>LKGT01003799.1_pt1 | contig 12936 bp, 10 predicted proteins | sample 503861 | NCBI WGS metagenome assembly LKGT01 (sample SAMN04113194, study PRJNA297058) | marine sediment metagenome | biome: marine benthic biome; feature: marine benthic feature; material: marine sediment; isolation source: sediment sample collected at the water-sediment interface from the South......
CCCCCAGAGCATCATTTCGACAACAGTGACGGAATTGATCATGGTGCTGGCGAGGGGCAGCGCAAAGCCGATCAAACTTCCGGAAAAGGCGATCCCGGCGGCCGTCGAATTTTTCTTGATAAGGGCGAGCTCGTTATGTCTCGTGACGCGCGTGTAGATGACGACGAAAAGGATTGTCAACACGGCGGCAGCGATGAAGAAAATCAAAAACTCGGAAAGACTCGCTAAAAAATCGCCAAATTGCTCGCTCATTCGATTCTCCAGACCTGTGCCTCAGGTACGCGGGGCGCGTCGCCTGTCATAATGTTCTATGCCGTCGACTTATATCACTTTCAGGGTGGAAAGTTCGAGGTCCACGCCGACCATCAGCTCGACTGTCTTTTCGCCTTCGTAGGTTTCAACCGAAGCCAAGAGGTATTCGTTTTTCTTTCCGGCCTCTAAATTGCGTCCATAAAGCATGACCTTATGGAACACATCGCTGCATTCGTCGGAGTCCGGGTCTTCATACACTGATTCTGTGAATTCCACGAGTTCCGCGTGACCCTCGGTCGTATCGAACCATATACGCGAAAATTCGGTGCCGTCGTCGAGGCGAAATGTCGGTGCGCCCAGTTTGCCGCCCTTCGACGTCCATTGGGCCCAGGCGCCGTCACTGTCGGGGTAATAGCTTTGGTACGGCACAAAGAGGGTCAGTTCCTCCACATGGTGGTCTTCCATGCCCGCCACGGTCAAAACCTGGATCATGGTGTCATCGGCGGTGTAGTACCGATGAGCGTAGGTCGCATCCCCCAGATCGACATAACCTTGGGCGACGATGATCAGCGTTTCCTCGGGCAGTTCGACATGAAGGTCGTCCGCGTGCATGCGCAACGGCAGCGTATCGATATCGACCGCGGCGCCGATACGGAGCCCCAGCGGTGTGGGAAATTCATCCTTTTCGTCGGCTTTGGAGAGCTTGTTCTTTAGATCACGGACGCCGCTCTTAAAGAGCGACTTCATCGTTCCGCCAAACATATTACCTCCACGTATTTCAGAATAATGCTCGTGTCGCCGGCCTCATTGCGCGCCCAGGGCGCCCCAGTCGATCTGCGCCGGCTCGATCCGCCGGGCCGCCATGAAATACAGGATCATGCCGGGATCGACCCGGTGTTCCGACGGCGCGTTCAAGATAAGATCATCGCCCAGCGCACTTTCGGCGACGCCGAATAAGGTTGCGTCATGTTTGGTTTTCAGCTCGGAGAATAGTGCCCCGTAGGTGACGGGGCTGGCGTCCTCCGGCACTCGGAGGCTGAACTGGGTTGGTCCTTCCAAGGTCGACAGAAGTTGGCGCTGGACCCGACTCGATCCCGGATCCTGGGCCGAGCGCACCATCAATTCGATAGACAGCGAGACATTGCATTCCGCATGGGGGCAATGGGCCTTGAGAAGGTCGGCAAAATTCTGCTGATCAAAATAGGCGACGATGTGGGAGTCGCCACTTACCGCCGCCGCGCCCAGTGCCGCCGCCAGTGTCTCGTTATCRTCGTSGCCGAGCGCGATGATGTATTTTGCSTTCGCCACCGCGGCGCGATGCAGAAKATCCGGCGTGTTCAAGGCGGYGCCGCGAACGAAGCGGACCTGATCCGGCATCGGATTTTCGATGGGTTTGGCGGAGCAGAGGACGATTTCGCGTTCATGTTCTCCYTGTCCCCCGCGAATAAGATCCACCATCCGCTGGGTGCGGGAGCCATGCCACCCCAGAATGACGATATGATCGGTCAAATTTTCRTAGCTCGCTAATCCACGCAACCTTTTCCTCCATTTKCCAGAAACCAGTTGCACAACCTTGGCAATTATTGTCGTAAAAAGGGCGATGCCRCCGGGCATGATCCATAAGATGGTTACCGCCCGTCCCGCCTCGGTAACCGGCGAGTAATCGCCGTAACCGACGGTCGTTGCCGTGGTGGCATAGAAGTACCAAAATATCTCGCCGCTGGCGATTTTCTCGCCGCCAATAAGCGCGATYAGRCCCCAGGAAACCGAAAAATGAAATACCGTCATGATCAGGACGGTATCCCAACTTAGACCMGAAATCCKGGTGTAKAGAYGCTTTGCAAGCCGGGACAATATTACGTACATGCCCGTTATCCGTTCGAATACGTAATCACGCGCAACTTGTTCTCATCTGACTACTTGCCARCCTGTTTATACAACTCCATGCTGTTTACACGAGCATTTAAAAACCGGCTCCCTAGATATTAGGTATTGCAATTAATTATACATTTAATATATTGCATGTAAAGACAGAAATGGGTTCATTTATGGTGTCAAGGAAGTCTATAGTGTCAAGGAAGTCGTCCTACTACCGGTCAGGGATATCGCGCGCGATTACGCAAAAATGGGTACGTAAAGCGCGAGATATGGATACCGCCTGACTATACGAAGATCTTGAAGGATTGCGAAACGGTGTTAARGGCCGGCGTTAYGCCGATCATTCCGAAGACTGTGACGGAGAGAAAGATGAGCGAAGACGGAAATTGGACCACCGAAACACTCTACGAAGCGCTCGCCCRGTCCGAGCCCGCGGGTGAAGGCGCGATCGAGCTGGAATTGGTCGAAGGCGCCGACCCGGGGATACTCATCACCATGACGGAGTTCGGCGACTTACCGCTCCTGATGAGCGTCAGCGGCAGCCAGATCCTTGTCGATACCCTGCTTTGGCCGGTGGAGAAAGTTGATAACGCCGCGGCCTTCAACGAGATGATTTTGAAGACCCATAAACTTCTCCCCTTATCCACGATCGCTATCCGACCCGGGCCGGACGGCAGAGACTATTACGAAATGTTCGGCTCCTTGAGTGCGGGCTCAATTTTGGAGTCGGTCCTATTCGAGATCGAGACCCTGGCCGATAACGCCATGCAGGCTGCCGAAGCCTATCAATCGGACTTAAAGGATGTTGCCTGACGGAATGTTCCGCAGGCCCCAACATAAGCATCTGGCGAAGGAGTAAAACAACTTGAGTATTTGGGCAAAAGTCGCCACAGCCGTCCGTGGTGGCGTTAGTGAAGCAGGCGAGGCTATTGCCGATAATCAAGCCCTGCGTATCCTGGACCAGGAAATCCGGGATGCCGACAACGGACTCAGCAAATCGAAGGAAGCCCTGACAGGCATCATCGCCAAACGGAAATTGGCCGACAAAAAGGTCGAAAGCCTGAAATCGTCGCTCACGGAATATGAGGGCTATGCGATGCAGGCTCTTGATAAAGGCGACGAGGAGCTGGCTAACGAAATCGCCGGAAAGATCGCCGGTCTCGAGACCGAACTGATGGCCGAGGAAGGCGTAGCAAAATCGTTTGCCGACAGTGAGTCGCAGCTCCGCAAGGCGGTGACGCATACCGCGGCCAATTTGAAACGACTTAAACAACAGGTCGATACGGTCAAGGCGACCGAAACGGTGCAAAAGGCACAGGCTGCGGTGGCGGCGCGGCATTCGGGTACCGGCTCAAGCATGCGGAGCGCGTTAGACAGCCTGGAAAGGCTGAAAAACAAGCAAGCCGAACGGGCCGCGAAATTCGAGGCGGCCAGTGAACTCGCAGAGTCCACGGAAGAAGTCAGCCTCGACGACAAGTTGAAAGCCGCAGGTATCGTCGGCGGCGGCGCCAGCGGTGGCGACGTGCTGGCCCGGCTCAAGGCGAAGCGAGGCGGCTAAACGGCCGGAAGACCCGGAAGACATTGCCGTTTCGTCCTGGATGAGCGGCCCTTTGAGCCGCGAAACCGGCACCGAACAGTCCTACCGCCATGCACCGCATTCCTGTCGTCCAACGGCCGGACTTGAAAGAAACGGCCCTGGAGCATRGKTWCGAATATCGYGCCGGCGAYGGRRTYCCSTAYTGGGATGAGACCGCTTAYTACCGGTTCACYTTGCGGCAAATCGARGAAGATMTCGAAMWGCCRGCSRCWGARATYGAMGMMATGTGYTTYCAGYTGYTGGACCRCTCGCTGGYGGAYGAGACYSTCTATCRTCGWTTGYGYATYCCCGRRGMMTACTGGGATTATGTKGCGGAYAGTTGGCGRAACAGGGAWAAGGACCTCTATGGCCGGYTGGATTTTTCCTATGACGGTGCSGGGRARGCCAAACTRCTGGAGTACAACGCCGAYACCCCRACRACYCTYTACGAGTCGGCGATCTTTCAATGGGTCTGGCTCGAACAGGCCATYGCSGCSGGRCTGATTCCRCGAGACTGCGATCARTTCRCMGAGCTGCATGAAGAACTCGTCGATGCGTTTCGGAGGATGGGTGTTGAGGGGCTTTTACACTTCGCCTGCCTGCGTGACATCGACGATGACAGGGAGACCGTCATCTATCTCGAAGAATGTGCCCAAGAGGCCGGCCTCGAGACGCAATTTTTGGCCCTGCGAGACATCGSCATCGATGCGCTCGGACRGTTTACCGACCTCGAGGACCGGATCATCRCGACCCTGTTCAAACTCTACCCCTGGGAATGGGTCATGGATGAAGAGTTCGGTCGCTATTTGGTCGCTAGCGGCGCGAATTTTCTCGAGCCACCCTGGAAGGCTGTTTTAGCCAATAAGGGACTACTGCCGCTGCTGTGGGAAATGTTCGAGGGCCATCCCAATCTATTGCCGGCCTATTTTGAAGGGGACCCCCGGGCCGACACCCTATCAGACGGCTACGTTCGAAAACCTCTGTTGTCGCGCCAAGGCTCGAATATCGAGATCGTGCGGGACGGCATGGCGTTGTCCGGCAATGATGGTCCTTATGGAGAAGAAGGTCACGTCGTGCAGGCCTTTCATCCGCTTCCGGAATTTGACGGAAAATTTCCGCTGGTCGGGTGCTGGATGGTTGCCGGCCGGCCGGCCGGGTTATCTATTCGGGAAGGCCGAACTCTGATAACGGGCGAAGATGCGAATTTCGTTCCTCACGTAATCCTGGATTAGGGAATTTGATATGTGCGAGCCGGTTTTTCTTTTTGCATAATACCAAGGAGCGCCGATCATGACCCGACGAGCCGGCTTACCAAGGTTTTCGGCCCTAAGCGTGCGCTGTGGCGATGCGGGGCATCGCGAAGCGTGCGCGACGCCGTCCGAAAGCCTTGGTAAGCCGCCGGTGCGGTCGCGTATGCGGCCCGTCGGAGGGCGTCGAAAAGTTTTGACGATGCACCGCATCGCCTGCAACTTTCCTCCTACCCGACGAGCCGCCTACGCGATCTCTAGGGGTCATGATCAGCGCTCCTTGGTATTACGTGTGAGGGTTGAAACGCGCGAACCCGCGTTAGCTCAGATAATCCACGTTCTTGTCCACATGCGCCGCCAGGTCCAGAGTGTGGTCCCGGACAAGGCGCTCGGCAAGCTCGGTGTCGCGCCGTTCCAGCGCCTCGATGATATGCATGTGGTCGATGATGGAGCGGTTGAACCTGTCGTCCTGGCCGATCGTGCTCGCCCGAATCGAATTGATGTGGATGAACAGATTCTCCGTCAGTTCGTTGAGCAAATCGCACTGGCTCAAGCGCAACAGGGTTTGATGGAATTGAATGTTGGTGTCCGAATATTCGTCGATATTGGCCTTGATTTCCTTGCCTTCGAAGCTGGCGAACATCTTGCGCAGGGTGGCGATCTCCGCGTCCCCGGCCCKGAGCGTGATCAGCCGCGCCGCCATGCTTTCCAGGGCCGCCCAGACGGTGATCATCTCGATGATCTCGGCCTTGGTCTTGCGCACGACGAAGGCTCCCTTGCGCGCCACGATSCGCAAAAGTCCCTCCTGCGCGAGGCGCGCCATGGCYTCGCGGATGGGGGTCCGGCTGACCCCGAGGTCCTGGGACAACTGGCGCTCGTCGAGGCGGATTTCCTCGTCGCCGTCATAGATGTTCATGGACGTGATGGCGTKCTTCAACGCCTTGTACGTCTGGGACGTCAAGCGGAAATCAACCKCTATGGGCTGGACATTCAACCTGGCGATGGCCATGGGCTTTCCTCGGTGRTCACGGGGTTTCCGGGGCCGGGTTGTGACTCTGGTATATGATATACCCCATACAAAAAACTCGCACAATCCCGCGTATGTGAAGGCTCATCGCCTCGGYCGAAAGCGGCCCTTGCCGGGGCGCGGTCCGRGATCTCGAAAAAGTCAGGKTCGTTCCSTCTTCCGCCGCCGGGCGTCGATCRCCKGTTTWMCGAGGGGYAKGACGAGGAGCGCGATGGCGATGAACATGAATACGCTGGAGAACGGCCGGGTGAAGAAGATCGAGAACGAGCCGCCGGAAATCAACAGSGACTGCCTAAGCGCCGGTTCCGCCAGCGGYCCGAGGACGATGGCCAGCACCGCCGGCGCCATCGGGTAGTCCAGCTTGCGCATGAGGTAGCCGACGACGCCGAAGATCAGCATCAGCCACACGTCGTGCATGTCCAGSGTCGGCACGAAMCCGCCGACGATGCACAGGATGAAGATGACCGGCGCCAGGATCGTGAACGGCAGCTTCAACACCCAGATGAAGGCCGGGATGAAGGCGATGTTGATCAACAGCGAAAACARGTTGGCGGCGTACAGGCTGGCGATAAAGCCCCAGACGAAATCGGGGTGGTCGATGAACACCATGGGGCCGGGTTCCAGCCCCCAGATCACCATCCCGCCGAGCAGGATCGCCGTCGTCGGCGATCCGGGGATGCCGAGGGTCAGCATGGGCAGCATGGCGCCGGTGGAGGCTGCGTTGTTGGCGGATTCCGGCGCCACGACGCCGTTGATGTTGCCTTTGCCGTAGGTCTCGGGGTCCTTCGCCATCTGCTTGGCGAAGCCGTAGGCCATGAGCGAGCCCGGCGTGGCGCCGGCGGCCGGCAGGATGCCGACGAAATAGCCCAGGAACGACCCCAACAACATCGCCTTCCAGGTCCGCGTCAGTTCCACCAAGTTATTCCAGATGCGCCGTACGGAGACGCTCGCCTGCGAGACTATCACGTTGCCCTTGGAGATCTCGATGGTCCACAGCATCTCGCCGATGCCATAGATGCCGATGGCCAGCACCAGGAAGTTGATGCCGTGGAAGAAACCGGGGATGTCGCCGAAGATAAGCCTGGGCTCGCCCGAGATGATATCCAGGCCGACGGCGCCGAACACCAGCCCGATGAAAATGGAGAACAAGGTCTTGGGGATGTCGTCGCCGCCAAGCCCGACGAAGGTGGCGAACGCCATCAGCATCAACGCGAATATCTCCGGCGCGCCGAAGCCCAGCGCGATATCGGCCAGCGGCGGCGCGAACAGCGTGAACAACACGACTCCGATGCTGCCGCCGACGAACGACGCCGCCGCCGCCGCCACCAGCGCCTTGTCGGCCTTGCCCTGCAAGGCCATGGGCCGGCCGTCGAAGGTGGTGGCCACCGCCGTCGAGGCGCCGGGTATGCCGAGCATGATGGAACTGATGGCGCCCCCGTACATGGCCCCGTAATAGATGGCGCCGAGAAAGATGATGGCGCCCGTCGGCGGCACCAGGAAAGTCATCGGCAATAGAATGGCGACGCCGTTGACCGAGCCCAGGCCGGGCATGGCGCCGATAAAGAGGCCGATGGCGCAGCCGAAAATGATCAGCGCCAGGTTGAGCGGTTGAAAGGCGATGGCAAAGCCATTGAGGAGAAGAGACAGAATGTCCATCGGCGCCGGGGACTCAGGTCAAGGAGTTACAGGGGGGTGCTCTGATTGTGGTCGAGCGGGATCAATAGAAAAACGCGAATATGGGTTCGAACCACGGATCGGTGAACCCCTTGGGCAGGGTCTTCTGAAGCGCGATCTCGAAAAACAGGAACGTGATGACCGGCGTGACGACCGCGAAAGTTCCCGTCAACCGCCAGGAATGGTTGCCCATGAACCGAAGGTAAAAGATCAGGAAAGCCGGGATGGCGCCGTAGGCGCCGACGATATGGAACAAGCCGATCATCGCGGCGAGCGCGCCGGCGTTGAGGAGGAACAGCTTGAACGCGCGGCTGTCCATGTAAACTTCTTCGGATCGGGATTCCGGCGTTAGCCGTCTTGCCCAGCGATAGACGATGGCGATGCAACAAAGCAACATCCCACTCGCCAGCCAGAACGGCCACGCGCCGCCGCCGGGTCCTTCACCGGGAATCCAGCCGATCGGGAGCTCGGCACTTTTCCACATCAGGTAAAGGGAGAACACCGCCATGACAACGGCCATGACGAGTTCTGCCATGCGCATGTTGGCGATCTCCCCCCTAAACCTAAGCGTCTTCCTCGTTCAAAATCCGGACTACTTGATGGCGCCCATCTTTTGCAGCATGACCTTGTGGACGGCCTTTTCCTTGAGCCAATACCTCATCAGGATTTTGCCGGTAATGAAACCGCCCTGAAGGCTCTTTTTGGTCATGTAACCCTGCCACTCGTCGGAGCCGTAGATCTCGGCGAACAACTGGCGGTAATAGGTCGCCGCCTCCTTGCTCATGCCGGGGGCGCCAACGACCGTGCGCTGCATGAAGTAGACAAAGTCCTTGCCCAACTCCCTGAACGTAGGCGCATCGGAGAACAAGGGCAGCCGTGCCGGCGTGAAAGCGGCAAGCGGCCTGGTTTTGCCGGCCTGATAGAAGCCAAGCTGCTCGGACGGGTTGTTGACCGTCGAGTTGGCGTTGTTGCCGGCCAGTTCCTTGGCCACGCGTCCGCCGCCCTTGTAGGGCACGTACTTCATGTTGAGGCCATAGGCCTTGTTMAGGAAGTCGGTCAGAAGGTTGTCTTCGGAGTTCTTGCCGGTGCCGGCCATGATCCAGGCATYGCCCTTGGCCTTGGCCGCCTTGACGAACTGTTCGATGTTCGTGATGCCGGAGTCCTTGTTGACCCACAGCAGGAACGTGTCTTCGGCCATCCGTCCGATCGGCTCGAACGTCGAGATGTCGACGCCGAGGCCGGGCTGGCGCAGCGGCGTGGTGTAGAAGCTGTTCAAGGTGAACATGATGGTGTGGTTCGGGTCCGCGGCGCCCTTCATAAAGACCAGCGCTTCGGCGCCCGTGCCGCCCGGCTTGTTGATGGGCGTGAACGGTTTCGATGACAATTTATGCTTGGCGATGATGTTCTGCATGAACCGCACCGCCTTGTCCGCGCCGCCGCCCTTGCCCGCCATGATGATGAACTGCACCGGCTTTTTGGGCTCCCAGGCCTTGGCGTCGGTGGGAACCGACACCGCGCCCAGGCCCAGAATCATCGCGATTCCGAGCCCGACCAGCCCTGATTTCCATAGGGTCTTCATAGCATCCTCCCTGTGAGTTCGTTCGCGTGTCACAAAAATTTAGGCCTTATGATCTTAAGGCCTGGGGACGGGCGCGAAAATCTTTTTTCTTCCACATACTCGCAACCGCCTCTCCTCTGTTCAGGAACACTCTTTGTGGTACCTGGTATACCTGAAAGCCTACTCAGGAAGTAGGGGAATGTACAGTCACATTATGCGAATCCGCCGCCCCGCCGTTGTGCCGCCCGAACCGGCCGCACCGCCCCTCCCCCGCGGTGCGACGCCAAGGCCCGGATGCAAAGCCGACTCCGGCCGGCCGGCGGATTTAGTCTTCCCTGCCCGGGCGGCCGGTCCATGGGAACACCAGGGTCACTCGGCACCTTGCGCCGGCCGGGGGTCTGGTATATTGCATGCCACGAAGGAATGCGGACCCTCTTCCCGGGCGCGGCGACCGGTCCAGACGGCCGCGGACGGGGCGATGGCGGACCTGCGCACCGCAACCTCGCCAGCCGGCAACGGAGCCATTATATTAGAGGCGTTGCAGATACAATGAGGGGCGGTGCATATTCAATCGCCGGGCGCCGTCGGGCCGCGCCGGCGGGATCTGCTGATCGAGCATCTGCACCTGATCCAGGATCGCTACGGCTGCCTGTCGGCGGCCCATTTGGCGGCYCTGGCCGCCGAGATGCGCCTGGCCCTGGYCGAGGTCTACGAGACGGCCACGTTCTACGCCCATTTCGACGTGGTGCGGGAGGGRGAGGCGSCGCCGCCGGAGGTCACGGTCAGGGTCTGCGACAGCCTGACCTGCGAGATGATGGGCGCGCAAAGCCTTCTTCAACGTTTGCCCGGGAYCCTGGGYCCCGACGTGCGGGTGGTGCGCGCCCCGTGCATGGGCGGCTGCGACMAGGCGCCGGTGRTCGCCGTBGGCCATGCYSAGGTCGCCCRCGCCACGCCGSAGACCGTGGCGCGGGCGGYGGCCGACGGGGCGGRTCCTTCYCCSCTYTCCGGCTACRAGGATTTCGACGCCTAYGTGGCCGCCGGCGGCTACRCCCTCYTGCGCGACTGCCTCGACGGCAAGCGGACGGYCGAAGACGTGACCGCGATCGTCGAGGACTCCGGGCTCAGGGGCCTGGGCGGCGCCGGCTTCCCGACCTTCCGGAAATGGCAGTTCGTGCGCGGCTATCCCGGCCCGCGGCTCATGGCCCTCAATGCCGACGAAGGCGAGCCCGGCACCTTCAAGGACCGCTATTTCATGGAGACCGACCCCCACCGCGTGCTCGAGGGAACGCTCATCGCCGCGTGGGCGGTGGAGGCCGRGGAAATCTATTTYTATCTGCGCGACGAGTATCCGGCCATCCGCGAGGTCCTGTYGGCCGAGATTYCGAAGGTGGAGGCCGCCGGGCCKCCGGGGCARSCRAAAATCCACCTGCGGCGGGGTGCCGGGGCCTATATTTGCGGCGAAGAATCGGCGATGATCGAAAGCATCGAGGGCAAGCGCGGCCTGCCCCGCCACCGYCCGCCCTATGTGGCCGAGGTGGGGCTTTTCGGCCGCCCGACCCTGATCCAGAACGTGGAAACCGTCTATTGGCTCCGCGACATCATCGAAAAGGGACCCGAATGGTTCGCCCGCCRGGGCCGCRACGGCGCCAARGGCCCCCGCAGCTTCTCGGTTTCGGGCCGGGTCAAGGACCCGGGCGTCAAAGTGGCGCCGGCCGGGATCACGGCGCGGGCCCTGATCGAGGAGCACTGCGGCGGCATGGCGGAAGGCCACACGTTCAARGGATACCTTCCCGGCGGCGCCTCGGGCGGCATCCTGCCGGCCTCCATGGCGGACATCCCGCTCGATTTCGGCACCCTCGAGGAGCACGGCTGTTTCRTCGGTTCGCACGCGGTRATCATACTGTCCGACAAGGACACCRTGCGCGACGTGGCGGTCAACCTTCTGCGCTTCTTCGAGGACGAAAGCTGCGGCCAGTGCACGCCGTGCCGGGTGGGCTGCGAGAAGGCCGTGAMGCTGATGGAGGCGGAGCACTGGGACRCGGCGCTTCTGAAAGAGCTGAGCACGGCCATGCGTGACGCCTCCATCTGCGGTCTGGGTCAGGCGGCGCCCAACCCGTTCCTGTCAGCGCTCGCGTTTTTTCCGGAGGACGTTACATGAGCGACASCATCGCCTTCACCCTCGACGGCCGCGAGGTCACCGCCGGGGCGGGCGAGACCATCTGGCAGGTGGCCAAGCGCCAGGGCACCSRMATACCGCACCTGTGCTACGCGCCCGATCCGGGGTATCGCGCCGACGGCAACTGCCGCGCCTGCATGGTGGAGATCGACGGCGAACGGGTGCTCGCCGCCTCGTGCATCCGCAGGCCCACGGCGGGCATGAAGGTGASCACCGATTCGACCCGGGCGAAGACGGCGCGGCGCATGGTCATGGAGCTCCTGTTCGCCGATCAGCCGGCGCGCGACGTGGCCCATGACCCRCACTCCCWGYTCTGGCAMTGGGCCGACGCCATGGASGTGRSGMYSAGCCGCTTCCCGGCCCGCGCCRCSCCSGYGMCSGAYKCCAGCCATCCSGCCATGRCGGTCAAYCTGGACGCCTGCATCCAYTGCAMYCTKTGCGTCCGCGCCTGCCGCGAGGTSCAGGTCAACGACGTCATCGGCATGGCCGGGCGCGGSGCSMAWTCCAAGATCGTSTTCGAYTTCGAYGACCCCATGRGSGACAGCACCTGCGTCGCCTGCGGCGAATGCGTSCAGGCCTGCCCCACCGGCGCCCTCATGGAAACGACCCTGCTCGACGATCGGGGCGTCGGCCTGACCGATGAYCTGGACGAGGTGCACAGCGTCTGCCCCTATTGCGGCGTCGGCTGCCAGATGACCTACCGGATCAGCTCGGGCRAAATMGCCGCCGTCAAGGGCCGGGCCGGGCCTTCCAACCTGAACCGGCTSTGCGTCAAGGGCCGCTTCGGCTTCGACTACGTGACCCATCCCCACCGGCTGACGGTGCCCCTGATCCGCCGSGACGACGCGCCCAAGGCCGTCGATCACGGCATCGACCCCGSCCACCCCGAAAGCCATTTCCGCGAAGCCACCTGGGAAGAGGCCCTGGCCCGGGYGTCTAGCGGCCTGAAGACCATCATCGAGCGCGACGGCGGCAAGGCCATGGCCGGCTTCGGCTCGGCCAAGGGTTCCAACGAGGAAGCCTACATGTTCCAGAAGCTGGTGCGCACCGGATTCGGCACCAACACCGTGGACCACTGCACCCGGCTCTGCCACGCCTCATCCGTGGCGGCGCTCTTGGAAACCATCGGCTCGGCGGCGSTGACCGCCCTGGCCCTGTTTGCGGCCTACACCCAGGCCGCGGGCATCACATCCATCAACATCACCGAGCCCATAGTCATCATCGGCCTGCTGATCGGTGGTATGGTGCCGTTTCTGGTCGCGTCGCTCACCATGACCTCCGTCGGTAAGGGCGCGTTCGTGATGATCGAGGAAATCCGCCGTCAGTTCCGGGAAATCCCCGGTCTGCTGGAAGGCACCGGCAAACCCGATACCGCCAAGTGTATCGACATCTGTACCCGGACCGCGTTACGGGAAATGATAGCCCCCGGGATGATCGCGTTTCTCATGCCCCTCCTCATAGGTTTTGTGCTGGGTAAGGAAGCCCTGGGCGGCATGCTGGTCGGCGCGACCCTGACCGGCGTACTGCTGGCTCTGTTCATGTCCAACG
>LKGT01010472.1_pt1 | contig 12919 bp, 16 predicted proteins | sample 503861 | NCBI WGS metagenome assembly LKGT01 (sample SAMN04113194, study PRJNA297058) | marine sediment metagenome | biome: marine benthic biome; feature: marine benthic feature; material: marine sediment; isolation source: sediment sample collected at the water-sediment interface from the South......
GTGTCTGATAGACCACCACGCGGTGCGGGGCCAGAAGACCGCCGAAGCCACCCAACGTGTCCTTCAAACGCTCGACGTACGCGAACGAATCGTATCGGCCGGGTGGGGCCGTGCCCGCCCTTTGCTTGGCTTCATACGGGTCCAGGTCCGAATGATGGAAATTGACAACGCGCAGCCCCGAATCGAGGTACATGCGGGCGGTTTCGATTCCTTCTTCAATGGCAACGTCCACCATCCCGCGGCCCTGTCCGCGGGGAGCCCGTTTGAAAGGAGGAGGATTCTCTATGAAAATTCGACGGGTCATATACAGGCTTTATTTCGCAGGTTCCGGGTCATTTATTGTGTTCGCAAATGATAACACACCAGGGGAAGGCGACAACCGCGTCTCGATTACCAAAGTGGTTTGCTCATTCTTTCCGCAAATGAAGAAAACATGACATTGAAACTGATACTGATTCTTGGCTTACCGCTGCTGTTGGGGTCGACCGAGTGTGGCAACCAAGAAGGAAACACAAGAAGATCGCCATCCTTTACCTTGACGACGACCTGATCCGTATTCTCGGCGGTCAGGTCCGTCACGGGAGGCCTGATGATGCTTGCCTGGGACCTTGGATCGTGAAAATTTATCGTGTCGGCGCCCTCATGGGTCTCGACGTAGTAAACGCCACTCAAGAAATTGTTTGGATGACTGTGTATTTTGTGGCCGGCCCCCGTCGCGTTTATATTGGCCCAAAAACCGGTTATTTCAAATGCATCGCCGCTGATTTTTATAAATTCCAGGACCCTTGTCACCGCGTCGTTGACGCAAGAAACCAGTTCGCGAAGGTCCTCCAGTTTGTGTAAGGCCTGATCCGACTGCCAAGTCTGACCCGGCGCGAGCTCAGGGAGGCATCGTCTGATCCGATCGAGCGCCCTGACCGTTGTTCCATTAATTCTTTTATGGACTTCCGGCTTCAGTTCGGCTTTCCAGACAAACGTTGGAAACATGCGTAGCACCTCCGCCGCCTCAAACTTTGCGTCACCGGGCCCGACCATCGCACGCGCCTTACTTCCTCCAGGACCTCATTGCCAGGATCCACGTTAGTCCGATTTCTGAAAAGGGGAAAGACCGACGCGTTCCTGCCTTCCCCTCGGGAAGGCCGGGTCGATTTTCTCGCGGCGGGATTGTGTCATGACAGAGTGGCTCAAATCCAAAGCCGCCGTGGGGCCGGATCCGACCGGCCATGGAAACGAGCCCAAACCCGTACCCGGCGGAAATCACTCAAACGGGACCGGCCTCAGTGGGCCGGTTGCGCCTCCGCCTGGCGGAGCTTCCCAATAATCTGTTCGGCTGTTTGCGGTGTCCTCGACATCCTGTCCTCCTTCCGTTGGTCCATTCCCAACATTGTGCATGGACCAATTTCCGACGGTCAGGTCAGGTCACGAGATCTCCAAACGAAGTGGCCGCGGCGCCATCGCCCGTGCCGCCACGGATTGGGCGCCGAGCCTGCGCACGAAGCTCTCGGCGTACCAAGCCTTGCGCGCCCGGCAGGCGTTAGGATTTCCCGATCTCTATATCGTCGCCCTCGACGCGCACCTCATAGGTGGGGACGGGGTTCTCGCCGGGTCCACCAAGGGACTCGCCGGATCTGACGTTGAAGATCGTGGAATGCCACGGACAGGTTACGGTGTCATCGTCGAGATCGCCTTCGACGAGAGGTCCTCCCACATGGGTACACTTGTTGCCGAAGGCAAAGAAGCTGCCGGCGACGTTGGCAATGACCACCTCCTCACCCTCGAATTCGACCAGCTTCATTTCGCCAGGYGCGATCTCGGAGGCCTTCGCCACCGGCCGGAAGTCCGCCATCGTGATTCCTCCTTCGTCGATATTGGGGCATCCATWAGCRRAAATATGGCCATCGCCCGGCSRGGATTAAAGGCCAGAAGCGAGGACCCTGCCCGCGTCATCGGCARGCTGCGCCGCCAACGYGCGGATGCCGCAAGGCCCTATCATGRGTCTGGGCCATGCCGGTGGGCGGGGTTGCCGTGATGTGCTAGCGTSGTGCGGCCGACTCGGAATCGGYCAMCGGTCGCAGTCTCGGGCATCGCCGGTTCGGGGATTCCACGATGACNGSGRTGGAGCCATGACCATTGAGCGGTCGTGASSCCGGCGCCCAGCGGAAGGACAGTCAGCATCGCCAGAAGGGGAGGAAACAATGCGGGAGATCCTTAGCGACATCTTTACTTGGCCGTGGTTCTCCGAGCCCCACGGGTATGACTTCAATGGGCACCTCATTCGCCACGCCGAAGGTAATCTCTGTATCGATCCCGTCGAACCCAACGAGGAGRCCGCCGAGAAGATCGCCCGCCTTGGGGTCGCTCGAATTCTTCTCACCAACCGCAACCATTCGCGGGCCGCCAATAGGGTACGCGGGCGGACCGGGGCGAGAAYCGCCATTCACCCGGACGAYGCTCCTCACGCTCTCRGCCAGGGCGCCGAACTGGACGACGAGTTGCGCMCGGACGACAAGATCGGCCCCTTGGTGGTGATYGGCGTTCCCGGCAAGTCGCCTGGCGAGGTCGCCTTTCATTGGCCTGAGAGACGGCTGCTCATCGTCGGAGATGCGGTGATCGGCAACCCGCCGGGCCGTTGCGGTCTGCTGCGCGAAGCGGTCATGGACGACCCTTCACGCTTGAGGGAGAGCGTACGCGATCTGCTTGAACTCGACTTCGAGGCMCTCCTCGTRGGCGATGGCGAGCCCATCCTCCGGGATGCCAAGGCAAGGCTCGRGGATCTCGTCGAGAGCTTTCCGAGTTAAGCGACAAGGTAAGCGTCASSCATTGGGACTGCCTTTGGCGKSACCYCGCGGCCGTTGGCCCGAACCGCGGGAATCMTGCGGCGGCTGTCGAGACCCGCGATATCRTTGGCGAAAACATCCCGCCCCGGCARAGCATCGAGGCACGGCGGYTCACCRACCGGTGCGAGCCAAAGCCAACGACTTTTTCAACAGCTTCCAGTGTTAACCGTACACAGCCGAATCAAGCCGCACAGCTCGCTGGGCTACAGACCACCGCCAMCGGCAGCTATATTGCGAGACACCAATGTGCCGGACCACGCTGTGCCCCAGCCACCACATGGCAACTGGCAACCACGCTAAACTCTTCCATAGAAKATGGGCCACTCAAATCTGGCCGGTCATCNTTTGAGSCKCGAWTYCCYGSATCTTTTCKATGCCCAGCWTCATCTCGGACAGGATGAACTCGGCGCGTGCGGCCAGRCCGCCGGCGCGCCGATGGGGAAACAGCTTGYTCCATGCGCCCATCTTGAGGCTGAGTGCGCAGAGARCRCCACCGATGTAGGTGTGATACCCGCGGATCAGGYCCTCCACTTTCKTGAAGCGCTCGGCCGAGATTTCGTCCCACAGGTTCGCGGTTTCACGCYCGAAGATTTCGAAGTGGTCKGWGATCGTTGCCTTRAGCCTTTCGATGGTGGATTCCAYCATATCGCAGGYCTTTATCACGTTGACGTTGTTCTTGAAWTGGTAACTCGTGCGGATGTCGYCCAGGGACTCGACGAAGCCTTCAATGGTGGGGACGATGAGGTCGAGGCATTGCCGGTAGTAGGACAGCGACAAATAGATGTCGCCGTAATCCTCCAGGAACATGGGCAGGTCGTGCACCTCGATTCCCAACTTGTCGGCCATGGTCTGTAGTTTTTCGCGGGCCWCCTTGACGTCCGGKTGCTTGAACAATTCGAGGATATCCTCGAAGCCCTGGAGCGAGTCATCGACGCCACCGTAAATCTGGATGATCAGCGGGCGGGTGAAGYCGGCCATGTACTCGCTTAGCTCCTGACGCTTGCTCTCCGACAGCTTGAGGGCCTCGATGTCGTTGACCTCTATTTGGTTCTGGCGCAACAGAATCCGCAGGCTGTAGACGTCGTAGCTGTYGAGCCGCGCCAGCTTGTTGAGCATGACCAGATCGGGGTGTGGAGGCGTCTCCGGCCAATCGAAYTKCWGSGGCAGGGCGYCGATGTCCAGTTGTCCGCTGCCCGTGTGCTTGCCSTCGAAAAACTCGACGACGCTCTCCAGGCTGGCGTTCTTGATCAGCCGCGCGAACTTCAGATTCGGTGCCGTGAGCGGAAGAATGCACAGCGGCAAGGTGTGGAGCGAATCCCTGTCCACGTCCTGCAGTTGGTCTAWTGSCACATCAGTCATGATGCCGATCGTTTGTCACAAATGGGCCCGTGTGCCGACCGGGGACAGGACACGGGTCCCCATCAGTTATTCCCTCAACACCCTGGGCCGACACTACCGAAACGCGGCCAAAGCCTTGACAGCACCGGACCACGATTTCGGGCGAWGTTTTTCTTGGTTWGGTTCGCCTTCTTACACCATTCTTGAATCCTTTATGMCACCATACAACTTAATACTGTGTAAACGCATATTCTTGTGGTAGCCGCCTGAAGCCATCAGGTTCCGGAAGGTACGGAAAGGAATCGTTTKCCGTAAACCGGCGGTTTGAGGGTGATTCAGACCGATTTTCGAGCTCGGGGGATCAAGGTCTGAGGGGGTATACGAAAAAGAAGTGGTTTCCGTATCCTGTGAGCTCACACAGCCTTTTGGGTTATCAGCTTTTGGCGCTTGGAGTACTCCAGCCATGCGTCAGATTCGCTCTCGGGCTGACATAGCGAGTGGTAGCGTTACAAGAGGCAGGTCAATGGGCAAGGACCGATTSCCGGCACCATACCTTGAAACCCCCCAAGCCGGCATTTCATTAATGGAATATTTATTATACTATGTTAGTTATTTATTATACTATRTTAGTTATTGTTGACAGTAAYACCTACACYAGTGTGGAAGGTAAATATTCTCCGCTTTATTTTCTTTAATTTATTTYATGTTTTAGTAAACAACATTCGTTCTCGAGAAATGTACGCCGCCACAAACTACTACCTCGACRACGTCGAAATCGTCCTGTTCGCACCGTCTCCGGCAATACGCCGCACGCTGCGGGAGGCGCTCAACAACGTCGGCTTTCGGRCAATCCAGGAATTCATCGACGTCGATCAGACGCGCGACGCCATCGTCACCTACGGTCCGGATTTGCTCATTTTGGACCTCGATCATGACAGGGAAGGCATCTGCTCGGTCATCAGCGACATCCGGCACGGCAAGATCGGTTCCAATCCCTTCCTGGTCATCATGCTGCTGACCTGGGCTCCGGAGGTCAATGCCGTCAACGTCGCGATGCAAACCGGCGTCGACGACATCATCATGATGCCTATCTCGGTGCGCCTGCTCGAGCAGCGGATCGACAATTTGATCAACAACCGCAAGCGCTTCGTGGCGACCGAGGACTATGTCGGTCCCGAGCGCCGCGCCTACTCGTCCTCGGAGGATGAGGAGGAAAGCAATGAGAACAACTTCAAGGTGCCCAACAGCCTGCGTTACAAGACCACGGGCGATAAATCCGCCGCCGCGCATAAGGACGTGATCGAGGATGCGAGCCAACTCATCACCCAGCATCGCCTTACCGAATTGACGACGCAGGTCAGTGCCCTTGCCGCCCAGGCCAAGAACCAGGCCAAGAGGCTAAACGGTGACAACAACCCGGCCAAGACCCTGATCAAGGTGACGAGGCTTCTGGATCAGATCAGCTCGCACCTCGCCGCCCAGGGCAACGACAATCTCATCATTCTCGCCGACTCGATGCACCGGGTGATCAACGTCATCGCCGAAACCGACGATCCCGCCCATACTCTGTGGGACATCCTCGTGCTTTCCGGTCATGCGATGTCGGCGATCCTGGCGGACTGCGAGGGGGCTTCGGATCTGGTGATCTCCGCCCTTGACAGTGCGATGGCGGCGATCGGCAGGCAAAACGCCTGAACCGCACCGGGCTCGATCGGGTATTTACCTTAACGCGATGTTAAGTGGTTGCTTGTAATTTCTACGTGTAACGAGCACAGGCACCGGCCTAGGAAATGTTGGGTAGACTATTCAGACGCCCCCCGAAATTGCAGGCGGTCCAGTTGGGCAGCATCTACCGCCGTGTTCTCGCTTACAATACCGTSGAGATCGCTACGGTCSKTCTTGAACTGGCGACCATTAAGCGCAACCAAGCAATCGCAGAACTGGCGAGTCATCAAGCTAGGCTTCGGCTCCTCGATTCGGCTAAGAAAGAGCTTGACCTTGCTAAGCACCTCCTTACCAACAAAGATAGACTGGGGGAAGAGTTTGCATTCACTCTTGATGCAAAAAGTAAAAAAACTACTTTCGTAGGTAAATTATGGCAGAATTGGATACCGAGTCCTCATCAGTTCAGAGTTATTTGGGGATATTACAAAATGTAATAAGTCGCATGGCCACTAATAGTTCGAGCTGCAAAACGTGGTGCATAACGTTAGTATCAGCAATCCTCGTTATAATTGCAGGTAAAGGAAAACCGGAATTTATATGGATTGCCACTTTCCCGATCCTGCTCTTTTTGTTTCTGGATTCTTATTATCTGGGATTGGAAAAACGTTTTCGTGACCGATACAWYGAATTTATTAAAAAAATTCATAACATCACAAACGATGTTCTAATAACATCTCCAAATGATTTTAAAGGGGCCCAAGAGACCTTTACAAAGTTAGCAATTTGATCTCATCTTATACTTTAGGAATTTATCCTCGCTCAGAGGAACTAATTGAAGCAACAAGAAAGCATTCACGTAACCTTTCATCGTTGTTACAAAACGAAACCAATGAATACATTTCAATGCAAAAAAAAGCAAAGTTAGGTTTTGTTTGTGATCCTCTTTTAAATTGGGATGATATCTTCAGACCATTTTCACAATTAAAGTCAGTAAAACCTACCGCATTAAATAGAATTTACGAGATGAATACTTTTTACAGAAAATTATCTTTTAATGGAAAAGCTCTTACTGATGCAGGAAAGATAATAAAATCAAATCTTGCGGTGTCCTTGTTACCAAAAAATAAAGCAGTCTGCATTCCAGAACCATACACCTTTGCTGAAAGACACTCAAGTTCGGTGTACAAAAATAATGATGATTTTGTAATATTTTTGGCAAAATTGCTTCGAAAAGAAATCGACTCATTAACCAAAGCAGGTTTTAAGCTAATTCAGCTGGTTGGTCCCTCAATTGCGTATAACATCAATAAGGTGGATATGGACTTGGTAAAAGATGCGTTAAAAATAATTACTCGAAACCTAAAGGCAACTACTGTCCTTCACTTTTACTTTGGCGATGTATCAAAGAAAATTGAAAAGCTCCTAGATTTGCCGGTTTCTGGATTAGGCTTTGATATTACCACCACCGCGGTTTCCTCTATTAAAAAACATAGTTTTTCTGGTAAATCACTTGCAGTCGGAATTATAAATTCATACAATACAAAAGTTGAAAACAAAAAGAATTGTATTACTGAGATGAACCAAATTTTATCAAAAACAAATCCAAAGGAAGCATTTGTTACTACAAACTTTGATTTAGAATACGTACCAAAGAAATTTGCATTAAAAAAGGTATTAGTACTTGGTGAAATTGCAAGAGGAGTAAAAAATGTCTAAAAGATTATTTCCAACACAAGAAATCGGTAGTCTTAAAAAACCAAAATGGCTTCTCAATTTGGTAAAAAATCCTTCCGTCTCAAATGAGGACAAGGTTAGAACAAGAAATGATGCTGCATTATTAAACATAAGAACTCTTGAAGAACTGGGACTTGATATTATTTATGATGGAGAAGTTCGACGAGTTGAAATGTATGAAGAACCTGTACGATATATCAAAGGTTTTAATTTTGCAGGTCATATCAGATCCTGGGACAACAAATATTACAACAAGGCACGAGTAACTGGTCCTGTATCTTACAATAGAAATTTTCATGAAGATGAATTCAAGTTTACAAAAACGCATTCTAAAAGGGAGTTAAAAGTTCCAGTTACTGGAGCATATACATTAGCTGATTGGTCGTACGACGAATATTACAAATCCAAAGACGAACTTATACTATCATTAGCAAAGAAGGTTCTCAGGCCTTTGGTAAAAGACCTAGTTAAGCTTGGAGCAAAGATTATTCAAATTGATGAACCAGCTGCAACCTCACATCCATCAGAGATGAATATTTTCAAAGAATCGATTAATGAAACTGTAAAAGGAATTAACGCAAAGTTTGTAGTTCATGCTTGTTTTTCAGGAAATGATTACATTGCATTGGCACCTATGATGCCAGAGATCAAAGTGCAACAATATACACTTGAATTTGCTAACCGCGACACATTGAATCTAGGAGTAAATGATAAAGCAAGAAAAGGTTACCAAATTTTGAAATCATTCAGAGAACATGGATTCAAAGGCGAAATTGGAATAGGGGTAACTGACGTACATAATGATAGTATAGAATCCCCAGAGCTTGTGAGGGATAGAATACTGTATGCATCCAAGGCCTTAGGGGATCCGGCAAAAATCTATGTGAATCCTGACTGTGGCTTAAGAACGAGGTCAAGAACAATTGCATTTAACAAAATAAAGGCAGAAGTAAAAGGTGCAGAACTTGCCAGACAAAAACTAAGATAGATTATTTCAAATTAGGAGACAAATTTAGAATAATTAGTTATAATGCAACATGTCAGCATAAATAATCTAGTTAGAGGAACGACCTTTTTCCAACATGCAGGCATTGCCACAATTTTTGTTTTCATGCCAATTATTGCAAAAGGTGTTACCGATTCTTTATTTGAGATTGGAATAATTGTAGCAGCATTTAGTTTTGCACAAATTCTCTCAGAAATTTACTTTGGGAGAATTTCTGATCGAAGAGGTACTAGACTATTTTTTATTCGTGCAGGTTTTATTGGTTGTGCTGTAACATTTGGTTTACATTATTTTGCAGACGATGTTCTTTTTCTTTTGTTAGCTAGAATTGGTGCTGGCATATCTACTGGAATTATGATTCCAGCTATGATTGCATATTCCTATGAAGCAGAGAAAGAAAAAGCCAAAGTTGCATCAGTGATTTCATTTCATGCATTAGGATGGCTTGTAGGCATAGTGGCTGCAGGAATAGCAAATGATGAAAAGTTAATCTTTTTGATTAGWGCAGGTTTGTTTTTGGTTGGATTTGCYGTTTCTACAAGATTACCAAATGTTGTTTCAAAAAAAATTCTCGAACCAGGAACAATAAAGCGARTAATTTCAAAAAATAGATTTTTGTTTTTATCTCTTTTRWTGAGACATRTTGGTGCAGCCTCTGTTTGGACTATTTTACCATTAATGTTGATGGAACGTATGGGCGCACARCTTTATGAAATTTCAATTGTTTACGTAGCTAACACTGTGACAGCTTTTATWATCATGAATTTRRTGGCRASYARAATMAAAATTAGTAATGTAAYAAAATTCAAGATTGGAATTGGATTAACAATCTTTGTGTTTATTGGTTTATCACAGATTACWGAATGGTGGATGGCTATGCCATTCATGTCACTWGTTGGYGTTACRTGGGCATTTTTRTTCATTGGAGGAAACTTTCATCTAATGGAAAATAATCCAAAATCAACATCTACAAGTATTTTTAGTTCAACACTCTCTATTGCTTCCGTATTAGGACCAGTTATTGCTGGTTCAATTGCATTTTATTTTGATTATGTTATTGTGATGTATTTTGCAATTATTATAATCATATGTGGATTTTTTATTTCACTTAAAATTAGAACAAAGCCTGAATTACATTCTAATTCATAAATCCAAATCGGAATAGAATAGAGCCAGTCCCTAACCTTTTTGGAACTTGACATTGGCTGAAAATTCCACCGTCCTTTAGTTTCAAGTATGATAAGGATATAGTAAGAAATGAAGCGCAGAATCACAATCTCACTTGAGGCGGAACTCGAAAGGACAATTAGGAACAAGCAAGCAAATATGCTTCTAAAATCTAACCACTCAGTTAGTTTTTCAGAAATGTTGAACCGAATCCTTCGAGAGGCGTTAAAAAATGACGATTTAGATGTCGGAGAACCAATAGGCAAACCAGCTCATGATCAATCCATGATGATGAAGGCAAGACGTTCTGGAATTACTTCAAAATTATTGAATTCCGTTCAGAGCCAAGCAAAATCAAGAGATAAAAACATGGAAATTGAATCCAAATTAAATTCAGTTTATAACAGAGTAGCCTAAAAAAATTATCTTAATCCCCATCTAAACATCACTTTATTTTCTATTTTTTTAAACACAATTCCATCAACTAACATTCCAATTCCCATTATTACCAACATTATTGCAATTACTTGTGAAACATCGTTTAACTGTCTACCTACATTTAGAAGAAATCCCATACCCAAAAATGAAAATAATAATTCAGCACCAATAACTCCTCTCCATGCAAAGGCCCATCCTTGTTTGAATCCTGAGATCATGTAGGGAAATGCAGCAGGAATCAATACTGTTGTGATTAATTGACTCCCTTTAGCCCCCATGTTACGAGCAGCTTCTATGTAATGAGGATCTATATTTTTTACTCCAGTGTATGTATTGATTGTTACTGCAAAGATTGCTCCTATTGCAGTTACAAAAATTATCCCAGTATCAGTTAGACCAAACCATAGTATTGCTATGGGTACCCATGCGATAGAAGGAATGGATTGGAGGCCTAATACCAACGAACCTATTGTTTGATTGACAGTTTCGATTCTTGCCATAAAGATTCCAAGAACCACTCCGCCAGCAATTGCTATAGTGAGCCCTATTATCAGTCTCCACATACTTGTTGCTATACCAAAAAATAAACTTCCATCAGCAACTCCATATGCCAAATCTTCCATTACTTCATAGGGGGAAGGAAAAATGGTATTTGGCCAAATGTCAGCCATTGCAACAATTTGCCACACAACTACTAAAATCACATAAAATGCAATTTTTTTTCCAACATATTTTTTCAGTTTATTCACCTGACGATTGGCCTTTTACCTCTGGTCGTAGCTCAGAAAGAATGTCCTTTTGAAATTTCATTAGATTTTCATCTTCTGTTAGTCTAGGACGACGATAGTCAATAGATATCTCTTTTTTAACAGAAGTAGGTCTGTTTTTCAATACTACTACTTTGTTTCCAAGAACTACTGCTTCAGCAACATTGTGAGTAACAAAAATAATTGTCTTTTTAGTTTTCTGCCAGATTAGTTGCAACTCAACTAATAACAAATCCCTTGTTTGTGTATCCAGGGCTGCAAATGGTTCATCCATCAATAACACATCAGGATCCATTACAAGAGCTCGAGCAATGGCAACTCTTTGTTTCATTCCAGTAGAAAGCTGAAATGTATAGGATTGTGCAAACTTTGTAAGCTGCATCATATCGAGGAATCTTTTAGATATTTGAGACCTCTCATCCTTTGGAATGCCAGCTATTTTCAACCCATATTCTACATTATCTATAACCTTGAGCCATGGAAACAGTGCTCCCTCCTGAAAAACCATTATCCTTTCAGGTCCTGTAGTTGTGATTGGTTTGCCATCAAAAAAAATCTCTCCTTCGTCTGGTGTATCCAAACCAGCTGCAATTCTAAGAAAGGTAGATTTGCCACATCCTGATGGTCCCACTAGACAAACAAAATCTCCGTCTTCGATTTTGAGATTAAGTCCTCCAATTGTCTTTAGATTGTATCCTTCGTGTTTGAAATATTTCACAATATTTTTTGCTTCAAGCTTTGTCATAGTTTATCCTCTTTTGCATCATAAAATATTCCTTCCAAGTCATATCCGTCACGTCCCAAATATCCTAGCTCGTCAGCTCGTTCAGCAAAAATGTAAATTGATTCATTAATAGCATCTGAAGTAATTTCAAGATTTGATAATGATTCACTAACAATTTTTTCTGGTAAAGACTGGCCAAAAGTTTTTTCCAAAAACTGGTTAAAAATTAATTCTGATTCTTTAGAGTTGGAATTAATCCAGTTCACAGATTCATCATGAGAGTCAATCCATTTTCTAATTATTTGTGGATTTTCTTTTATGTAATCAGTTCTTCCAATCAACAATACTGATGCAAATTGATTTTCTGGCCAAAGTTCTTCTTCGTAAAATAACCGCTTTCCTCCCAGTTCCTCAACTAAGATTGTAGCCCAAGGTTCAGGAACCCAGGCAGCATCAATTTCTCCTTTCACAAAGAGTGTGTAAATATCAGGATTTGGAATATTAAAAACAACAACTGAACCACCTTTCTCAGCAGGTTTYAGTCCRTGTTCTAAAAGGTAGTRTCTTAAAGAAACGTCTTGTGTGTTACCAATCTGCGGAGCAGCAATTCTTTTTGAAGGAAAATCCTCAACAGAATTAATTTGTGAATTAGGATGTATCACTAAACTTGCGCCACCGCTTGCTGCGCCTGCAAGAATTTTTACATCTAGTTTTTCAGACTTAAGAAAACCATTGATTGTTGGTCCAGGCCCTACATATGCAACATCGATGGATTTTGCAAAAATGGATTCAATTACTTGTGGTCCACTATCAAAAAGTTTAGTTACAATTTTAGTATCATTTCCCAATCCTTTAGAAAAAATTCCAGTTTCAATTCCCACAATTGGTACTACGTGTCCTATATTTGGAAAATAAGCTACCCGAATTTTGTTTTCGCCTCTAGTATCTATGTCATAAATGGCAACAGCTACGCTAATTGCAACAATGGCAATGATTCCAGCAAATATTACCGAACGAATTTTCATAAAACACCGTTATAATCATTGGTTAAATAATGTTCTAATTTTAGCTTGAGCTAGTATGAAAAAATTCTTGTTCATGTGTTGAACTCTCACTTGGTTTGAACATCAAGGCTTTGATAAAACAAAACAACACAAAAGATAAATGCACAAATAAGGTCAGTGAACTGCTCAATGAAACAAAAAGCTATTCTAGCATTTTCAGGAGGGTTAGATACCTCAGT
>LKGT01010081.1_pt1 | contig 12913 bp, 13 predicted proteins | sample 503861 | NCBI WGS metagenome assembly LKGT01 (sample SAMN04113194, study PRJNA297058) | marine sediment metagenome | biome: marine benthic biome; feature: marine benthic feature; material: marine sediment; isolation source: sediment sample collected at the water-sediment interface from the South......
ATAACAACTCGCTGCAGCGGACCCGGCCAGCGCGCGGCCTTCGCTCCAGAATAGATTTACCGGGCCGCTGAGCTCGCAGCCATTAGACAAATGTGCTCAGTTGGATGTCGTCTATTCTCAACAATCAGGCGGGTATACATTCGCAAGGCAGAGCCGGGGGATCCGAATCCCCTAACCTTCACCAAACTGTATCGGGCAGGTGCAGATTACAACCAGTAACCTGCTCAGAAGATTTGTAGTTGAAATCTTCTCAGGGGATTGCGTCCCCTCGACGAGGAGGGGGGGGGTTGCGCAAGGCTCTTGACACCACCCGCGGATTGGGCGATGCTTTAGCCCTCGGCAGGAGGTTCAGAGATGGAACCGGGGTGACCATAGCCACTGGCCCACCTTCGGCACAATTGACGGCGCACCAAACATTAAGACGCCCTCTCAGGCGGAGCATGGCCCGGGAGGGCGTTTTGCTTTTGGGACCTGAGCAGGACCAACGTGGGGTCTGAAGGATTTCCGTGACGTCGTGATTTTCTACTACCGCATCGATGGCTCTCTCACAGTTGGTGCTCCCTGGTGGCACTTTCTGGTTTCTAGAGCGCCGGCAGGGATTCTTCTGAAAACCAGGCGAACCTTCCCACCCAGCCATCCCACCACTAAGTTGTGCCTTCGCCTCATGCTCCAAGACCTTAAAGGACGACGCTGTCGAACCCTGGTGGACGTGGGCTGCGGCAGCGGGATCCTGGCGCTTGCAGGATTGAAACTTGGGGTGGACCGTGCCGTGGCTATAGATATCAGTACCCAGGCTTCCGTCACCAGCCGGGTTAATGCTGAGCTTAACCACTTGAAGGACCGGTTGCTGCTCGTCCGAGGGTCAGCAGAGGCGATCACTGGCCGGTTTGACTTGGTGCTGGCAAATTTATCTATGCCCATCCTGAGAGACAAAATGGCTGAACTAGTTCGGTTGAGTGGAGACGAGGCTTCGCTGGTGCTATCAGGATTTCAGGATGTGGACAAAACCCTTGTGGAGGAGGAAATGGGTCGACTCGGCCTCACTGCGCAGTATTGGTTAAGTGAAGATCTGACTTTTTTTGCCGTACCGCCGTCAGGAAGTTTCACCTGGATGGCAGTTCTTGCCCGTCGAGTGGGCAGTAAGCAGTTCCGGCCTACGGATTCGTAGTATCCACGAGTGAAGCAAGTTGACCGCTGATTGCCGGCAGCTGACCGCTGACAGCGACTGTCGTCGGTCGTCGGTCTACGGGATGAGGAGGACTTTGCCCGTGGTTTTTCTTCCCTCGAGCTGGCGGTGCGCTTCGGCCACCTCCGCGAGGGGGAATGTCGCCCCGATCCGGAGCTTGAGGGTACCCTTGGAAACTGGATTCAGGACGCCGTGCGCGCGCTCGAGTAGCTCCTCGCGCGTGCGCGTGTAATGGCCGAGGGTCGGGCGGGTAAGAAAGAGGGAACCTTTGCCGCTGAGCTGGTTTACGTCGAAGGGAGGGACGGGGCCGCTCGATTGCCCGTAGAGGACCAGGTAGCCCCGGGGCGCCAGGCAGTTCAAACTCTTTTCAAACGTCTCCTTCGCGACTGAGTCATAAACCACCTGCACTCCCCGGCCATCGGTGAGTCGCTTGACCTCAGTCTCGAAGTCCTGCTCGGTATAGCGGATCACCACCTCGGCCCCCGCCTCGCGCGCGAGACGTGCCTTCTCTTCCGTCGAGACCGTCGCAAAGAGCCGCGCCCCCGCTCCCCTGGCCATCTGGCAAAGGAGCAGTCCGACGCCCCCGGCCGCCGCATGGATCAGACAGGCATCACCTTTCTTGAGGGGATACGTGGAGTGCGTAAGATAGTGCGCCGTCATGCCCTGGAGCATAGCGGCCGCGGCCATGCGGGTATCGACCCCGGTGGGAAGGCTGACCAGCCGCGCCGAGGGGACCAAAGCGTATTCCGCATAGGCGCCGGGGGCGCCGGTGTGAGCGTAAGCCACCCGATCCCCGACCCGGACCTCTGTGACGTCGGGCCCAAGGGCCTCCACGAGGCCGGCCGCCTCGACACCCATCGGACGGGGGAGGGGGGCTGGATAGAGGCCGGTCCGGTGATACACGTCGATGAAGTTGAGACCGATCGCCTCGATCTTTACCAGGGCCTGGCCCGGTCCCGGCTGAGGAATGGGTAGCTCGTCGAGTTTAAGGGCCTCCGGTCCGCCGTATTGATGCACCCGAATCGCTTTCATGTTTATCACCTTCCATCTGAATCGAGGAATAGGCCTTCAAGGCTCCTCGTCCTCGGGCTCCCACACGCCCGTTCTGGGCAAAGCATGATGGGCCAGTGCACCCAGAGCGGACGGTCGGAGAGGAACGGAAAGGAAGCCTTATCTACTTTTTCTATAGCAGTTCGAGGCCAGCGTTAAGCTTGTTGACAGCTACCTCGTGGTCTCCGGCCTCATGGAGCTTTATACCCTCCTCGCAGAGCTTCTTCGCTTCTTCGTTCTTCTTGGTTTTTAGCAGCTGCTGACACTCCGCGTACAGGTCAGGGCACTGGAAGGCCCAGGCGGGGCCGGCTGCAAAACCGAGGCTGAATGCAAGGGCAAACCACAGTGTCAAGGCACCTTTTTTCACTCTGATTCACCCCCTTTCATCGGAAGGCTTCCCATGTCTTATTCACTTTGACGTTGGGTCTTGGGAAATTGTTTCCAGACACAACATCTTTGAAAAACTTACGTCAGGCCGTGACCGCGGACTTTCAGGTAGGCCTGATCGATCCACGCCCGAAGATCCTCAGAGACGTACCCCGCCTCGGGGGCCGAGGTCTCCAAAAGGGTGGGGGAGAGGATAAAGGGTCCTTCCCCGTCGATCTCCACCTCGAGCAGGCCGAGATGATGGGGTCGAATCTGAATGACCCCCACCGAGAGCCCTTCCATCTGAAAGGCGAGGTGGAGCTGCTCCGCCAGATGCTCCGCGTTGTCCATGCTCTTCAGATCCAGGTATGGTTAACCGGGCTTCCAGCTCAGCCCGAGTCGCTGCGGGAGGCTAGGAGTCTGCCGCAGCACGAGCGAAAGCGCAATGAGAAAGTTGATCCCACCGAAGATAAACGCGACCATCAAAGGAAGAGTATAGCTGCCGCTCTGATCAAACATGAAACCTCCTAGGTACCCTCCTGTGGCCATTCCCGAAGTGCCGAATAGGGTAACGCTGCCAAAGAGCCGGCCCAGGGCCTTGGTCCCGTAAAACTCCCGGCAGAGAATCGGGTACTGCGGGATGATGCCGCCGTAGCCGATGCCGAAGAGGGCGGCCACGATATAAAGGGTCAGTAGGTCATGGGACAAGAGAAAGCCAAGCACCATGAACGTCTGGATCCCGGAACAGAGCAGAAGAGATCTGCGGCCCCCAATCCGATCTGCCAGGAATCCCATCCCAATGCGTCCTGGAAAGGCAAAAGCACCCGTCACCCCTAGGATGCCCGCGGCCGCCAGCTTGGGGATGCCGATGTCGGTGGCATGGGAGACGATATGGACCAGGGGAACGGACATGCAGACACAGCAGCAGAACATCGCCGCCCGGAGCCACCAGATGGATGGAGGAGTTGTGCCTGACAGTGTCTCGATTGCCGTCGCATGGCGGACCGAGGGAGCGAAAGTATGGTGAGCGGGCTCCGGTGCCATGTCCCCCTCCGAATCATGGTCCACGTGGGGTCGGAGGAGGAGAGCTGCCGGGATCACGAGGATCGACGCCGCCAGGCCGAGGTACAGATAGGCTGTTCTCCAGCCGAAGAGATTAATGAAGTATCGGGACAAGGGCGGGAAAAGCATGACCCCGATCGCCGAGCCCGAGTAGATGATCCCCGTGGCCAGGCCGGCCCTCCGGGTGAACCAGCGGTTGACGTTCGCGGCCAGGGGAGCGGCCAATGCCCCGTAACCCAATCCTCCCATCAACAGGCCCTGAAAAAGATAGAGATGCCACGGGGAGTGGATCTGGCTGGTTAATGCTAACCCCAAGCCGACCAGGCCTGCCCCAAAGAGGGCGACCTTGCGAACACCGATGCGGTCCGAGAGGTAGCCCATGAGAGGGGCAAAGCAGCCAGCCAACAGCATGTTGAAGGAGTAAGCAAGCGAGGTGACTCCCCTGGACCAACCGAACTCCGAAGTCAAGGGTTTAAGAAAGACAGCCAGGGTCAGGCCACTCCCGTAGCTCACGCTCATGAGCACACAGGAGGCGCCCACGATGACCCAGCCGTAGAAAAAGCCGGATGGCTGTCCGGGCTCCCTCATGCGCTCTCCAAGAATTCCCGGAGGGCCTTTTCAGCTTTGTGAATCTCCAGGATCCCGGCGAGGTGCCCGCCGTCACTATCCAGTTCGAAAGAGCTGGCCTTCACTCCCGCCTCTCTCAGGGCCTTGAACAGTTCCTGTGATTGCCTGAAAGCCCCCCATCGAGGGGCCGGCCACCGCATGAAGCCGTTCAATGCCCAAAGAACGGATTAGGGCGTGCTGGAGGTTGACAAAATCCCGGATGGTGACTATCGGAAAGGACATCCCGTAGGGTCTGCCCGTTTGCAGGTTGATGGAGGCGGGCCCCGTCGTGACCACTCTCGGGTCCTTCACGTTGAAGTTGCACAGGGTATCGGAGCTGACGATGAAATGCCGATCGATGTCGAAGGGTTTGTTGGGGCCGATGACGGCGTCCCAGTAGCCCGGGACCGCGTCGGCTTCGCTATAGCGTCCCCCGGCGTGGGAGGTCCCGGAGAAGTGATGGCAGATGAGGATGGCGTTATCTTTGGTGGGGGAGAGCCTTCCATAGGTCTCGTATCCAACGCGGACCCGCTGGAGCGTTGCCCCACAGACAGGTTCCAGACGGTCCAATTCGAAGGTCTGTTTCTTGACAATCACCAGGATGGCACTCTGGTAACCGGTTCAACCGTAAGGAGGCCACGCGGGGAGGATCAGGGGATCACCTCGATCTGGCCGGTACCTGCGACGATCTCGCCGATCCGGGCGGCGGCGAGCGTCTTCGCGGCTTGAAGGCGATCGACCAGCTGGGCACTTTTCGCTTTGGGGACGGAAATCAAGAGTCCGCCGGACGTCTGCGCGTCGCAGAGGATCAGTTGGCTCTCGTCGGTAATTTCTGGCGCCCATGTCACCTTCCCCGCCAGCGCCTCGAGATTGCGCTTGGTGCCGCCGGGGCAGATGCCCTCCTTGACAAGTGTCCAGGCCTCAGGGAGGACCGGGACTGCCGAAAGGGAGATGCGGGCGCCGACACCGCTGCCCGAGGTCATCTCGTGAAGGTGTCCGAGGAGACCAAAACCGGTGATGTCGGTACACGCATTTACGCCCACCTCGACCATCACTTCGGCGGCTGTCTTATTCAACAAGGTCATGACGCGGATAGCCTGGTCCGTGGCCTCGGGCGAGGCCCGTTCCCGCTTGATCGCGGTGGTGATGATCCCAAGCCCGAGGGGTTTGGTCAGGACGAGATCATCCCCGACCTGGGCGCTCGCATTGGTCAGGACCTTCTTCGGGTGCACGAGACCCGTAACCACTAACCCGTACTTGGGTTCAGGATCATCGATGCTGTGGCCCCCCACGATGGATGCCCCCGCTTCTTTGACCTTGTCCGCACCCCCCTGCAGGATAGCCGAGAGGACGCGAAGCGGGAGTTTCCCGGCGGGGAAGCCGACGACATTGAGGGCCAAGATGGGCCGCGCCCCCATGGCGTAGATATCGCTCAAGGAGTTCGCTGCGGCCACCGCGCCACAGGCGTAGGGGTCATCCACGACGGGGGTGATATAGTCCACCGTCTGGACAATCGCTAACTCTTCGGTGAGTTGATACACGGCGGCATCGTCAGCGGTCTTTGTCCCGACCAGGATGTTGGGATCGGTAAAGGTTGGTAGCTGGCTCAGCACCTGAGCCAGGTCCGCCGGACTAATCTTGCAAGCTCAACCGGCTCCGTGGGAGAGCGTGGTCAGCCGGATCGTTTCCTCGGGTTCCGTCATTCCTTTCCTCCACTTCTCCCTATTTCAATCGCTGGGCGATGGCGCGATCCTTGGCGGTGACTTCCTGTTCCAGGGATGTCTTCCACCTCTTAAGCTTTTTATTAAGAGTTCCATCATAAATACTCAATACCTGAGCAGAAAATATAGCAGAATTTTTTGCGCCAGCTTTACCGACTGCCATGGTGGCTACCGGGACCCCTCCCAGCATTTGGGCCGTGGAGAGGAGGGCGTCGATGCCGCGAAGGGGACTCGATCCAATGGGGACCCCGATCACCGGCAGTGTCGTCTCGGCGGCAATAATGCCGGCCAGGTGAGCCGCTCCGCCAGCCCCGGCAATAATCACCTTGAGCCCTCTCTCTTGGGCGGTCCGTGCATACTCGATCACCTGGGCAGGGGCCCGATGGCACGAGATCACCCGCACCTCATGGGGAATGCCAAAATGCTTCAGCGTCTTGCTGGTCTCCTTCATGATCGGAAAGTCCGAGTCGCTTCCCATCACGATCCCGACCACAGGTTTTTGGCGCTCACGGCTCATACTTTTCCGTCCGCGACTACGGGTTTGAAGGTCCGCATTCCCTTTGTCATCTTACAACGAAATAACAGGTTCTGTGAACTCTAAACTCTTAGCCCTCAACTATTGACTCTTCACTTTCGACTATCCCACCATCCGGTCGAGAGCCTTTTTGCCGATGTCGTTTCGATAATGGACTCCCTCCCAGTAGATCTTCTTGACGCCCTGGTACGCGGTGGCAATGGCCTGCCGGATGTCCTTGCCGATGCCGGTGACGTTGAGGACGCGGCCCCCATCCGTGACCACCTTGCCGTTTTTCAGAGTGGTACCCGCGTGAAAGATCACCACCCCGGGGACGCTGGCTGCCTCATCGAGCCCCGAGATCACCTTTCCCTTCTCGTACTGGCCAGGGTACCCCCCCGAGGCCATCACCACACAGACCGTCGGTTCGGACCGCCACTCAATTGTCGCTTCGTGGAGACGTTCCGCGATCACCGCCTCCAGGACCGGGATCAGGTCTGAGCCCATGCGGACCACAAGAGGCTGCGCCTCCGGATCACCAAAACGGGCATTGAACTCCAAGACCCTCGGTTCTCCATCCTTGATCATCAGTCCCGCATACAGGACTCCCTTGTACGGGTGGCCTTCTGCCGCCATTCCCCGGACGGCAGGGAGCATGACGCGTTCCATGATCTTTTGGTGAACCGCGTCGGTGACCACGGGGGCGGGAGAGTATGCCCCCATCCCCCCGGTATTGGGTCCCTGGTCGTGGTCGTAGATCGGTTTGTGATCCTGAGACGAGGCCATGGGTAGGACCGTCTTGCCATCGGTAAAGGCGAGAAAGGAAGCCTCCTCACCGGTGAGATACTCTTCAATGACCACCTGCGCTCCCGCGTCGCCAAAGACCCGCTCTTCCATGATCATGCCGATAGCCTCATGGGCCGCCTCAAGGGTCGGGCAGACGATGGCCCCTTTGCCGGCAGCCAGACCGTCAGCTTTGACCACGATGGGTGCCCCGACCTTCTCCAGATAGGCCCTGGCCTTTTTCGGGTCATCGAGGACTTCATAATCACCGCTGGGGATTCGGTATTTTCGCATCAGGTTCTTGGCGAAGCTCTTGCTCCCCTCGATCATGGCTGCGTCCCGGCGGGCGCCAAAAATCTTGAGGCCTCGGGATTCGAATTCGTCCACGATCCCGAGGGTCAGGGGGACCTCTGGACCCACCAGGGTGAGGTCGATCCTCTCCTGAAGGGCAAACTCCACCAGGCTGGCGATCTCGGTGACTCCGATACTGATACAGGTGGCGATTTGGGCCATCCCGGCGTTACCCGGGGCAGCATAGAGGAGGGGATTTTGCGGGCTCTGGGCAAGCTTCCAGAGCAGGGAATGTTCCCTTCCCCCCGATCCGACCATCAGGATCTTCATAGCTCACCTCCCTCCGAATCGATGACCGACCACCGACGACCGACCCCGACCGTCGGGGTTCACAGTTCACGGCAGAACTAGGCCCTTATTAAACAGTGAACTGTCCACTGTGAACCGTGACCTTGTTTAATGGCGGAAGTGGCGAATTCCAGTAAAGACCATGGCCATGCCGTGCTCCTCAGCCGCTTGGATGACCTCGGGGTCGCGCACTGAACCCCCTGGTTGGATTACGGCAGTGGCACCCGAGGGCCTCCCACTCGGCAGGGGTCGGCTCCCGTTTGGTGACGACCGCGAGGGCAGTCTTATCTAGATCGGTGCGGTCTCTTTCCTGGAGCAGGAGGCCACCGGAGATTCGGCGCATATCCCAGGGGTCGGGAGGCAGTTGCCACTCTTCGGCCTGGATCCGCATGATCCGGAGGTTTGTTCGCAGCCGCAATACCTCCTTGGCCGCCTCAGTGTACTCGGGGGCAATGACGGCTTCGACAAAGGTGGACGCGATCTCTTTCGCCGTTGCCTCATCCACAATGCGGTTCAGTCCCACGACCCCGCCGTAAGCCGAGACCAGATCCGTACTGCGAGCGCGCTGATACACGTCCACCAGCGGCTCTCCGATGGCGACCCCGCACGGGTTGCTGTGTTTGATGAGACAGGCCGCGGGCCCGGAGAACTCCAGAACGAGATGTAATGCGGCATCCAGGTCTAAGAGATTACTGTATGAGAGGGCTTTCCCTTGCAATTGCTCTGCGTTGGCCAGGCAGGGTCCCTTGGTCCTCGACCCTCGGTAGAGTGCCCCCTGCTGATGCGGGTTCTCCCCGTATCGGAGAGGCTGGACTTTTTCCAGGCCCCACGCAAGAAAGGGAGGAAAGGGTTGAGGCCATTGAGTCATAAGGGATGCTTCGGTAGCGCTCACCGCGCTCAAGAAGGTCGCGATGGCTCCCTCGTAGCGGGTCGTGAGCTGGAACGCCTCTTGGGCTAGGCGAAGACGGGTTTTCAGGGAAATTCCGCCGTGCTGGCGAATCTCCCGGAGGATCTCGGGGTACTGTCCAGGATGGGTGAGGATTACGACGCACTCGAGGTTCTTGGCCGCCGACCGGATCAGGGCAGGTCCCCCGATGTCGATTTGCTCGATGGCCCGAGAGAGGTCCAGCGTCTCCTCTTCGATCGTAGCCTCGAACGGGTAAAGGTTGACAGCGACGAGATCGATGGGGGAGATGCGTCGCTGTTCCAGTTGCGACTGGTGTTCTGGATCTCTGCGGCTTGCCAGAATGGCCGCGTGAATCGCAGGGTGGAGGGTCTTGACGCGGCCTTCCAACATCTCGGGGTAGCCGGTCACCTCTGCCACGTCGGTGACCTTTATTTCCGCAGTCCGGAGATGTTCGGCCGTTTTTCCGGTGGAGATCAACGCAACGCCGAACTCGACCAATCCCTTGGCGAACTCGGCAATTCCCGCCTTGTCCGAGACGCTCAAGAGGGCCCGCTGGACGTGGATCAATCCTGTCTCCATCCTCTGCCCGTCACCCAGGCTACTCAAATCTCTAGGGGTGAATGTATCCCCACCCCTCTCTCACGGCCCGATCGTCCTCGCTTCCCTTACAGAAGACGTGGCGTCCTTCGATGTAGAGTCGCTGTTCGGCGTAAAGCTGGATCGCCCGGGGATAGATCTGATGTTCGTATTTCAGGATCCGGGCGGCGAGGGTTTCCTCGGTTTCGTCGTCAAAGACCGGGACCACTGCCTGGATGATGATGGGCCCGGTGTCAACACCCTCATCGGCAAAATGGACGGTGCAGCCAGAGAACTTCACTCCGTGTTGAAGGCCCTTGCGCTGAACGTGAAGTCCCGGGAAAGACGGAAGGAGGGCGGGGTGGATGTTCATAATCCGGTTGCGAAAGCGGTGGATGAAGCCGGGGGTTAAGACCCGCATGTAACCGGCCAGGCAAAGCAACTCTACCTGGTGCTCCGTTAAGATCGAAATCAGTCTCTCGTCGAAGGCCTCCCGGCTTCCAGAGGCTTTGGGGTCGACAAAAACGGGGGGGATTCCATGCCGACGGGCTCGCTCTAAGGCATAGGCATCTGCCACGTCACTGATCACGACGACGACGGCTGCGTCGAGCTTTCCCGCCTCGGTTGCGTCAATGATTGCTTGGAGGTTCGAGCCGCGGCCCGATACGAGGACGCCGACCCGCAGCTTATCCGCGCTTGACATGTCATCTCCTCCAGCCTGAATCTAACAGAGCGGGTCTTGCCCAGGCAAGGTATTTTCCCGTCGGGTGACGGGAAAGGATTCGGTATAAATCCGGCCTACTTTGGGTGCCTGGGTCCTCTTGGCAGCCTGCTCGGCAACGGCGATTAGGGATCCGCAACGGTGGCAGGGGGCTTGGGAGAGGGACTCCTGGTTCCTCTACGCCGCAGGGCCCACTGCCGAACTGAGACCAGTCGCTAGCATTTCCATCGGCTTTCGGATCCTTCGACCGGTGCCGATCAGGGTGGGTCCTCGAACAGGCGGAGGTTCGTTTCCTGTTTGAGGGAGGGAGATCTCTCTCCCCGTGCGCTTCAGCATCTAAAGGGTTTTATAAGAAGTATTGCTCTAATAGGCTGACAAATAAGGGGAAAACTCACAACGCTTAGTGGCTCCAATGACAGAAGGAACGTTAGGCCATATACTGCTCGATTCCGCTCAGGATGGGGAGGGGATCAGGGTTTAGGGAGGAAGGGGGTTTCGTCAATCCTAAAGGGAGGGTGAAAAAAGTCTTGACAAAGGATGATGTGCTTGGTAAAAGACGAGTAAGCCGATAAACAATGTCAAGATCAGTGTAAGGTACGGCCAGCATGAAGATTTCGACAAAAGGGGATTACGCGACCAGGGCATTGCAGGAACTCTCGATGCACTACAACGAGGGTCCGCTCCGCATCCAGGAGATTGCCCAGCGGCAAGATATCCCAGTCAGATATCTCGAACAGCTCCTTCTTATCTTGAAGCGGGCTGGATATCTCGAGAGTAAGCGAGGGGTGAGGGGAGGCTATTACCTCGCGAAATCTCCTCACCTGATTACGCTGGGAGAGATCATCCGATTGATGGAAGGTTCCCCTGCCCCCATTTTCTGCGTCGATCCCTCAAGCCAAGAGAAATGCACGGTGGAAAAAATCTGCGGGTTCCAAGGCATTTGGGTGGAAATTAGGGACACCATTGCTCATATATTGGATAATGTCACTTTCGAGGAAATCGGTCGCCGTGCACGGTTGAGGATTGCATCGAAGAGTGTAAGCTACCACATCTAAGGTCGATGGCCGCTGGCCAACGACCTTGTTCAGAGTTCAGAGTTCAGGGTTCAGGGCAGCAAAATTGATTTTCAGGTTGTACACTATGAACTGGGAATGCCTACCGCGGTTGGCGGTCAGCTGAGGACCGGGAATGAAAGAGCTGGCTGCTGATAGCTGACGGCTGACAGCGGGTAAGACATGGGGTCACGGATTCCTCGGCTAGCAAAGAATGTACTGGATCTCATTGGGGACACCCCCTTGGTGGAGCTTCCCAAGCTCTCTCCCCGGAATGGGGCTACCATCTTGGCAAAAATGGAATCGCTAAATCCGGCCGGGAGTGTCAAGGACCGGATCGCCTGGGCCATGATTGAGGAGGCGGAACAGCAGGGAAGGCTCGGACCGGGAGCAACCATCGTGGAGCCGACTTCCGGTAACACCGGGATCGGGCTAGCCATGGTGGCGGCGGTGAAGGGATACCGGCTGATCCTGACGATGCCCGACGATATGAGTCTCGAGCGCAGGACACTGCTGCAGCGGTTCGGAGCGGAGGTGATCTTGACCCCAGCCATCGAGGGGATGACTGGTGCCGTCTTTGCGGCGGAGGAGCTTTGCCGGGAAAGTCCTGACTACTTCATGCCCCAGCAGTTTATCAATCCAGCGAATCCAGAGATCCACCGCCAGACCACCGCCCGGGAGATCCTGGAGGTGACCGAAGGCCGGATTGATGCCTTTGTCGCGGGGGTGGGGACCGGTGGAACCATCACTGGGGTTGGTGAGATTCTCAAAGCCAGGATCCCGGGTGTCAAGGTGATTGCGGTGGAGCCGGCGAGATCGCCGGTTCTCCAGGGGGGGAAGGCTCGGCCCCATGCGATCCAGGGGATTGGGGCCAGCTTTGTCCCCGAGGTCCTCAACGTAGAAATCCTCGATGAGATCATCGCGGTGAGCGACGAGGACGCGATCAAGATGACGGCCCGCCTGACCCGGGAAGAAGGACTCCTGGTCGGGGTCTCGGCCGGCGCCAATGTCTTCGCCGCCGTGAAGGTGGCCGGTGAGCTTGAAAAAGGGAAGATCGTCGTGACGATCCTGCCGGATACGGGGGAGCGGTATCTCAGTGTGTCATTCTAAGTTGTACAAAGGAAAGGAGTTCGTTGATGGGGGCCAAGGTCTACATTCCGACGCCGTTTCGAGCCCTTACCCGTAATCAGGCCACGGTAGAGGTCGAAGGAAAGACCATCGTGGATCTCGTCGGGGCTCTCGACGCCGAGTATCCTGGGATTCGGGAGCGGGTCTTTAATGAAGAAGGAGAGATCCATCGACATATCAACATCTATGTGAACGACGTCGCCGTGGAGGACCTGAAGGGCAAGGACACGGCATTGGTGGATGGAGATGAGGTGGCCCTGATTCCGGCCATTGCTGGAGGGGCGATCCCTTTTAGCGAGGAGCAGATCAAGCGGTACAGCCGCCACATCATTCTTCCTGAGATTGGCGGGAAAGGGCAACGGAAGCTCCTCAACAGTAGCGCCCTCTTGGTCGGGGCCGGTGGCCTCGGGTGTCCTGCCGCCCTCTACCTGGCGGCGGCGGGGATCGGCAGGCTCGGGATCGTCGATTTCGATCATGTGGATCTCAGCAACCTCCAGCGACAGATCCTTCACCACACCCACGACTTGGGGCGACCCAAGGTTCTCTCGGCGGTGGACAGCATCGGGGATATCAATCCGGATGTGAAGGTAGAGCCCCATCAG
>LKGT01012445.1_pt1 | contig 12911 bp, 8 predicted proteins | sample 503861 | NCBI WGS metagenome assembly LKGT01 (sample SAMN04113194, study PRJNA297058) | marine sediment metagenome | biome: marine benthic biome; feature: marine benthic feature; material: marine sediment; isolation source: sediment sample collected at the water-sediment interface from the South... ...
CGTAAATATAGAGCTTCAGCAAAACCGAAGGATGATAGCTCGGCCTGCCGGTCGACAGCGGCGCGACCCTGCCAAACCCAAGGCCGCCAAGATCAAGCTCGTCCACGAAAACATCAACCACCCGAACCGGATTGTCTTCGCGGATCCAATCTTCCAGCCGTTCCGGAAACAATGTGCTTTGCGTGCGGTCGATCCCCTCAACAAATCGCTTCATCAAAAACCTCCGCCGAAACCCATGGCGGGATTCTATCAGAAATTACGTTTTCACACAGTCTGGGTCATGAGCCGACATTCGGTGACACTGCCAGGAACGTCCGCTCCTGGGGGTGAAGCGGACGTAATCGCAGCGAAAGCGGACATCGCTCCCCGAATGTCTGCTATCCGGGGCAAAGCGGRCGTATGGCGGGACCGGCGTTTTGGTCTGCTTTTAGCCATAASCGGACATWCNAGCGGCGCGTCCGAAGTCCAAAATCGGCTGTACGGAAGGTGGTCCGGCACGGTCGGTACGTCACCTTTCAGCTTGCCGAGGTGGCGATTCCACTGCCGCAGTTCGCCGAAATCCTGCAACTGATCGCCGGCCTGCGACCACGGCCCGCGCCGACATGACGCCCTGTGTCATCGCCGCAGCAGGGTTGAACCGGCGGGCGCCGGGCTCTCGGCGTTTGCCGAATGACCGGTTTCTCGCACCCGATTGCGTCTCGGCGAGGTCTCGGGCGCACCGAGCGCCCTATCTGAAGGCCCCGATTTGGATTGTAGGCTCACGCTTTCGATCGATACGCAATTTTGCTACCGTCTTCGGTGCTTGGGAGGAACCATCTGGGAAATCCCGGCTGAGGGGTGGGAGAATGGTCGAATGGAATGAGACGTTCGATGTGGTTGTCGTCGGCTTCGGCTTCACAGGCGCCGCGGCGGCGGTGGCGGCGCACGACGCGGGCGCGCGGGTTTTGCTCCTCGAGAAAATGGCGCATCCGGGCGGGATTTCCATCTGTTCGGCGGGCGGCGTCCGCATTGCCGACGATGCCGCGGCGGCCTTTCGCTATCTGAAGGAAACCAACGCCGACACCGCGCCCGACGACTGCTTGCGCGCGTTGGCCCGGGGGATGACCGAGGTCGAGGGTTTCATTCGTCAGTTGGCGTCCGTAAACGGCGCCGAGGTGGCGGTCGCCCGGGTGGCCGCCAACTATCCCTTCGAAGGCGGCGACGCCTTCGGCTTCGTCACCATCAAATCCATACCCGGTTACGATCCGGAGGCCGGGTTTACCTGGGGCAAGGGGCTGCGCGGCGGCACCCGGTTGTTCAAGGTGATGACGGACAACGTCGCCGCGCGGGCCATCGACGTCCGCCTTGAGACGCCGGCCCGCCGGTTGATCGCCGAAGACGGCCGCGTGCGGGGCGTCGCACTCCGCGGCGCAAACGAGGCCCGGCGGATTCGCGCGCGGGGTGGCGTCGTGCTTGCCTGCGGCGGTTTCGAGGCGGAGCCCGAGATGCAGCGCCAATACTGGCAGGAGAAGCCCGTGCTGCCCGCCGCCTTCGCCGGCAATACGGGCGACGGCATCCGCATGGCCCAGGCGGTGGGCGCCGACCTCTGGCACATGTGGCACTATCACGGCACCTACGGCCTGCGTCATCCGGACGCCGAGGTCTATCCATACGGAATTCGCCTGCATCGTCTGCCTGACTGGCTCCCGGAAGGGGACGGCCGCAAGGCCGAAGCGCACGCATTCTTCGCCCGCGATGCCGACCGCACGATGCCCTGGATCGTCGTCGACCAGACCGCCCGGCGCTATATGAACGAATACCCGCCGTACGTTCAGGATACCGGGCACCGGATGATGGAGCCCTTCGACCCCGTCACCCAGCGGTATCTCCGAATCCCGTCTTGGCTGATCGTCGACGCGGCCGGGTGTGCCCGCGGGCCGCTGGGATCCCCAACTTACAATGACCCCGCGCGCCGGCTCCGCTGGAGCGACGACAACGCGGCGGAGATCGCGACCGGCATCCTCGAACGGGCCGATACCGTCGCCGAGATGGCGGCCGCCATGAACGCCGAAGAGGGGGTGCTCGCCGACACCCTTGCGCGGTGGAACGGCTTCTGCCGGGACGGCATGGATCAGGACTTCGGGCGCAACGCCGACACCATGATGCCGATCGAGACGCCACCCTTCACCTTCGGGCGCGTTTGGCCTGTTTGCGCCAACACCCAGGGTGGTCCCCGCCATGACTCCCGTCAGCGGGTGCTCGGCCCGTTCAGCGATGTGATCGACGGCCTGTATGTGGCGGGCGAGCTCGGCAGCGTTTTCGGCCACCTCTATATCGCGGGCGGAAACCTCGCTGAATGCTTCATCGGCGGGCGTATGGCCGGTGAAGAGGCGGCGCGGCGGTCAGGGGCCGCGGCGGTCCAAGGGTAGGCGCGGCAAACCCGGATCGCCCGTCTTGCGCTGCGCCGGGGCCGGCGCCTCACTCGGCCGCCTGCGCCCGATCGGTCCCTGCCTGTTCGTCGCGCAGCATCTGCAGAAAGATCTGGCGGGCGGTGAAGCGCCTTGTCCGGCTTGAGGAAGAGTTCCGACTAAGGGGACACCTTGATTAAGGGAATTTCGGATTATCGCTCTGAATGTCTGCTGTTCACTCGAAAGCGGTCATTGAACGGCAAGGGCTGTAACGACGGCTCCTAGCCATGTGTGGACGGCTCCGCTATTCCAACGGAGCGGCGGCATCGCCATCAATAAGCGTAAATGCTTACAAAAAAGCTCCGCATATGCAACCTGATGGCAATCAGACTCACATCTCCAGCGTCGGCCCGCCCATGGACCTGGCCGAAGCCAAGGAAATCGCGAGCCAAGTGCTGAAATAGGCTGCTCCTACCTTGCGCAGCGGGCGACGCCGGAGAACAATGCCGGGCGGCAAGAGGGGAGGACGCCATGCGCAACCGAGAAAACATCGGGATGTTGGTCCCGATCATCGACGGCGGCGAGCAGTGCCAGCCGATACCAAATCCGATCTCGATCGCGGACCTGGGCACGGCGACGCTGACCCCGAGTGGCGACTTCGCGGCGGGAAGCTACCAGACTTTCACGCTGGTCTACACCGCTGGGAAATACGGGATCGACGATTCCGGAGCGCTCCGGGTGTGCTTCCGTTTTGCCGCCGATCAGTCGCGTCCCCAGGCGGACGACCCCACCTGGCGCAACTACGTCACCGCGACGGCGTCGAACAACGCCGTGCTCGATGTCCGCTACGACCCCAAGGGCAACGTGCGCCCGTGGGACCGCACGCTGGAGATCAAGGTGGTACGCGGCTTCCTCAGGCAGGGCGACACCATCACCATCACCTTCGGCGATAGGTCCCAGGGATCTCCGGGCATGCGGCTGCAGACCTTCTGCGAGGACACCATGGAGTTCCGCGTCCTCGTCGATCCTATCGCCACCTACACCTTCCAGGCGCTGCCCGAACAGCCGATGATCCGCATCGTGCCGGGCGATCCCGTACGCTGGATCGCGCTCGCGCCGACGCTGGTCCGTAAGGGCGAGGCGTTCCTTCTTTCGCTCAAGTGCGAGGACGAATGGGGCAATCCGTCGGACCGCGTCGACGCCACGGTCAGGCTTCGCACAGACGTGGCCGTCGCCGGTCTGCCCGAGACAGTGATCTTCAAGCCCGGCGAGCGCGCGGAGATCATCGAGGGCCTAAGCGTTACGATGCCCGGAGATGTCGCCATCGAGGTGCTGGATGAGGCGGGCGACGTGCTTACCCGCGCCAACCCGCTGCGGGTCGTCGACGGAGCCGAGCTGGTGCACTTCTGGGGCGACATGCACGGCCAGTCGGAGGAGACCATCGGGACCAATTCCGCGCGGGCCTACTTCGAATTCGCCCGCGATCTCGCCTTCCTAGATGCCACCGCGCACCAGGGCAACGACTTTCAGCTCACTAACGCCTTCTACCGGGAGCTCGACCGGCTCACGGCCGAGTTCAACGAGCCAGGCCGCTTCGTCACGCTGCCGGGCTACGAATGGTCGGGTAACACCGCTCTCGGCGGCGACCGCAATGTCTACTTCGCGTCGGAAGGCGCGCAGATCCGGCGCTCCTCCCATGCATTGGTCGCCGATATCTCAGACGTCGACACGAACGCCAACACCGCGCAAGCCCTGTTCAAGGCTTTTGCGGCACACGACGAGGACGTGGTCTGCTACGCGCATTGCGGTGGGCGCTACGCTGACGTGAAGATGGCCCATGACGGCCGCTTCGAACGTTCGATGGAGATTCATTCCGCCTGGGGCACCTTCGAATGGCTGCTGCAGGACGCGCTCGAAATGGGCTACCGGGTCGGCGTGGTCGCTAATTCGGATGGCCACAAGGGCCGCCCCGGCGCGAGCTACCCCGGCGCCAGCCAGTTCGGCGCCATCGGCGGCCTGACCTGCTTCCTGATGCCGGAATTGAGCCGCGAGGCGCTGTTGACCTGCATGCGGCAACGCCGTCACTACGGTACCACCGGCGCGCGCCTGATCGTTGACGTCGTTGCCGAGTTCGAGCAATCCGGCACCCTTTATCACGACGACCCGGCGCTCGGCCCCGCCGAGGGAATCGAGGCTACGGCCGCGCTGATGGGCGACATCGTACACCTGCCGGCGGGTGGCATGACGCTCCGCGTGGACGTTCGTGGCTCGGCGCCGATCGAGCGCGTAGACCTCTACAACGGCCTCCGGCACGTTGAAACAATCCGCCCCTTCGCCCAAGAAGAACTCGGCCGCCGCATCCGTGTCCTGTGGGAAGGCGCCGAATACCGGGGCCGCTTCCGCCAAGTCATCTGGGACGGCACGGCGACGTTTTCCGAGAACACCGTCGAGCGCGCCCTGCCCATTAACTTTTTCAATCTGGACAAGAAGCTGACGCAGACGTCCGAGAACACGCTTGAATGGCAGGCGCTCACCACCGGGAATTTCGGCGGCTTCGACGCCTGGATGCGCGATCCCTACGGCGGCACGCTGAAACTGGAGACGCCGCTGATCTCCTGCGGTGTGCCGTTAGAGGAAATCGGCCTCGACGACGAGATTGTCGACAATTCGGGGGTACTGCCGCGCTTCATCCGGCTATTCCGCCTGCCGGACGAAAACGTGCACACCGCCGTGACCTTCACGCGCGAGGTCGCGCTCGGCGATGACGGCGACAACGCGGTCTTCGTCAAGGTCACGCAGGAAGACGGCCACGTCGCCTGGACATCGCCGATTTACGTATATAGATAGGCGCGCTCGCCCCCACCGGGGCGGCCAACGCAAAGGCGCAGGCTCTCCGGTCCCGCTGCCGCCGTCGCGAAGACGTAGAATTTACGGTTCATGGCTTGATCGCGCAGCTCTAAATGGTTGCCACTCGGGCCGTCCTAGTGGTGCAGTTCTTTAAACTTCCCTGCGCTGTCAAGCTGGCGCCGACCTTGCTATTCCAACGGAGCGGCGGCATCGCCATCAATAACCGTAAATGCCTAAAAAAAAGGTGCGCATATGCAAACTGATGGCGATCAGACTCACATCTCCAGCGTCGGTGTCAGTATGGCTTTTGATACTCTGTTAGGTTATCATCCTCGATTAACAAAAGCGGTAATCTGGAAGATTGACGTTAATCAAAGCAAGGGAGGAACCAGACATGTACGGTGAACGCTCAATGCAAGGGACAGTTCGGTCATCGCGTTTTATCGTAGCCAGCATCGTGGGGGTCGTGTTTAGCGGTGCCTTGGTCCAGGCAACGGCCGGTGAGATCATGAAGCCTGCCAACTACCCCACGCGGCCGATAACCGTGATCAGTTGCTACGGTAAAGGTGGAGGCTCCGACCAGTCGGTGGTTGCGCTCCAGAAGCCGGCTTCGGAGATCCTTGGCATGAAGCTCAACAAGATCAATAAGCCCGGTGGGGGTGGCATCAACTGCTTGCCCGACTTCCTGCAGACGCCGGCCGACGGCTACACGATTCTTCAGCATATCGATACGCTGCCGGCCCGTTACGTCGAGGGCCGGATTGACCTCAACCCGCTCGAAGACCTGATACCGCTCCTGACCATGAACATTGCGCCGAACGCGATCTTCATCAAAGCCGATGATGAGCGCTTCCTGAAGGACGGCAAGCCGAATTGGGACAAATTCGTGGCATACGCCAAGGCCAATCCTGGGGTTTCGATGGCCAATGTCAACATCCCCATGGAGTTGGTGAACGTGGCACTCATTGAGGAGAGCTTCGGTATCAAGACCAAGCAGGTGCTGTTCGACAAGCCAGCCGAACGCTATGGATCGGTCATCGGCGGACGGCTCGACTCGGTGTGGGAGCAGCCGGGCGACGTTATGCAGTACGTCAAGGCCGGCAAGCTCGCGCCGATCCTGACTGTCTGGCCCGATCGTATCGCCGTCTTTCCCAATACGCCGGCCATCGGTAAAGACTACGGTCTGAAATGGAAACCGCTGGTGCGCTGGCGTGGGCTGTTTGTTAGAAAGGGTACGCCTGAGCCGATCGTCGATTACCTTGAGAAGGTTTTCAAGAAGGCCTACGAGTCGGATTCCCATCAGGCTTTCCTCAAGCGCAAGGCGATGGATATTGTGCCATCCTATCGCAGTCGTAAGGGAACGACGGAGCTTCTGCAGAACGACATTAAATCGTATATCCAGGCCTTCAAAGACCTCGGTTGGAACATTCGGGAGGAGCTGCGTTAGAGGCGGCGGCCTTAACGGAATCCGCTAACCGCCCGCCCGGTAGAAAGGCGAGCCGTGCGTTTTCGGCTGGTAGGGCCCGCGCCCTGCCCAGAGGCGGAGCCAACCCCGCAACGAGGGCATGTACGGACCGACCGCGTACCCATAGGGGCCGTGAGGTATGCGATGCGGGGAAGATCGCTTGGCCGTAGCCGGAACGGGCGGAGGGGACACCATGGCGGACGAGACGGTGGCGAAGGGGCCGGGCGTGCGGTGGAAAGTGGTCGAGGCGATCGCGTGGCTAGTCTTTGCCGGGGGCGCCTTCGCCTTGACCTTCAATTTCGACGATCCCCTGCCAACCTATAAGCTCGGCCCCGCATTCTGGCCGCGTATGCTGATCCTCGGCATCGCTATTGCGGCCATCGGGCTCCTGTTTACGGTCTTTATGCAACGGGTCCGCCAGCAGGTCAAAGATGCCGAACCGGCTCGCGAAGATGCGGTTGTTTCCCGGCACGAAGAGGCCGAACGGACCGTGACTATAGAGATTTTGGCGGTCCTCCTTGTCCCGATCGTTTACGTTTACTTCATCCACCAGTTCGGCTTCTACCTCGTCACGCCCTTCTTCCTTGCCGGCTACATGATTTTGTTGGGCGTGCGCAACTGGTTCACGCTGGTCGCGGTCACCGTCGGTCTTTACGCGCTGCTCGTGCTCCTCTTCGTGAAGCTGATTTTCACCCCACTCCCGCCGGGCGCCGGGATCTTTTACACCCTCAACGGCCAGTTCATCGGCCTCTTCCAGTAAGACCCGCGTTGGCATGGAAAACTTCATCAACGGCACCGTCACGCTATTCAGCGATCCCATCGGGATCCTAATTTTCTTCTTAGGACTCGTGGGGGGTCTGGTCTTCGGCGCCGTTCCGGGCCTCAGCCTCCTAACGCTGGCGTCCATCCTCCTCCCCTTCACCGCGTGGATGTCCTCGACGCACGCCATCATGCTTTTCGGCGTGATCTATTGCTCCGGAGTCTACGGCGGAGCGGTCACCGCGATACTCTTCAACATCCCCGGGTCGGTCGAGAACGCGCCGACGGCCTTTGACGGCTACCCCATGACCCGGAAGGGGCAGGCGGGCAAGGCGATCGGCTTTGCGGTCACCTGCTCCGCGGTGGGCGGCACCCTGGCCGCGGTCATCATGATGGTGGCCACGGAGCCGGTCGCCGATTTCGCAATACGCGTGTTCGGCCCGCCAGAGATCTTTGCGCTTGTCCTGTTTGCTCTCACGGTAGTGACCGGGATCGGAACGCGTTCGCTCGCCAAGGGGTGGCTCTCGGTCCTGATCGGGATTTTCATAGGCGCCATTGGGGTCGATCCGATGGGCGGTATCCCACGCTTCACCTTCGGTACCCTCTATCTCTCGGGCGGAATTCACTTCGTGCCGCTGATCCTTGGCTTCTTCGCCGTTGCCGAGGTCTTCGTGCAGGGCCACCGCATCGCGGCAGGCACCTATGTTGCGTCCAAGGTTTCGGTCGCCTATCCGTCGCTGGCGGAGTTTTGGGGTATGAGAATCGCGGTTCTCCGCTCGAGTGTGATCGGCTTTTTCGCAGGCATCCTGCCGGGCGTCGGCGCCACTCTGGCGGCGTTCCTATCCTATAGCGAGGCGGTCCGATGGTCGAAGCACCCCGAACGCTTCGGCCACGGCGAGCCCGAGGGTGTGGTCGCCTCCGAGACCGCGAACAACGCCGCCACCGGGGCGGCTATGATTCCGCTTCTGGCGCTCGGGCTGCCAGGCGGGGCGCTGACCGCCATCATGATCGGCGCCTTCAACCTGCACGACATGGACGTGGGCCCGCTTCTTATGGTCGAGGCGCATGACCTGGTATGGGTGCTCTTCGTCTCCATGTTCTGGGCAAGCCTCGCAATTCTCCTATTGGGCGTGGTCGAGGCCAAGGGCATCGTGCATTTGCTGCGGATTCCCTTCAATATTCTCAGTCCCGTGATTCTGATCTTCTCAACCATCGGGGCGTACGCGCTCCGCAACAACATCGTCGATGTCTACACCATGTTCGTCGCCGGCATGGTCGGCTACTTCATGCGCCGCAGCGACTACTCCATTCCGGCCGTGGTCCTGGGGGTGATCCTGGGGCAAATCGGCGAATCCAACTTTACCATTGCCATGGTGATCTTGGACTACAATCCACTCAATTTCTTCACGCGGCCCGTTCCCGCCATCTTCATAAGTCTGGCGTTCATCATGGTCGTCCATCAATTCTTCCAACATGGCCGCATCTATCTAGCGACATTTGGCCGCATCGGTGACGATGCCGGCGCCCGTGACGACTAGGCTGTGCGTTTCAAGCTTTACCTATATCGAATCAGGGAGCGAAAGAACGTCGCGAAGTCGTTGCCACAAACTCGGATGGCGAGAGAACTGGCGATGAGCAAACTGACGCGATTAATACGATTCCGTCCTGAATTCAGGCGCTTGACCGCTGCAAATTGGACAAGGCCAAGGCGGTTTGCAGGGCGCGCTGTGACGCGTATCCGGCCTGTTGATACGGTGCTCGTCACCGGGCACGTCGCCGGCCGGGACCCGGACAGGGGCTCCCCACGCCGCGGACCACACTCGTGATCTAGACCGGGACGCTGGCCCGGCGCGCCCAGTAGATGCCGCCCAGCACCACCGCCATGCCGGCGATCTGTACGGCGGTCAGGGGTTCCGACAGAAAGGCCCAGGCGAAGATGGCCGCCGCCACCGGCGCCGACAACAAGGCGACGGCGGAGAAGCCCGCCGGCAGATGGGCCAGCGCCCAGACGATGAATCCCTGGCCGCCGGCCTGGGAGATAACGCCGAGACCGACCATCAGGGCCCAGCCGTAGGCACTCCCCGGGATCACCCCCTGCCCGGCGGCGAGCGCCGCCGCCAGCAGAAGCGGGCAGGCGACGACGCAGGTCCAGGCATTAATGGTGGCGCTGGAGAAGCGGGTCCTGAGGCGGCTCGCGGTCAGGAGGTACCCGGCGTAACAGATGCCGGCGACGACACCGAGGCCGTCGCCGAGCAGCCGTCCCTCGCCGAAACCGGCGCTCTCGCCCACCATCACCGCGGCGCCGAGTATCGCCGTCGCGACGCCGGCAAGGAACGCCGGGCGGACGCGCTCGCCGAACAGCAACCATGCCCCGAACACCACGTAGATGGGTTGCGCGTTGAGGAAGAGGATGGCGTTGGCGACGGTGGTCAGGCGGATCGACCAGTGCAGGGCCATGAGGTCGGCGGCGAAGAACAGCCCGCACAATGCCAGAAGCAAGCAATCCTTGACCCGCTTGGGCCGTGTGGCAACGGTCGATGATGTGTTTTCCAGGCTCACCCACGCCCACAGTACGGGCAGGGCCCAGGCCATTCTGTGGAAAGCCGAAGCCGTGGGGTCGAGGTCGCTCAAGCGCACGAAGACCGGGTTGAACGCCGTCGCCGTGGCGCCGAGGACGAGGCCGGCCAGGGCCAGGTTGTGGACGGGCCGGCCGACCCCTCCACCGGTCCGTCCCGCATCGGCAGGGGACAACCGGTTACCGGCGGATCGGTTCACCGGCGTCGTCCAGCAGGGGCACGCCGTACTCGAGCAGGATGGTTTAATCCCGGTGCGTTAGCGTTGACCCGGATATCGCTGCCAGCAAGATCGGCGGCAGCCGCTCTCGTCAGGCCGAGCAGGCTTGTCTTTGCCGCGACATAGGCGCAGTAGTTCGGTTGTCCTTGATAGCTGGCGGTCGAGCAGAYGTTGATGATTGTGCCGCTGCCATACTTAACCATGTACGGCGCCACTGCCTCGATGCATAGAATCGGGCCGGTGAGATTTATCTCGAGCATCGTAATTTAGTCGGCTTATGAGTGCTGCAYGAAACCTTTGATGATGCGGCCGCAGTGCACCAAGTGGTCGAGCGGCCGCCTTATTCGGAAACCGTGACCGTGCCCGCGGMCGGGTCGACGAGRACCACCGCACCGTCCGGTATCGCGTCCGTCACGTCCACGTCAAAGCGGWCGATCAGGGCCATGTCGGCGAAGGCCGCTCCTTGGGCCATGATCGGATTGGCGTAATTGAGGATCAGGGCGGCGGGGGCCATTTCGCGGCTTTTCATCTCGTTCAGCATCCAGGCCGTGGCGACCCCGCCCTTGGCGATGTTCAGCACAAGTACGCGGCCGACATAGCTCCGGCCCGCTAAGGCATGCGTTGGGCGCGAGAAGACGCCCCGAATCCGGTCCAGGTCATAGCGCGCCGAGAAATTGTCCTTCGCGACCAGCGCCACGCCTTCGACTCGCGGGCCGATCCCCGTGTGCCCCTGAAGCACGCGGCCGCTCATCGGACGATCCTGCCGGCGCAGGCGCTATCGATGCATGCCTCCATGGAGGCCAGCGTCGGCTCATAGCCGTAGCCTCCGATGATGTTGACCAGTTTCGCCGAATTGGTCAGCAGCCGCTTCCAGCCGTTGGCCTCAGCAAGCTCGCGGGCATGCATCTGATAGAAGCAGACCCCTTCCAGCACGATGGCACCGGCGCTGGAGATGCGATCGGTTAAACCCATGCGGTCGGCGGCCCTTTTGTTTTCCGGCGAGGTGACGACGATGCAGGAGACGCCGGGATCGACCGAGCGTCCCGACAGCAAAGTGGCGACCTGGTCGAGTTCGAACAACGACAACTGCGGCGCGGCGAAGACGACGACGTCGAGGGCGTCGTCGGCGGGCATGTAGGCATCGATCAAGGCGCGGATGTCGGCGGACGTGATCTCGATCGCGGCGGGCGGCGGGCCGTCGAATACGCTCTCCAGGTCCGGCGCCTCCGGAGTCACCCCCGGCATGTGGAACAATGCTGTCGAGCCGTAGCTCGCCATGGCCGCGCCCAGGTGTTTCATTTCGTCGGAGCTGGGCGGTACGTCGACGCCGTCGATCACCGGCACCTCCCAATAGCTCGTCATTCGGCGGCCGATGATGGCGCCGACGGCGCCCCATTCTTCGAGGCTCCGTGGCCGATCTCGCAATTCGAATCGGGTCCGCCCGCGCCGGTACGCGTCGAGATGGTAGCCGTAACGGGGCGTCCGGCCGGTGAGCGCCGCGGCCAGCGCCGCCGGCCCGCCCTCGTAGTTGGACCGCGCGCCCAGAACCGAATTGCAGTAGATCACCACCCCGGTATCGCCCATCGCAAGGTGCTCGCCCCGCACCGGCGGCATGATGGTCTGGTAGGGTATGCAAGTGTTGGTCATCAACACGCCGAGAGCGGCGATAGCGTCGGCCGCGCGTTTCTCCAGGGACACGTAGGCGGGATCGTGGTTGATGCGTTCCGCCATTCGGAAGTCGGCGCCGCGGGGATCGGTGATCGTCGGGATCACGACCTGGTTTTCCTCCTCCGGAAGGGCCGCCAGATCCTCAAGCCAGCGCACACCGGCCTCGCCGAGTGATTCCGTGTCGGCCATGATGTGGGCTTGGCGGATCTCGATAAAGTCCTCCGCGTCGAAGAACCGGCCGACGGCGATCTGGCTTTCCAGCGCGCGCCGGCGCGCCTCGCCCATCTGGCCGGCGCGGATGGCTTGCTCGTAATCGGTCAGACGCATGGTGCCATCTCCTTGTCGTCACTGGGGTATTCTGGCGGATGGCGGGCCGATATGATAGCGGCGCCATCAGGATCGTTCCTTCCACCTCTTTAGTTTAGTCTTGCGGGTCATGAAAAGGCCGAACCGCCCAATCATCCCTATCTAGCGAAACCGAATAGGGATGTCTGTTTTGGGTCAGAAGCGGTAGTTCGCCGAGTTCGTTACGGTTGACCGGTGTGGACCTGTGAGCGGACATCGCCACTCGCGACGCCAGTTAATGAGTCCTAGACCTAGACCGGGCTCAATGTCCCCACCCGGTGTCCCCACCAGCCCCCAAACGAGCTTCGCAAAAATGGCGTAATTCCGCGGTTTCCAGGGGGCGGGCGGCTAATCCATACCTGTCCTACCGCGTCAAGGCCGAGCCCCTGAGGGGTTCCGGGAGGGGAAAAGCACAGTCCACCGAAAGAACACGGGCAGAGGCCGGAACCCAACCCGATTTCCGTTGTGGCGCTCGGTGGCTGGCGCGGCGGTAAGACGGTGCGCCGGGGAGCGGACAATCCCGTCCCGCCCCCCCCTGCCCCGGGGTGTTTTTTTTAGGACACACGGAGGCGGCGAACCGCCGCCAACCACGCGATGTTCTTGGAGGGCGCGCCGGGAATCGAACCCGGGACAACCCGATTAAAAGT
>LKGT01010084.1_pt1 | contig 12906 bp, 11 predicted proteins | sample 503861 | NCBI WGS metagenome assembly LKGT01 (sample SAMN04113194, study PRJNA297058) | marine sediment metagenome | biome: marine benthic biome; feature: marine benthic feature; material: marine sediment; isolation source: sediment sample collected at the water-sediment interface from the South......
CCGCATGATCTGGTATTCCTTATCGGTAAGGCTTTGGACGGGGGCGACGGTGACGGAGTCCCCCGTGTGGATCCCCATGGGATCGACGTTCTCGATGGAGCAGACGATGACCACGTTGTCTTTCTTGTCCCGCATCACCTCCAGCTCGAACTCTTTCCATCCGATCACCGACGCCTCGATCAGAACCTGATGGACTGGGCTCGTGCTCAGGCCCCACTGGACATGCTGCTGAAATTCGCGCCGGTTGTAAGCGATACTGCCGCCGGTCCCGCCCAGCGTGAAGGAAGGGCGGATAATGGCGGGAAACCCGATCCGTTCGATGATGGCCTCGGCCTCTTCAATGGACGTGGCATACCCACTTGCCGGCACCTCGAGCCCGATCCTGGTCATGGCGTGTCTGAACAGATCCCGGTCCTCGGCCTTCTTGATCGTCTCGAGCGTGGCCCCGATCAGCTCCACCTGATACTTGTCCAGGATGCCGCTTTCGGCTAACGCCACGGCCAAGTTGAGCCCGGTCTGCCCGCCGAGTGTGGGGAGGAGGGCATCCGGGCGCTCCCGCTCGATGACCTTCTCCAGGATTTCCGGCGTCAGGGGTTCCACGTAGGTTCGGTGGGCCATCTCCGGATCGGTCATGATGGTGGCCGGATTCGAGTTGACCAGCACGATCTCGAACCCTTCCTGTCGCAGGACCTTGCAGGCCTGGGTCCCGGAGTAGTCGAACTCGCAGCCCTGGCCGATGATAATGGGTCCCGACCCAATAAGCAGGATCTTTTGAATGTCTGTCCGCTTAGGCATTGAGGTACTGATCCCTACAAACCATCCCTACTGCTCGGACATCAGTTTGCCGGCCTTGGCCCAGTTGGTCCGCGGATAATCATCGATGACGATGTTGACCGCTTCCGGCGCAGTCTTGGCGATATCCACCAGGGCACGGGTGATGGCCTCGGCTAACTGCCTTTTCTGCTCGACGCTCCGTCCTTCGATCATCTGGATGTGGACAATAGGCATGGCTCCCTCCTCATCGATTAAATAGCGATGTCTCCTTGTTGAAGGACTCGCGACTGCTCGACCCCCGGAAGCTCCACCGGCTCCGAGGTCCCGCGCTCTTGCTTCATCAAAGCCATAAAATGGTGAAAGAGGTACCGCGAATCGTGGGGGCCCGGGGAGGCCTCGGGATGGTACTGGACGGAGAAGAGGGGGAGTCGGGTGTGTCGCATGCCTTCGACGGTCCCATCGTTCAAATTCACGTGCGTCAGCTCCACCTCCTTCCCCGGGATCGAGCCGATATCGACGGCAAATCCGTGATTTTGTGTCGTGATCTCGACTTTTCCGGTGTGAAGCTCTTTGACCGGGTGGTTCGCCCCATGGTGGCCAAACTTGAGCTTGTACGTCCGTCCCCCCAGGGCGAGTCCCAGAATCTGATGCCCGAGACAGATCCCGAAGATCGGCCTTCGACCGATCAGCTGCCTGGTGGTCTCGACGAGGTCCGGAACCCCCTCAGGGTCCCCGGGACCGTTACTGATGAAAATACCGTCCGGGCCAAAGGCCAGGATCTCGTCGGCCGTGGTCGAGGCCGGGACCACCACCACATCGCAACGATTGCTCACCAGTTGTCGGAGGATGTTGTATTTGATTCCGCAGTCAATGGCCACCACAAGATAGCGATGACCGAAGTCCGATGACCGTTCACCAAAGAGATTCAACTGTGCTCTGCGTCCTTCACGGTCCTCGGACTTCAGCGAGCTCCCTTCGGGTCTGAGCGGTTCGGCCGAGTTCACCGTCGAGGCCCTCAGGGTCGAAGACAGTCGAGCCGTCGTCGGTCGGCCGTCATCGAGATACCCGTGGGGCCATCGCCACTCCCCCTGCCACCATCGGAAAGGCTCAGTGCAGGTGACCTCCTTGACCAGATCGCGTCCGATGAGACCTGGAGAAGATCTGGCCTTCTCGACGAGGCTCGTGGCAGAAGGGTCGACCGTCGAGATCACCCCCTCCATTGCACCCTCGTCCCGGATATGCTTGGTGAGCGCGCGCGTGTCGATCCCCTGAATCCCTACGATGCCCCATTCCTTGAGGTATGCTTCAAGCGTTTGTGTCTTCCGCCAGTTGCTGGGATACGGGGAGCCCTCCTTGACGATGAACCCTTCCACGAAGGGGCGTCGAGACTCGATGTCCTCGGGATTGATCCCGTAATTGCCAATGAGGGGGTAGGTCATGCACACGATCTGCCCTTTGTAGGAGGGATCGGTGAGGATTTCCTGATAACCGGTCATGGCCGTGTTAAAGATCACCTCGCCGACACACTCTCCCTCGGCGCCAAAGGCGGTCCCTTCAAAGACGGTCCCGTCCGCTAAGGCCAGGATCGCGGGCTTCATGTCGTCTCCCAAACCACCTGACCGGCCACGATCGTCATCACGGGTTTCCCCTTGAGTTTCCAGCCGATGAAGGGGGAGTTTTTACTCTTGGATTGCAATTCGCGCTCCTCGACGGTCCATTCCCGATCCGGATCGAGAACGGTGATATCCGCATCCGCGCCGGGGGCTAATGTCCCCTTATGTTTGAGCTTGAGGATCCGGGCCGGGTTCACCGCCATGCGCTCCACGATCATGGGGAGGGTGAGGAGGCGGCTATGATACAACTCGGTCAGGATGAGGCCCAGGGCCGTCTCGAGGCCGATGATGCCGAAGGGGGCATAGTCGAATTCCATCTCCTTCTCGGAGCGGGCATGGGGGGCGTGATCGGTGGCGATCACCTCGATGGTTCCATCGATAAGCGCCTCTCGGAGCGCCGTTATATCCTCGGCCGCGCGGAGGGGTGGATTCATCTTGGTGTTGGTGTGAAAGCCCCGGACTGCCTCGTCGGTCAGGATCAGATGGTGGGGTGTCGCCTCTCCACTCACCCGCACCCCCCGGGCCCTGGCCTCTCGGATCAGACGGACCGACTCCGCGGCGCTCACATGACAGATGTGGAGGCGAGCCCCCGTGTACTCACTCAACAAGATGTCTCTGCCCACCATAACCGCCTCGGCGGCAGAGGGGATCCCTTTGAGCCCCAATTCAGTGCTCACGCGCCCCTCGTGCATGACCCCGCCTGCAGAGAGAGAGGGGTCCTCGCAGTGGGGGAGCAGGGGAACGTCGAACATGGTGGCGTACTCCATCGCCCGGCGCATGAGTTCGGCATCTGCGACCGGCTTGCCGTCATCGGAGAACCCGACACACCCGGCCGCCACGAGTTCCCCGATCTCCGCCAGCTCTTGGCCTCGCTCCCCCTTCGAGATGCATCCAATGGGGAAGATGTTCACACGCCCTGCCTTTTGAGCTAGCTCCCGGATGTACTCGCTGACCGATGCGGTGTCGTTCACCGGCTCGGTGTTCGGCATGCAGCAGATAGAGGTGAACCCGCCCCGGGCTGCGGCAGCGCTCCCGGAGGCGATGGTCTCTTCGTCTTCCCGTCCCGGCTCCCGGAGATGGACGTGCATATCAATGAGACCCGGAATCACGATCTTGCCGGTCGCATCAATCACCCTGTCTGGATTCGTGGTTGATGGTTCCTGGTTCCCTGGCTTTTTGTTCTTTTTCCCCTGACCCCTGACCCCTGACCCCTGACCCTCTCTGCCTACTTGAAGGATTTGCCCCTCCTCGACCAGGACATCGAGGATGTCGTCGACCCCGTTGGCCGGATCGATCACTCGCCCTCCTGTAATCAAGAGTCGCATCTCACTCTCCGCTCTGGTTCACGGTTCATGGCTTGCAGTTCATGGTTCAGGGAGGATACAGACTTACTACCCTGAACTCTGAACCCTCAACCCTGAACCATCTAGCGTTCCGTCCTCTGCCCGCCGGTCAGTAGATACAGGAGGCCCATGCGAATGGCCACCCCGTTGGTGACCTGATCGAGGATGAGGCTGTACGGGCCGTCCGCCACCTCCGGGGCGATTTCCACCCCCCGGTTGATCGGCCCCGGGTGCATGATCAACACTCCCTCTTTAGCCTTCTTCACGCGTTCGACGGTAAGGCCAAAGAGCCGGCTGTATTCGCGAAGCGAGGGGAGCATGGTGGGGCCGTGGCGTTCCCTTTGAATCCGGAGCATCATGATTACGTCGGCATCCGCGATCGCGTCCTCTACGTCGGTGGTGGCCTCGACCCCGAGCTGCTCCGGGAAGCGCGGCAGCAGCGTGGCCGGTCCCGCGACCCTCACCTCTATCCCCACCTTCCGCATCGCCTGGATATTCGACCGCGCGACCCGGCTGTGGCTGATGTCTCCGACGATGGCGACCTTGAGACCTTCCAGGCGTCCCAGGCGCTCGCGGATGGTGAAGAGGTCGAGGAGGGCTTGAGTAGGATGCTCATGGGCTCCGTCCCCGGCGTTGATGATCGAGGCCTGGAGGCGATCGGCCAGGATCTTGGGCGCCCCCGGGACCGGATGGCGGATCACCACCACATCCGGGTGCATGGCCTGGAGGGTCTTTCCGGTGTCGAGGAGCGACTCGCCCTTGGTGACGGAAGAGGCGGAAGTAGAGATATTGACCACATCGGCACTGAGCCACTTGCCGGCGATCTCGAACGAGGTCCGCGTTCGGGTGCTCGGCTCGTAGAAGAGGTTGATCACGGTCTTTCCGCGGAGCGCGGGGACCTTCTTGATCTCCCGCGAGGCGATCTCTTTCATCGAGTCGGCGGTCTCCAGGATAAGAAAGATCTCCTCCGGCTCCAGTTCGCGGATCGTTAACAAATCTTTTCGCTTCAGCGTCATCTTTTCTCCACGGTCATCGGTCGTCGGTCAGCCGGTTCAGGGTTGATGGTTCAGAGTTTAAAATCCATGAACCGTGAACCATCCACCATGAACTGTTGGCCATGAACTATGAACCAAGCTGGTCATTGGTCATCCGTGTTCTTCAGGATCACGACGCGGTCCACGCCGTCCTCCTCCTGGAGCATCACCTGGACCTGCTCTGTCTTGGCAGTCGGGATATTCTTCCCGACGTAATCGGCCCGGATCGGCAGCTCGCGATGCCCCCGATCCACGAGCACCGCCAGCTGGATCACCGCGGGGCGTCCGAGATCCATGAGGCCGTCCAGGGCCGCCCGGGTCGTCCGGCCGGTGTAGAGCACATCATCGACGAGAACCACCCTCTTTTTTTCCACGGAGAAAGGGATCTCGGTTTTTCTCACCGCGGGCTGGCGGCCTGCCTTGCCCAGGTCATCCCGGTAGAGCGTGATATCCAGGGCCCCGACCGGGACATCCACCCCCTCGATCTGCTTCAGGCACTGGGAGAGCCGCCGGGCGAGATCCACCCCTCGGCTCCGGAGGCCGATAAGGACCAGGTTGGCCGTTCCCTTGTTTTTCTCCACGATCTCGTGGGCGACCCGGGTGAGGGCCCGCTGAATCGTGGTTGCATCCATGATCTGTGCTTTTTCGTGGACTTGCATAGCTGCCTCAGAGGGCATAAAAAAACCTCCTCACCACCTGGTGAGGAGGTCTCGCATCGCGCACTCTACGCTTGGGGTTGTCATTTTGGCTCCTTTACGGACCTCGCAGGGCCCGCTTAAAAGGTCACGTCAACTTACCTCAGGCTCCCCCAAATGTCAAGGAGATTTTGGCTCCCCCACCGGCCCACCTCCGCGATGTCTAGGTGCAATATATATGCTGGTTTTGCCCAAGGAAGCAACAGGACTAAGCAGGGGCGGCGTTGCGTTGGGGGGAGGAGTCTGGTAATAGTCAGAAAGCAAGGACTTGGTTGAGACAGGTGGGGTAGGGGGATGACGGATCTGAAGAAGGTCAGGGCGAAGGGTGAGGAGCTTAGGCGAGTCATCCGCCATCACGACTACCTCTATTATGTCCTTGCCCGGCCGGAGATTTCCGATACCGAATACGACCGCCTGTTCAACAAACTCAAGCAGTTAGAGGAGCAGCATCCGGAACTGATCACTCCTGATTCCCCGACTCAACGGGTCGGCGGGGAGGTGGCCGAGAGGTTTGCCCCTGTCGAGCACAGTAGTCGCATGCTCTCTCTCGATAATGCCGCCACCGAAGAGGAGATCCGGGAGTTTGAAGCCCGCATGAAGCGAATCCTCCCTGACGCGGCGTTCAATTACGTCTGCGAGCCAAAGATCGACGGCCTGGGTGTGGCCCTGGTCTACCAGAGCGGGCAATTTGTGCGTGGCGCCACTCGAGGCGACGGTCGCGTGGGTGAGGATGTCACGCACAATATACGGACCATTCGGAACTTGCCAAAGGCCTTGCGAGGACCGCTCGCTCGAATCGAGCATGTTGAAGTCCGGGGAGAGGTCTTCATGTGGAAGGCCGCGTTCCAAAAGCTGAACCGCGATCTGGAAGAAGCAGGGGAGGCCGGCTTTGCCAACCCACGGAACGCGGCGGCCGGCTCCCTTCGACAGAAGGATAGCAGGATTACCGCCAAGAGGCCCCTGGACATCGTGCTGTACCAGCTTGCGGCTGCCACTCCGGCTGCTCCGTTTGCCACCCATTGGGAGACTCTCGAGGCGTTCAGCAAGTCAGGGCTCCCCGTGAGTCCCGGGGCGAGGCTCTGCTCCGATCTGGACGTCGCCATTGCCTACCACCGTGAGATGGAGAAGAGGCGGGACAAGCTGGGCTATGAGACAGACGGCGTGGTCCTAAAGGTGAACAGGCTGGATCAGCGACAGACCCTTGGGATGACCACGCATCACCCGCGCTGGGCCATCGCCTTCAAGTTCAAGTCGCAGCAGGCCCAGACGCGGATCCAACGGATCGTGATCAACGTGGGGCGGACTGGAGCCTTAACTCCCTCGGCCGAGGTGGATCCGGTCGAGATCGCCGGCGCCACCATCAGCCGGACGACGCTCCACAATGCCGACGAGATCGCCCGCCTTGACGTGCGCGAGGGGGACCTGGTCTTGATCGAGCGGGCAGGGGATGTGATCCCGCACGTTGTTGAGCGTGTTCCCGACCCCGAGCACGAATCTCGTCCCCGTTTTGAAATGCCCGCCCGGTGTCCGGTCTGTAACGGACACGCCTACCGGCCCGAGGGAGAAGTGGTCTGGCGGTGCGATAACGCCGCTTGCCCGGCGCAGCTCAAGGAGCGGCTGCTCCATTTCGGGTCGCGTCGCGCGATGGACATTGAGCATCTCGGCGAGGCGGTCGTCAATCAGTTGATCGACCGCGAGTTGGTAAAGGACTTCGCCGATCTGTACCACCTCGAGGTGGAGGCGTTGGCGTCCCTTGAGCGGCTGGCCCAAAAGTCGGCCACGAATTTGTACGAGGCCATTCAGGGGAGCAGGGGACGGGGGCTCACCCGTTTGCTCTTCGGCCTGGGCATCCGGTACGTCGGCGAGCATGCCGCTATGCTCTTGGCGCAGCAATACGGGAGTATGGAAAAGCTGCTCGAGGCGACGGAGGAGGAGATCGCCGCGATTTACGGTATCGGCCCTCGCATCGCCTCGGGCATGGGTCAGTTTCTCGCTCAGAAGGAAAACCGACGAGTCATCGAGCGATTGGGGGCGGTCGGGGTGAGGATGACCGAGGAGACGGTCGCGGTGGGGGAGAAGGTGCTGGCAGGCAAAACCTTCGTCCTCACGGGGGCATTGGAAAATTTCAGTCGTGACGAGGCGAGGACCTTTATCACGCGGCTAGGGGGCCGGGTCACCTCCTCGGTAAGCAAGAAAACCGATTACGTCGTCGCCGGCAAGGATCCCGGCTCCAAGTACGATGACGCCCAACGCCTTGGCGTCCCCGTCCTGGATGAAGCCGCATTCAAGGAGCTGATCTCGGAGAAGTAGAAGCCCTCCTGGGATCCCTGCTATGCGCATAGTGGCCGCCGCAATTGGGGTCTTTTGCTTGAGCCTCCTTCTAACAGGGGTTAGCCTTGGCAGCATTGGTGTCTCGGTTAAAGAAACCGCCCTCCGTTACTTTACCGCGGACGAAATCGTACGGGGGAAAAGTTACATGGGAGGGCGATATCTCCTCTTCGCCGCCCGCAGCGCGGTCACGCTTGCCTTCTTCCTCCTGTTCACCTTTACACCTGCCTCTCGGGCCCTGCGGGATCTGAGCGCGGTCTGGGCCGGCCATCGTCCATGGCTCGCCGTGACCCTCTATGCCGCCTGCCTCTTGCTCCTCTACCGCATCCTCCTCCTTCCCATGGACACTTACGGAGGGTACCTTCGGGAGCACGCGTATGGCCTCTCGACCCAGGGGCTCGTCGGATGGTTCACGGACTGGGGCAAGGGACTGCTCCTTCAGGTGGTTTTGCTCTTGCCGACAGTAAACCTGCTCTATCTTTTTATCCGTCGCGACCCCGTTCGCTGGTTCCTGCCGGCGACTGGAGGCCTCGGATGCCTGATCCTCCTCCTTACTTTCCTGGCCCCAGTCCTTATTGATCCTCTTTTTCACACCTTTACGCCACTCAGAGATGCCGACCTCAAGGCCCGGGTCATGAGGCTGGCGGCGCGGGCGGGAATTGCCGTGGAGCAGGTGCTCGAGGCGGATGCGAGCCGGAGGACTGTGAAGGCGAACGCTTATGTCACCGGCTTCGGGCGGACCAGGCGCATCGTCCTCTATGACACGCTCCTCGAACGTAGCTCCCCCGAGGAGCTAGAGGTGGTCTTGGCCCATGAAATCGGCCACCGGAAGTATCACCACATCTGGAAGGGGGTGGGTCTTTCCATCCTGGGTCTCTTCCTGGGTCTCGGGATCGCCGCCCTGGTCCTGCGGTGGGGAGCCGCCCGAGATCCCCTTGCTCATCCGGCTGACCCCGCCGGGCTCGCCCTGCTCGCCCTGACTCTGTTCGTGCTGAGCCTTTTGACCCTGCCGCTGCAGAACGCCGTTTCTCGCCATTTTGAGCGCCAGGCGGATCTCGCGGCGCTGGAGCTTTCGGGGAATCGCGAGGCCTACGTCAAGGTGGAGGTTGACCTGGCTCGATCCAACCTGGCCGACATCCTCCCACCTCGCTGGGCCGTTCTCCTCCTCTACACCCACCCCCCTGTCCTCGAGCGCATCGCGGTCGCAGAGGAGCCATAAGCGGATCCCCCCCTGCCTTGACAGTGTGTTGATTGTGTGCTACTTGATTCTTGGATCAAGACCCCGTTGAGGTGGGGAAGGGGGGGGAGAGGGAATGACGGATCCTGCCCGTCTCGAACAGGCGGAGTTTTTTTTCCAGGAAGGATACAAACATCAGGTGAGCGGAGACTTGGATGCCGCCATCGAGGACTATCATCGCTCCATCGAGTTCTATCCCACCGCTGAAGCGCACACCTTTCTGGGATGGGCGTATAGCTTCCAGGGGAAGATCGATGAGGCAATCCAGGAGTGCGAGACCGCCATTGAGATCGACCCCGATTTTGGTAACCCGTATAACGATATCGGGGTCTACATGATGGAAAGAGGGGAGTACGACGAGGCCGTCCCCTGGCTCTTGAGGGCCATGGAGGCCACGCGTTATGAGCCCCGACACTACCCCCACATCAACCTAGGTCGCCTGTACGCGAGAAAAGGAAGGGTTCAAGATGCCATCGCCGAGATCCGGAAAGCGTTGAACTTTGATACTGATCACCAGGGGGCTCGGCGCGAGCTGCACCGCTTGATTGGCATGCTGAATTAAAAGCCGATCCCTGGGACCTGGAAGAATCTGTTGCGGGTCCCGGGGTCTTTGTTTTTGAGGGAGGGGCTGCTACTGGGAACGGAGTTTCAGAGAGGCGGGAAAGCAGGAAGTCCGGCGGATCTGATTGTCCGTGGCGGTAGGCTTCTCAATGTCTATTCCGGGGAACTGCTCAGATCATCCTCCTGCTGGTAGAAACTTCCTAAGCGTCCCTCGCTGAGATCCACTTTTCCCGGTTGGTCTATTGCCATTGAAGCCTCTTTGTGCAAGACTCGCCCTGCCTATTTTTCTCTGGGAGCATCGACCATATTCCACTGTTCGTAAAAAGGGAGGCCGGTCATGATACTGAAAAGGGACTTTTCCATCACCTGGTATGGGCACAGCACTTTCAAAATCGTGAGCCCCAAGGGGGTGCATATCCTGATTGACCCCTGGGTCATGGGAAATCCCGCCTGTCCTGACCACCTCAAGGCGGTTGACAAGATCGATCTCATGCTCATCACCCACGGTCACTTTGACCACATGGCCGATGCAGTCGCCTTAGCCAAGCGCCATAACCCAAAGGTCGTAGCCATCTTCGAGATCGCCGGGTTCCTCGGGAGCCGCGGAGTTGGGAGTACCCTTCCCATGAACATGGGCGGGACCCAACGGGTGGACGGTATCGCGGTGACTATGGTTCAGGCCTTCCACAGCTCAGGCATCCAGGATGAAGAGGGCCGCCTCCTTTATGGCGGCGATCCTGCCGGGTATGTCATCACCTTGGAGAACGGTTTTACCCTCTACCATGCAGGGGACACCCAAGTCTTCGGGGACATGCGGCTCATCGCACAGCTCTACGAACCTCAACTCTGTTTTCTCCCCATCGGAGACCTCTTCACGATGTCGCCGAAAGAGGCTGCCTACGCTTGCAGACTTCTAAAGCCCAAGTGGGTCATTCCGATGCACTTCGGCACCTTCCCCCCCCTCACAGGGACCCCGGCAAAGCTCAGACAGCTCACCAAGACGATTAGGGGACTGAAGGTGATCGACATGAAGCCCGGCGACACTATAAAGTGAAGGAGGTCGTCCGCCGTCAGCTCAAGAATTCTGAAGCGGATAGCTGACAGCGAGAGCGGAACGGAGATGCGAGAGATTATCGAGGTGGGGCATAGCCCGGATCCGGATGATGCCTTCATGTTCTATGCCCTCACGGCGGGGAAGCTCGAGACAGGCAACCTGGAGTTCCGCCACGTGCTACGAGACATCGAGACGCTGAACCGCTGGGCGATGGAGGGGAAACTTCCCGTGACTGCTCTGTCGCTGCATGCGTACGCCTATGTGGCTGACAAGTATGCCCTGCTCCCCCACGGGGCCAGCATGGGGCGACAATACGGGCCGATTGTGGTCTCACGGAAACCGCTCGACCTGAATGAGCTCCGACGTGAAATCATTGCGATCCCTGGAACCCTCACCACTGCCTTCCTCACCCTGCGAGTCTGCTTGGGGGAGTTTCCGTATGCCGTCCTCCCCTTCGAGCAGATTCTCGAAGCCGTGGCCGAGGGGAGATACGGGGCAGGAGTCATCATCCATGAGGGGCAGCTCACGTACGCGGATCACGGGTTGGTCAAGAGTCTCGATCTAGGGAGCTGGTGGCATGACCGGACGGGACTCCCGCTGCCCCTTGGCGTCAACGTGGTCCGGCGGGATCTGGGCGAAGCCAGGATGGGGCAGATCGCTCAGTTGCTCCAAGCGAGCATTGAATATGCGCTTGCGCATCGACAAGAGGCCTTGAGCTACGCCACAGACTTTGCCCGCGGGATGGATCGGTCCGCCACAGACACATTTGTGGGGATGTATGTGAACGACCTCACCCTGGCCTACGGACGGGAGGGACGGCAGGCGGTGGAGACGCTGCTTCAATGGGGGTTCGAGAGGGGGATCTTGCCGCGTCGGGTTGCGCTCCATTTCGTGGAGTAGGAGGGGGGTGGCAGGAAAGAGCCGTCCAGTGAGAGGGGACTGCGGTGTTTGCCGCTTGGCTGCGTCGAGGGAGAGGCTCAGCTAGGCGGAAAGGAATTCGCCCTAGGCTCGTGAAGGGGGGCTTTCCGCAGGATCTCGGCAAACTCCAGGAGGTGGCCGGTCTGGATCTCTGGATGAGCGAGGAGCGCGTCGCTGAAGGAGTTCGGGGCCTCATAAGCCTGCTCGCTCAGCTCGGCGACACTCGTGAAGACTTGCTCGATCCGGTCATGAACGGTGCCGCCGAAGAGGGCGAGGAGAACGTTAAGGATGGGATTGTCTGCCTGGACGTACCCATACAGGTTGTTGACTATGTAACTTTCACCCCTGCGATCGAAAGAGTTGTATTGCAGCACGACCACCGCTCGCCCATATTTGCCCTGGGCCAAGACCACCCGCTTTTCGCGGTCAGCGTAGACCACGTTGAGGAGGGCCCATCCTCCTCTGGGTGTGGTCGCCTCGTAGGACCCCGTCCCTGTCTGTTTGATGACGTAATCGGAAAGGCCCAGCGCCCGAGCGATCTGGGAAGCGAAGTCAAGATGATTGAGAAGGTACTCGTAGACTACCCGGTCCCCCCTGAAGGCCACCCCTTTCCTCTCGCCGACGTAGGCAGCCCCCTCGATCACTTCCCGGAGTTCGTGGGACGTAGGATGGTGGAAGAAGGAGTCGGGGATGATCCAGGGACGCTGGGCCGTATCGCCCTGCTTCCAGGGGGAGAGGGTGAAAGAGAGGACCAAAGTCAGCAGAAGCGCTCGACGCATGAACTCCCTCGCACGGTTACTCCCTGATGAACCTTAATAAGTATAGTGGGAAGACTGATATTAGCAAGGGGTAGGTGATACATTAGCCGGGATTGACCAATTTTTATGCAACGCACAGGACTATTATGCTAGCGGGAAATCACCTCTTACAACTCGTAGAATTACGGGCTTGTCGCAAGACAATTCCGAGGTGCCGCGAGATCCATGAACTGCGGACTGATCCTGAAGCAGGGGGAAAGGACGTCCGTTTGGATGTTGATTTTGAAGAAGGCCTTGGGTAGAATCCCCCCGCCAATTACCAGTGCCCCTCCAACTAGTTTCTCGCAAGATTCACAAGATAGAGCCAGGGGCACTGAGGAGGGGTGGGAGTTTTCGCCCCCGAGGCTCCCCCACGCCTGGGGGGTGCTCAGCGAGGGCACAGCCGAGCGCCGAAGGGGGGCTTGCCCCCCTAGCGGAAGTGGCGCACCAGAAGGGAATGTTAGCAAGAGATAGTTGGTGCGGCACTAGTGCCCCTCCAACCAGCTTCTCTAACATTCACAAGATACCGCCAGGGGCACTGAGGGGTGGTAG
>LKGT01003322.1_pt1 | contig 12894 bp, 9 predicted proteins | sample 503861 | NCBI WGS metagenome assembly LKGT01 (sample SAMN04113194, study PRJNA297058) | marine sediment metagenome | biome: marine benthic biome; feature: marine benthic feature; material: marine sediment; isolation source: sediment sample collected at the water-sediment interface from the South... ...
CGCGGCGAAGGTGGCACGGCCCACCATGTTCTGGCCTGCGGCGTCGCCCGTGGTGAAGTTGAAGCGGCAGAACGCGAACCGGTTGGAGAGATACGTGTCAATGTATTGCAGCTTGCCGACGCTGGTCGTGGATTCGGCCGCTTCCCGGATCGGGTCCATGTTTTCGTTCAGCCACTCCTTGAAGTCACGCGCTTCGCGGGCCGATTCAAAAACGAAAACCGGCGCACGCTGCATGGCGTCGGCTGGCACATTCATCGTATAGGCAAGCGCCATAGCGGCCAGCGCGTTCGCGCGATTGTGTCGCCCTTGCAACGGCACGCAGTCAACCGGAACACGGGTTTGCCCGCCGTTGCCAAGCCACTCGACACTGCCCGCCTCGATCAGACCAAAATCTTCGTGTCCATGTGGCGGTCCGAGTCCAAAACAGATTTGGCGCCGACCTGATATGGCCATCGCCAATACCGCATCGTCGTCTCGATTCAACACCATGATACCGTCACCGTTGAACACGCGGGCCTTGGCGGCTGCGTATTGTTCGAGACTATCGTAGCGATCCATATGATCGCGACCGAGATTGAGTACCGTCGCGCTAAACGCGTTAAGACTGTACGTAGTTTCCAACTGGAAGCTTGATAGCTCCACGACGTGAACATCGGGACTTGGCGACTCGAGCAAAGATAGAATCGGTACACCTATATTGCCACCGACACGCGTATCCAACCCCGCCTCGCGACACATCTCGCCAAGTAGCGCGGTGACCGTGCTTTTCCCATTTACACCGGTAACCGCAAGTACCGGTGCAGTGACCGCTTGTGCAAACAATTCGACATCCCCCACAGCCGGTATACCGTTAGCGATCGCTTTCGCAATTAGGGGTTCAGCTAGCGATACGCCTGGGCTAACTACCAATAGACCTGGATCATCGAACAGGCGTGGGTCCCAAGCACCGGTATGACAGTCGACATCGCGTAGCGTGGCGGTCAGCTCATCTAGCATCGGCGGCTGTTTACGATCATCGACAACGGTAACAATGTAGTCACGCGCCGCCAGATAACGCGTGCAAGAAAGGCCCGTAACTCCTAGGCCTACGACCAGTGCCCGTTGCTGTCTATCTCGTGACATCGCGAGTGCCTGCATGTTCAACGAATCTTTAAGGTTGCCAACCCAATAAGCACCAAGATCACGGTAATAATCCAAAAACGCACGATCACCCTTGGCTCAGGCCATCCCTTGAGCTCAAAGTGATGGTGCAACGGCGCCATTCGAAACATTCGTTTGCCCGTAAGCTTATAGGACGCGACTTGCAGCATCACCGATACAGTCTCCATGACGAAGACGCCACCCATCACGAACAACACGATCTCTTGGCGAACCACAACTGCGACAACGCCCAAGGCGGCGCCCAGCGCCAATGCGCCAACGTCCCCCATGAACACTTGCGCCGGATAAGTGTTAAACCAGAGAAACCCAAGTCCTGCCCCCACCAATGCCGCGCAGAAGATAAGTACTTCGCCAACACCCGAGATGTACGGGATGCCGAGGTAGTTCGCAAATTGCACGTGGCCAGTCGTGTAGGCAAAGATCCCCAACGCCGCCGCTACCATCGTCGTCGGCATGATCGCCAGGCCATCGAGGCCGTCGGTAAGGTTGACCGCATTGCTCGAACCCACAATGACGAGATAGGCCAGTAGGACAAACCATGGGCCAAGATTGAGCGCTACGTCTTTAAAAAAAGGAACGATAAGCTCAGTCTCAGCCGGTGCTTCCGCTGTGTGATAGAGAAACAGGGCAGCCGCTAAACCGGCAATGGATTGCAGCAAGAATTTCATCCCCGCACCTATACCACGCGTATCTTTGTTAACTAGCTTTTTGTAGTCATCGACTAAGCCGATGGCACCGAACGAAAGTGTGGTGAATAGCACGACCCACACGAATCGGTTCGAAAGATCGGCCCACAAGAGTGTTGCTGCAAAGACCGCCACCAAGATAATTGCGCCGCCCATTGTTGGCGTGCCGGATTTGGTTATGTGGGCTTCCGGTCCATCCGTTCGGACTGTTTGGTGAATTTGACGATAGCCGAGTCGACGTATCATTATCGGGCCAACCGCCAAACAAATTACGAGTGCGGTGAGAACGCCAAGAATTCCGCGAAGCGTAAGGTATCGGAAGACGTTAAAAAACGAGAATTCTTGTGTCAGCGAATCAAACAGAGAAAACAACATTCAGTTTTGCCTTTAGTTCGCGTTTGTCTCGTGTGTATCCAGTGTGTCAGTTTGCGTAATCTTCTGTACAACATGCTCGAGCCGCATGACCCGTGATCCCTTCACCAACACTGTGGTATCCGCATTTAAATGATGGAGCAGTGCTTCTACTAACTCCCTCCGGCTCGAGAAATGCATACCACCCTCGCCGAAACTATCAACTGCCAACTTACTTAAGGCGCCGATCGCGAACAATCGACTTATGCCAAGCCTTTTAGCAAGCTGTCCAACACGGCGGTGGATATCCGGCGCCGCGCTACCGAGCTCGGCCATATCGCCGATCACCAAAACTGCACCACCGGGAAATTCTTTGAGTACCGCGATGCCGGCAGTCAGCGACGCGGGGTTCGCATTGTAGGTGTCGTCTATAACACGTGCGCCGTTTAATCCTGGCTTGATCTCGAGGCGACCGGAGATGCACCGCAGCTTCTCAAGCCCACGTTTAACGTGGTCGAGTTCTGCGCCAGCCGCGATCGAACTCGCGGTTGCCGCAAGCGCATTACTGACGTTGTGTTTCCCGAGTAGAGGTAATCGCATATCGATATCTCCATATGTTGTCTGAATTCGAACAAGGCTACCGCTAGTATCAGTTTGGTAGTCCGACGTGATATCGGCATCGTTATCGAGCCCAAAGGTCAGACATCGCCTTGGCGAAGCCAAGTCGCGCCAAAAGTCTGCGTACTTATCATCTGCGTTGATTACCGCCACCCCGGTCTCGGCCAGGGACGAAATTTTACTACCGGTTATGGCGATAACTGGAATGTCGAATCGACGGCGCCAAGCAGCCGCTAGGGTTCCGAGGGCGCTGAGCGTATCGAGGACCTTTATCGACGGTAGCGTAGTCTGAGTGCTCCGGCTCAACAACACACCCGCGGCACCAGCTTGCGCGGCTGTGGCAATAAAATGATGACCATCGTGATTGGGACCTTCCAACGCAACGAATAAGTCGCCTGGCGACAGCGTACGCGTATCGGTACTCACACCCGAAAATTTCCGGTCAGCACCGGTCAAGGGGGCCTTTAACACCTCCGCCGCTTTTGCCAACGACATCACGCAGCCTCTCCAAGGATGGTTTGTACTGTTTCACGATCGCTGTAAGGCAGACGCCGATCACCAACCTGCTGATACTCCTCGTGCCCTTTGCCAGCAATCAGCACGATATCGCTCGCATTGGCTTCGGTGATGGCGATACGAATCGCACTAACACGATCGCGAACAATGTATGGTTTGGCATTCATGCCCGCCGCAATCTCGGCAATGATTTTGTCACCAGATTCGGTGCGGGGGTTATCATCGGTGAGAACAACTCTGTCGGCCAATCGCTCAGCCACACGTCCCATTTCAGGGCGCTTGCCACGATCGCGGTCGCCACCGCATCCGAAGACACAATACAGGCGACCCTGGGTGTGTTCGCGTAACGCGCGCAACACTTGCTCAAGCGCATCAGGTGTATGCGCATAATCCACCACCGCTAGTGGTTGTCCGTTTTCACCACCAAAACGTTCTACGCGGCCCGCCACTGGCCTTATTCGACTCAAACCTTCGCGCGCTTGCTCCAGACTGATGCCGCAGGAAAGTAACGCCGCTAATACAGCCAGCACATTGACCGCATTGAAGCGCCCAAACAGCGGACAATGCAATGTGATCCCCCCTAAGGGCGTGGTCACACGTAACTCAAGACCATCTTGTAGAGGTCGGATCTCCTGTGCGCACACGTCTCCACCGTCTACACCAAAACTGATTACGTCTAACTTGCCATGAACACGTTGCAGTAGCGTGCGGCCGAATAGATCGTCTTGATTGATCGCTGCTCGTTTCAAGCCATCGACGTTGAACAGCTGTCCTTTAGCTTCAGCATAACTATCCATGCTGCCATGGTAATCGAGATGATCACGCGAAAGATTTGTAAAAATTGCCAAATCGAAGGCAACACCGACACTACGCCCCTGTTCTAAGGCATGTGACGACACTTCCAAACAAACATGGGTTGCGCCCTCGCGGAGAAATCTTGCAAGCAAGCCATGTACAGATATTGCATCTGGCGTAGTAAGCGCCATCGCCTCCAGAGCGCCTGGAAAACCGACTCCTACGGTGCCGATTAATGCACAACGTTTTTGCGCATAGCCCAATACCTGAGCCAGAAGATGCGTGCAGGTGGTCTTGCCGTTGGTGCCGGTTACGCCGATCACCAATAGTTTTCTCGATGGCGACCCGAAAAACCGATCTGCGATGATTCCCACCCGTGTACGTAAATCTTTGCAACTGAAAATTGGAACCGGTGCACTATCGAAATCATAATCACCACCGGCCTCTCGTAGCACCGCGATCGCACCACGTGCTACCGCGTCGGAAATATAATTACGGCCGTCGGTCAGCGTCCCTGGAATTGCAATGAACAAATCACCCGTGTGCACTTGCTGACTGTCCATCGTCAATCCGTTCACCGCACAGTCGTTACCCACCAATATTTCCACTATTCCATCCAAAAGTTCGCGCAACGAATGTGGAGTGTCATCTCTTGCTTTCATTGCAATCAGGTCGCTTTGTTGTTACCAACCGGCGCTGCCCACCGCACCGGTTGCGCGGGTAGATCGGGCGGAATGTTAAGCAAGCGCAAAGCACCGGTCATAACGCGACTAAACACTGGCGCCGCCGTCTGCCCACCAAAGTGTCGCTGTTCGTCAGGCTCATCGACGGTAACCACCATAACCAACCGTGGATTGGAAGCCGGCGCCATGCCGGCGAAAGACGCGACATATCGGTCGTCGACGTAATTGCCAGACACGAGTTTGTGAACCGTTCCAGTCTTTCCCGCCACCCGGTAGTGCAATACCTGAGCCGCACGCCCGGTTCCGGTGCGACTCACTGCAAGCTCGAGCATCTCGCGGATTTGCCTTGCGGTGCGAGGCGACATCACCCTGCGTGCGCGTACGGGGCCATTGCGCCGCAACAACGTCACGGGCAACATCAACCCATCGTTTGCCAACGCGCCATAAGCGCGGGCAAGTTGTAGCGCGGTTACCGAGATCCCGTACCCAAACGAGACGTTCGCCTGATCGATCGGTACCCAATCGGATGGCGCATTCACTAAACCCGCGGACTCACCCGGTAAGCGGCTTCCCGTGGTCTCACCAAAGCCTGCGCGCCTAAACATATTCCACATATCGTTCTTGTTCATGGCCAAGGCTATCTTGGCCGCACCCACGTTGCTCGATTTCTCAATGACCTGCGCAACGCTGAGCCAGCCATAGTCATGACGATCGCTGATAGTTCTGGCCCCGATTCGAAGCTCACCGGGTGCAGTATTGATCAAGGTATTTGGCATATACTTACCGCTCTCAAGCGCGACAGCGATGGTAAAGGGCTTGAGGGTAGATCCGGGTTCAAACACATCTGTTACGGCGCGGTTACGGAATGCCGTGCTCCTCAAGTTTGCCCGATTGTTGGGGTTGAACCCAGGCTGATTGACCATAGCCAGGATTTCGCCAGTACGCGCGTCAAGCACGATTGCAGTCGCCGCGCGAGCGTTGTAGGTTTTTATCGCCGCCTTGAGTTCACGATAGGCCAGGTACTGGATGCGTCGATCGATGCTTAGGATCAGGTCCTGGCCTGCGATTGGTAATGAGATACTTTCAACCGTTTCGACGACGTTTCCATATAAGTCCCTCAGTACACGTTTTTTGCCAGGCGTGGAACGCAGAAAGTGATCGTACGCAAGCTCTAAACCTTCCTGACCGTGATCATCGATGTTTGTGAAGCCGATGACATGGCCACTGATCGAGCCTGTCGGATAGTAGCGGCGGTACTCGCGTTGTAACGCCACCCCAGGAATCCCCATAGCCGTTACGCGCTTGGCAACATCCGGCGTTATGTGTCTCTTCACATACATGAACTCGCGTCCATGTGCGCGTTTGACGATTCGCCTAAGCTCGTTTTCGCGGAGCCCCAACAGTTTGATCAGCGACGGCCAGCGGTCACGAGAATTTGCGAAGGTCGCCGGCTGAATCCACACCGACTCCACTGGCGTACTGATAGCGAGCGGCTCACCATTGCGGTCAAGGATCATGCCTCGATGCGCGTTATCGGTAACTGTACGTAAATACCGAGCGTCACCTTGGCGCTGTAGGTAGTCGGAGGCGACAACCTGAAGATATGCGGCACGTGCACCAATTACGACTAGACCGCTCGCGAGCAGTGTAAGCACGACCCAATAACGTATGGGGTGACTACCAGTCTGCACGCCGCGGCTCATGGCGCTGCACCTCGCTGCTTGTTCACAATAACCACGCGGTACGCGACCGGGGTTGCCATATGCAGTCGATCGCGGGCGAGTGCCTCTACCCGTCGATGCTCAGACCAAGCCCCCTCTTCAAGCAAAAGCTTGTCCCACTCTATATTTAAAGAATCACGCTCTGTTTGTAGTGACTGATACTCTACAAATAGCAACCGGCTTTGATGACGTAGCATCACTACAGCCATCGCCGTGAGCATTACCAACATAACTAGAAACACTAAACCCTTATTCAAAACCTACCTCGGTGCGTTCTGCTATTCGAAGCATGGCGCTGCGCGCGCGCGGATTACGTTCTATCTCGGCCGCGCTGGGTCGTATCGGCTTACCGATAATCTTGAGCCGTGACTCAAATGGCTGTACAAGCAACGGCAATCCGGGCGGCAGCTCACCGCCGCGAACTTGCTCGCGCATGAAACGCTTGACGATGCGATCCTCTAGCGATTGAAAACTGATGACGGCCAGACGACCACCAGCGGCGAGTGCTCGCATTGTCTGCGGCAGTACTGTCCGCAGCTCTTCTAGTTCTTGATTGATAAACACCCGGATAGCTAGAAACGTACGAGTTGCCGGGTGTAGTTTGGCTTTGCGCGGAGGGACGGCATTACTTACAATATTTGCGAGTTGCGCTGGCGTATCTATGGGCTGCTGCTTGCGTTCACGCACAATAGCCCGTGCGATGCGCCGTGAAAACCGCTCTTCACCATACTCAAACAGCACTGATGCTATTTTTTGTTCGCGCGCGCTGTTGACCCAACGCGCCGCTGATACGCCAGTATCAGGCTCCATCCGCATATCGAGTGCGCCGCGTTGTTGAAATCCAAAGCCGCGTTTGGGATCTTCGAGTTGAGGCGATGATACCCCTAGGTCGAACAGCATACCGTTTATTCGCCCCGTTAAACCCCGTTTGTCGATGTACTGATCTAGCATCGAAAATCGTCCCGGTATTGCCACGAAACGCTCATCGTCGGCAAAACGCGCGCGTGCTGCCTCGATCGCCTGTGGATCTCGATCCAGAGCCAACAATCGCCCATTCGGGCCGAGTCGATCGAGTATCTCCGCTGAATGTCCCCCACGCCCGTATGTGGCATCGACATAAGCCCCATCGGGCTGTAGGTTTAGCCCGACCATCACCTCCTCGACCAAAACCGGAACATGTTCAAATTCATCCACGATCCCGTCACAGTGATAGTGAGCCTAATTCGTCCGGAAGGTCGCCATCCTCATCGACGCCTTCGCCGAGCCACTCGGTGCGTCTAGCGTTCCACGCAGCTTCCGCCCATACTTCAAACTTGTTGCCCTGGCCGATCAACACCACTGTTCTGTCGAGTTCCGCGAATTCGCGCAGTGGTTGTGGCAACAGGATTCGGCCATTGCCATCTATCTCGCACTCAGTAGCGTGACCGATGAGCAGTCGCTGCAGACGCCGAGCTTGCTTGTTGAAACTCGGCAGCCGCACAAGTTTTCGTTCGATTTCCTCCCAATCTGGCAACGTGTAAAGTAGTAGACAGCGATCGCGGTCGATGGTTACCACCATCTGGCCATCGCAGTGCCGCACAAGGCTTTCCCGATAGCGGGTGGGGATCGCCATCCGTCCTTTGCTGTCCAGATTTAGGGTCGCGAGGCCGCGAAACATCATTCTTACCCTCTAAGCGCAAATTCCCACAAATATCCACAATTCTCCACTATCCGACACTATAGTTAGGATCTTCCAACCCTGTCAAGCACAATCCGCGGTCAAAGCAGGGCTTTTTCCTTTTCAGGACAAACGTTTAGTGAACACCGACGGATGGCCATCAAGGGCATGAAATAGGCCTCGTCGGCGAAAGCGGCGAGGGTCGGTGATGGGCACCGGTGCTATCTATAAGTAGTTGAAAAATAGAGAAGAATAAGGATGAAAAGCGGGAGTCGACCGATAAGCCGGGTTCTGTCGTAGACAACCATTCATCTAGGGCACACGTCACCGTGCGCCTCAAGCAGCCTACCCGGGAACGGTGCGGGCCACACCCTTGTTCCCCTATTTGGCCTTGCTCCGGGTGGGGTTTACCCTGCCACCGGTGTTACCACCGGCGCGGTGCGCTCTTACCGCACCTTTTCACCCTTACCTGACCACCTACCCTTGGCACACTGGCAACAACATTGACGCACCGAAAGCAATGCTCAGCGTGTCAGGGGTAGGCGGTCAGGCGGTTTGTTTTCTGTGGCACTGGCCGTGGGCTCGCGCCCCCCAGGCGTTACCTGGCACCCTGCCCAATGGAGCCCGGACTTTCCTCCCGGCCGCTCGGCCTAAAATGACTGCTCGAGCGGTCGGGCGGTTGTCTGGTCGACTCCCGCTTCTATTATACCCAGTCTGAATCACACAGCGACGCCAATTTTAGCATCAAGGAAAGGCCTGGTTTATTCAGACCTTCTGGCGGTACACGGCTAGGATTGTTCTGACGTGCAAGGATGCACTAATGCCGCGGGCGCAGGATGCGGAGGAGCGGCCCAACAAACCTTTGCATTTCCTTCATTGCACCTGCGACCTACAGGGAAGTAGGAAGGTAGAGCAACGCAGGAGCAGTTGCCGAGACGTGCAGGTGCCGCGAAGCACACGACTCCATGGATGGAGGAGGTAGAACCGCGTCGGGAACAGCGGTCGAGGACGTGCGAGAGCGGCCATCCATGGAGGTCAGATGTGCCGCCATGTTTAACCACTGCAAGTGGTTGAACATAAGGGAAAGCGAAAACCGCGTTTTTCGCTTTCCGTGCCCTGAGAAATCCAGGATGGATTGATTCAGAGCGTCCCTAAGTGTCTTTCGCGCTCAGGGCAAAGCGGTAAAGCTCGTGCTTGCGAACGCCGGTGATCTCGGCCGCCAGTGCCGCCGCCTGCTTGGTCGAGAGCTGTCGTAGCAAAATTTGCACAATCCGCTTGGCCTCACCATCTAGGGTGCCAGGCACTGCGTTCGCCCGCGAGCCCTCGACAAGTACCACAAACTCACCGCGCAAGTGTTTGGCATCCTGCGACGCCACCTCCGCGCAGAGTCCACCAAGCGTAGCGTAGCGTATGGTCTCGAATTTCTTAGTGAGCTCGCGCGCAATGACGGCCTTTCGGGTAGGGCCAAAAATAGCTGCCATATCGCCGATGGATGCCACTATCCGATGTGATGCCTCATAGAATATCAACGTCCGGGTTTCATGCTTGCGTTCTTCGAAGAACTTCGCCCGCGCACCCTTCTTGGCAGGCGCGAAGCCCTCAAAGCTGAAACTATCGGTCGGCAGACCAGCCGACGAGAGTGCGGCAATTGCGGCACAAGCCCCGGGGACAGGGATGACGCGGATGCCGTTTTCGATTGCTGAGCGCACCAGTCTGAACCCAGGGTCGCTGATGAGCGGTGTACCCGCGTCACTGATTAGCGCGATACACTTACCTTGCTGCAGAAAACGAAGCAGATTTCGAGTTTTGTTGCGCTCGTTGTGCTCGTGGCAGGCCGTGAGGCGAGTCGAAATACCGTAGTGGTGCAACAGTTTTCGACTAACGCGGGTGTCCTCGGCCGCGATCAGCTCAACTTCTGACAATATCCGTACGGCCCGATGGGTCATGTCCTCGAGATTACCGATCGGCGTAGCAACGACATATAGAGTACCTACATCATTTGACATCGATGCATCCGCTTTAGATACTCTATCTATCCGATTCTTAACGGGATTTATCATGAGATTCGTCTCCCCAATACAGACGCTGACTTCGACTCTGATACTGCTTATCGGATTGATCCTGCAGTCTTGCACAACCGTAACGCAAGAACGACCAAGTACACCAGCCGAACAAGCCGAGCGTACCGGTGAATACGTTCGTGCCGCGCAGGAGTACGAACGCGCCGCCGAAGCTGCCAAGGGGCTTGAAAGGCAAGACTTCAAACTGAAGTCGATTGAGACCCTGGTCAAGGCGGGGCAGATTCAAGAGGCACTCGAGAAACTTCGAGAAATCGAAGTAGCTAAGCTAGACCCCAACCTTCATGCTCGCAGATCCATACTCGAAGCACAGATCGCATCGCACGCGGGCTCCCATCAAGAAGCTATTCGGTTGCTGGACCAAGCGCAAAGCCAACGTAATCTCGATCCGACCCTGCTGGCAGAGATCTACCGTGTGAGAGCAGAGGCAGAACTTGCGTTGGCTGATCCCATTGGTGCCGTAAAGAACTTTATTGTGCGAGAACAGTATATCGTTGCCAAGGATGCGATGACCGAAAATCAGCTACAACTTTGGAGAATTCTAACTTCGCTATCACGCGCTGAGTTGAAGCAAGAGGCGGAATCGACAATCGACCCCGTGCTTGCCGGCTGGATAGAACTTGCCGTCAAGGCAATCGAAAACGCGGGTCGATCCGGCCCGTTGGCGAACGCCATCGACTTTTGGAAAAGAACTCACCCCGATCACCCGGCTTCAGAACAACTACTTAGAGCTTTAGCGAGCACCAGGCCCGGCTTAATTGGCCGCGTGGACCGTATTGCGCTGTTAATCCCACTGAGCTCACCATACGAAGTTGCGGCAAAAGCCGTTCGTGACGGGGTTTTGGCAATGGACGCGGCGAACTCCGATCCGGACAAACCCAAGATCATGATCTATGACATCGGCGATGATCCATCACAAGCACCGGACTATTATAGACAGGCGGTGGGTGATGGCGCGCAACTGGTGATTGGTCCGCTTGGGCGTGAAGCAGTTGAACAGGTCGTCAGAAAGACGGATCTATCTATCCCCGCACTTCTGCTTAGCCATATTCAAGAAGACAGCGAGCCACTACCTGGTCACATATTCCAATTCGGATTGCCGCCGGAACAGGAAGCGCGCCAAGTCGTCGAGCGCGCTTACCTAGATGGTCATAGACAGGCGGCAGTGCTTTATGCAGAGAGCGACTGGGGTAAACGAATGCTCAACGCGTTCGTTGATCACTGGCAACAGCTAGGTGGCATCCTATTAACGTCGGTACCGTACAATCCGAGCGATAGCGATTACTCACGCTCGATAAAGCAGTTGCTTAACATTTCTCAAAGCGAAGCACGAAAACGCGCGCTTGTGGTAAGACTGGGTTTGAAGCTCAAGTTTCAGTCGCGACGGCGTGAAGATGTTGATTTCATTTTTCTTGCCGCCGACGCGAAGCGCGGCCGATTACTTAAGCCACAACTAAATTATCATCAGGCTCTACACATCCCTGTGTATGCAACCTCACACATATTTACGGGCAAGGATGACCAAGTACGTGACACAGACTTAAATGGTGTAATGTTCGGAGATATGCCGTGGATGCTGGTGAGCGACGGCCGAATATCGGAGCTTCGACGTGTACTTCAAGCAAACTGGCCGTATGCCCATAGCCAATTAGACAGGCTATTTGCTTTGGGCATGGATAGTTATGCGATTATTCCGCACCTAAACCGTATTAGTTCGGAAAATGCGGTTCGTTTTAGTGGTGTAACCAGCGGCCTTAGCCTAGGCCGTGATGGCCGGTTACACCGCCAACTCCTATGGGCACGGTTTAGGCGGGGATCTCCTAAACTGTTGGACACGTTCATAAACTACACTGGGCAATACCAACGGATTGAAGGCGAAACAGGCACGGCACCTGCGACAGGGTCTTGAAGCTGAACAATGTGCGTATGCGCATCTGAAGCGCCAAGGGTTACGGCTAATAACGCGCAACTATCGTACGCCGTTCGGCGAGATCGACCTGATTATGGAACAAAGCAACACTATAGTATTCGTTGAAGTGCGTTATCGGCGGTCAAAGGCATTCGGCACACCGGCCGAAACCGTCGGCACTCGTAAGCAGGAGAAACTAAAGGCTAGCGCGGGGCACTACCTCCAGCGAAACAGAAAAAAAGGTTAAGTCGGAAAAGGAAAAATTTCGCAGGATTTTGCGTGAAAAGGACCTTAAAAAACACCTTAAGGGCAAAGGCGCTGAAGGCGGATTGTCCCCGGAAGAAACTTTGAATGACGAAAAAGACGATGCCAAGATGGTTTTTCATGATGAAGATTTGAAGTCCGACAATCAACTGAAACAGGCTATTGTTACTCTGTCTCGTTACAGCATGGGGGCATTGCTTTATCTTGCACCTTTGTTTTTGGTGCCTCAGTCCAGCAAAGCCAGCCGAATGTCACACATCTTGTGAAGGATTTTCAGACCGCCTGGCTTGATCCTCACAACCCGACGGGATAGCTGCCCGACAGCGTATGAGGGGTTTTGTCGAGGATCCTTGAACAATATTGCCTTTTTGCATATCGGCATTCAAACTGGTTTGCAGATCAAACGACCTGTCTTTCAACTTGGCCAGCTGACTTGCCAGGGGTTCGATCCCGGC
>LKGT01013282.1_pt1 | contig 12893 bp, 15 predicted proteins | sample 503861 | NCBI WGS metagenome assembly LKGT01 (sample SAMN04113194, study PRJNA297058) | marine sediment metagenome | biome: marine benthic biome; feature: marine benthic feature; material: marine sediment; isolation source: sediment sample collected at the water-sediment interface from the South......
CTTTCAAAAAAGATGATCTGTGGTATCCTGCTATTCTAGTTGTTAGATTTTCAAACAAAGAAATAGAGAAAGTAATAGAACATCAAAAAAATCTTTTAGAAAAGTTTGGTAATATTGATGAAGAAAATTTCAAAAAATCTCAACAGGTTACTGAATTACAAAACGATCCAGATTTCAGTAAATTAGACTGTCCACAAGGCACGTATCATGGTTTAGACAATCAAGGTATTGAAGCTTGTCGAGATATTGAAACAAACCAAATAGTAATTTCAGATAAGGGGATAATGTCTGATTCTGATATAGATAGAATGACTGAATCTGATCGAGCGATAAAGGATGATTCAGATATAGAGATAATGATTAATTCAGCAGCAGGACAAATTTTTCAAAATAATGAAGATGCCCCATATGTTGGAATTGGTATACTTGTTTCAATCGGAATTATTGCTGGTGTTTTAGGTGTAACTAGAAAGGAAATAAAATCTGAAATAATTCAAAGACTGGATTGGAGTAAAATTGACAAAGAAGAAATAATGACGAGCCAATATGGTAGATGTTACATGTGTTATAGAACACCATCACGTTGGATATTTGACCATATTGATGGAGACGCAAGTAATAACGACAAAAGTAATGTTCAAGGTTTATGTCCTAATTGCCATTCTGAAAAAAAGAAACTGATTCTTAACGTACACTAAGTTTCTTAAATTTTTATAATTAGGTTTGAATTTTGTTCTAAAACTGTATTTTTTATCTTTTCAGCGAGCATCATAATTTCTTTTAGCTGTTTTTGAATAGTAGCTTCTTGTATTGCTATCTGATCATTTTGTTCAGCAGTCTGGGCTTCTAATGATGCAATTTTTTGTTTGACTTTATTATAGATATCTGGCAAGACCTGTAAATATCCTTGACGTATATGAGCATCATAAACAGATTTTAGTCTCTCGCCCCCTTTTTCCTCAATAAATTCTTTAAGTTTAATTTTAATAAAATCAAGCAATACTTGTTCTCTATCTGATCCTTCATACTCCCAAATTGGATCATTATACAAAAGAGGACATGCTCTTATAGCAGCCTGTGTCCCAGTGTCATAAAAATCCTGAATGCTTAGTTCGAGAAATAATGGATATTTCTGGGTACAAAACGCTAGTCCCTTTTTACTAACCTGTGTTAACGTTTCATCATCGATAACAATTTGCCTATGGCGATCAACACGAGTACATTCTTGGAGTTCAAGATATTTCTCCATAAATGTTAGCGGTTTATCCTTTACAATTTCTAGACATTCATCAAGAGTCTTTTTGGCGATATCTTCTAATTCAGTTGAAATCAAAACTGTATTTTTTATTTTTTTAGAAAGCTCATCAATAGTTTTTTGTTGCTCTGCAATTACTGATTCATTTTTTGCAATCTGTTCATTATTTTCTTCAATTTGTTGTTCTAAATTTTTAATTTTTTCTTCTATTTTTATAAATACATCCTCAAGAAACATTATTTGTCCTTGTCGAATTCTTGCCTCTTCAACAGATAGTAGTCGTTGTTCTTTTGTTTCTTCAAGTGATTGTTGTGTTTGATTACGTATATGATTAACAATTTTTACAAGTCTATCTGTTCCAGTATAATTCCAGTATGGAGAATTGTATGCCTTAACACAGGTTGTAGACCATGGAAATTGTAAGAGTGCATGAAATTGTATTTCTGTTGTTCGTAGATATATTGGATATTTTTGATCACAAAATGTAAGTATCTTATTTGCATTCTCATAGGCGTCTAATAATTTGGCTCTATACTCTTCTAGGTTCATTTTTTTCTTAACAGTATAACTTTCATCATTTAGAAAACATTGTTTCATGGCTGAAAATTTCTTAATTGGTGAGAGTGAAGAATCTGTTGATACTCGAATTCTACACTCTTGGGTGTTTTCTTCAGCAAAACTGCTTTGAAACGTGACAGCAATCACTGCAAGGCTGATTACACTTACTATAGAAAAAAAATGTTGTTTTCTTATTTTATTTAAACTGCTATAATCCAATTTTATCCCACAAATCTTCTCCTAATTTCAGAGTATGTTTGCCAGGTATCTTGGTTGATTCGAGTCTATATCGTCTGTAAACATTTTTGAAAAGTTTCCGGATTTGAAATCCAACTTTATGACCTGGATGAAACTCCTCCAAGTATTTCACATAGGAATCAATTGTTTGTACAAAGATTTCTGAATATAGATCATAGATAGTCTTCCTAGGAATACCTTTTTCTTCTAACCAATTTTGGATTATGAGCAAATCGCTTTGAACTTTTTTTGCGCTCTTTTTTAGTTCCTCCTCATTTGGTTGAAGTTTATTGTTGTATTTTCCGATAAGAATTTGTCTTGCTCTCCTTGAATTGTTAGTTTCTAAAATTCGGACCGCCTCCATAATTCCCCTTCCTAGATTTTGCTTTCGAGAATAATATGTTGGATAAAAAAAATGAAAAGAACTTACGCCTACTGCAAACCCTACCAAAATTGAATGAATTTCAGGACTTGCAGCTAATGGATCAAGCGGACCTAGATCTACTTGTACCAAACTATATTGTCACATCCTTTACTAATTTGCCTTTTTTTAGATAGTCCTGTGCAGTTGTGTATATTCTCATAAGAGGAGGTTCTAATTCGGGAAATGCTGGTTCAAATTCTTTAAGAAATTTTTTGTAAGCATCAACTGTTTCAACTATGACGTCTGAATAAAGTCTAAAAATACGTTTTTCCTTTGTAAGTCCTGTTAGAATCATTGCCTGTACAACCACAAGTTCAGAACGTACATTTTCTGCAGCTTGTTTCATATCAGTTTCTGAAATCTCTTTTCCTTGATCATATTTTGATAGTAAAGTTGTTTTTCCAAATAGAAATTTGGCACCATCAAAAAGCCTTGCAGCTTCTGTACTTCCCCAAATAGTAACACCTTTTCGTGCGTAATGAAATGGTAAAAAGAAAGTTACTATTGCAACTATTAATGCTCCAAAGATGGATAAAAAATCAAAATCAGTATCTCCTTTATCTAAAACACCTTGAGCAAATACCTGTGATACAAATGGAATAGTCCCAATAAAAAAAATTAAAGGAATAATCGTGAAAAAAATAATGTAGCGAAAAATTTTTTGCCCTGCCCGCATACCCAGAATCGTATTTTTTTTTTTGTATATTTAAGATAAAATGTAATTTTTAATTTACCAAGTAATTTTAAAATTACTTATTATTTTAAATTTCACAAAAAATGGCACGACGAAATAAAAGATAGAGCTATGTTCAGTTGTGTTGGATTCAGCTTGAATAGACTTTAATCAATCTCCTGAATCGTATGTTTCACTGGTCTGAATTGAACAATACTCTACTATAATGGGCTAATGCTCGGTGTGAGTATTATTCGTACTCATAAATAATTTAGCGAAATTACACACTGCTAATTTGGTGTCTTTAACAACTTACCACTCACTAATTTAGGTAATGAAGCTATTAGTTTTTCTAATAATTTAGATTCTAAGTCAATCTCAAATTAAGGTCAACGAAGATAAGTAAGAAAAAAATGAATATCTCTATAATTTTGGAATAATTCTAGTCTTTGCACCTAGTGCAATTATACTTACTATTGAAATTCCTAGTATCATCATGGCTATGGTTCCAAACTCTGGAACAACTGCAACATTTTCCAAATAACCTGTTGGTCCAGTTAAAGCATCTGGGTTTTCTCCAATGCCTAGGAATTCAACTTGAATATCAACTGGATTTTGATTAGATGAAGATGTGTCTAGTGCCATAGTAGTATGGGTATTGTAACCATCGCTGTCATATACTCCTCTTTCCTCTARAACTACCTTACCGTTTTGAGTMGCYTTGATGTTATAGTTKACGTKCWCATAGTWGTTWCCTTGATTATCTTCAAACTCTACTTCGATTGTCATCATTTCTCCWGCTCCWRCAGGTTSTGAATCAATGTCRATCACTACATTTYYAACAGTAGGAAKAGCTAGATTAGCACTAGGWCCCATAGTAATTTGTGATACWCKATCCCAWGAAGATGCTTGTGMWKYAGGYTCTGATTGTGAACATAATCTGTCACCACAAACTTTYCCTGCTGTTTTGGAACCAAATGATTTTGAAGCAGGAGGTCCTACAGCTTGACCTTCAGCTTCTGGAATAATTTGAATAAATTCTAATGCTGGTAAAATTCCAATTGTGAGAATTAGAGGAATGAAGAAAAATTTTAAGTTTGAAAATTTTAATTCCATTGCCCCCATGTACCCAGATTTAGTTTTTAACAGTAGTATTTATTGATTATCTGAGATCCATCCTCTTAAAATCAACGTGTTAGCAGTTTGTGTTGTAACACATACAGGTTTTTTGCTAACAGGTTTAAAGATTAATTCAAAACCCACTTTACAATCATTGTTTTTTTCAGCGATCTCATTTGATGTTTTACTTTGATTTAATGGATCGCTATCAGTTGATAAAACAAATTCTCTACAATTAGGGCAAGAGTTTGATTGTGTGTTAACCATTAAAACCAAAGAATACTGTTTGGAATCCTCAAAATTAACTGGAATGATATTCAATCTCCTCAAAACATCAAAGCAAACAGTTTTGATTTTAGTCTCACTATCCAATAAAACCTCGTGGAAATACTCACAATTATCAAAATAATTGTGAGATTCTAATCCCTTGTAACGAACCGCCAGGTTGCTTTCGTATACAGCTTTGAAAGAAATTTCTTGGCCACGAAATTCTTGTAAAACTGGATCTCCTACAAAGGAACGAGTAAGCGAGTGTAGCTTTAACATTCTATCACTGAAAAAAAATAATCCAGGCTCAGTTTTTGTTACTTTGAATTTTACCTTTACAATGTCAGATGGAAAAAATGGATAGTTGGGATTTTCTTCAATTGGAATAGCTTCAAATTCTAAAATTTCAAAATCAACTAAATTTAAATCATAATAATTTTTGGCACTAGCCTCGTTTACAATAAAACCACAAAATACTACAAGACAAATTAAAAATAATTTCATGAATTTTAAAAATCTACGTACTTTATTTCTGCCTATCTATAGTCCTTAAGCTTTACATAGAGACTAGTCTCAGTCAAATTAATGCGCAAAAAACCCCTTTTGATAATACTTGGAATTTCTTTTTGTGCAATTACATTATCGGTTAGTATGGTTTCAGCAAGTTCTGTACCAGAGTGGGTAAAAAACAATGCAAAGTGGTGGGCAGATGGAACTATTGGTGAGGCTGACTATATTGCATCTTTACAATATCTCATTACCCAAGGAATTATCACGATTCCAATAACTGAAGTAAATGCAGCCACATCTCCAGTTAGTGATGCAGACAGAGCACAATCACTTGTTGTTAGAATATCTGGCGGTCCTATCAAAGAAGAAGTATCATTTATGACTTTTTCCTCATTTACAACAGTTAGCTCACGAGATGTTACTCTAATTGATGCATCTGTTTACAAGTTTGGTGAAAAGCCACAATTCATGATATCAGGACTACCAAGTAAAGATAAAACGATATTGTACGAAGCAATTGATAAAGAATTTTTTGCTAAAACATCCTCGCCTACAGTTTCTCGATTTGATGTTAACATTGACATTCTCGCTGGAGATGGCTCTTTAATTCAAACATGGATTTATAAAAAATGCCTGATCACGGCTTATGGAACATTCTTTCAAGATGTTACAAACTTTTATCCATTCTCAGGTCAAGAAGGTGGAGAATTTAGAGACAAAATATTTTTTGAATGTGCAGGCGTAAGGTTAGGTACTCCTTAAGTCACATGAAATATTTTCTATTTACAATTTTTTCAATAATTCTTCTTTTGAATCTAAATGTAGCATATGGATATACAGCAAGTACATTTGTAAAAAATTATGGAAAAACACTTGAAGAAGGGGAAAAAATCAAAGTTCTAGTTAAGGTAGTAGGTGAACCACAAAGTCAAGATCCAAACTTTCGTCCAAAAGAGATTCGTTATATGCAAGCTTCAGTGTTAAAATTCTGTCACTATGCAAAAGCAACTAATGTAATATCAGACTTGTGGGAAAATCAATTTACTGCCGATGTAACAGTTGCACTAGCAGAAGTTTTATCAAAAAGACATGATGTAATTTCAGTTCAAAAAATTGAAGACATTAAAGTAAATGAAGATAAAAAGGATTGTTCGAATTTTGTACCTGAAGCAGACTTGTCAGGTTGTGATTTATTTGCAGTAAGAATTAGGAATGCAGATCTTAGAGGAATAGACTTGTCTTATACCAATCTAAAAGCAGCTGATTTTACCGGTTCTAATCTTTCAGGTGCAAATTTGAATAACGCATTTCTCAGATATGCAATTTTAGACAAAGTTGATTTTACAAATGCAGATTTATCTTATTCAAAATTAATTCGAGCAGATGTCATAGATGCAGATTTAACCAATGCGAATTTTTATGGTTCAACTCTTTACAGGTCTGATTTTACTGGCTCCACAATGATAAATACTGATTTAAGATTTTCAATTCTAACGTTTGCAAATCTTTCTTTTGTTAATCTAGATGGAGCTAATCTTGAAGGATCTGGAACATGGGGCACCAACCTCAATCATTGTTACAATCATCCTATTTGCAGGTAATTTCAATTCACGCATCTTTCAGTATTTGTAGTAGGATAAACTACGATGGGTTGGCCATGTGATTTGGATGGAGAATAAGTTTCATCCCCCAAAAATTTGGCATGAGCTGTAATCAAATTGTCTGATGGATCCCAAACCTGTGTCAAGGTGTAAATACGAAATCTTCCGTGTTTGTCAGTAATACCACTGGCTATAACCCCATCTACAGGACAAGGTCCATCGCTTGTGATTACAATCTCAGCATTTGGAATTATTTTCCCACCTGCAGTGGTCAATTTTCCATCAAATACAATTGGTTGGCCACCGTTGAATGTAGGATGTTTCATTTGGTAGAGTTTTACAGTTGTTTCAGTTTCTGAAATTGAATAGGAGATATCAGGTAATGCAAAGAGTATTACAGTTAAGATAGCCAAGGAAACTAGAAATACTGAAAGACGATTCACATATTTTCTTCCAGATTAAGCTATAATTTTCTTTTTATTGTCTAATGTAATGCGGGTCTAGAGGGATTCGAACCCTCGACAGCCGGATTAAGAGTCCGGTGCTCTACCTGGCTGAGCCATAGACCCGATAAAATTAGCAAACGCTAGAGTCGTTATTAATCTTGAGTTAAACTAAAAATTCTAATTTTGAACTTTTGCTTCTATCTCGTTGTACTTTTCTAGAATTGCTGTCAACACTGTAGAAACTGGAACATTGTTCATCTTTTTCTTTTCTGAAAGAAGTTTTTTGTAAGCATCAAGTGTAATGTAAACTGGAATTGAACCATTTCCTTCAAGCAATCCTCGTACCTTGAAAAGAGCAGTTTCCATTCCGCGTGCTGCAGATTTTGCAAACTTAACTTTATCCATTATACTTCCTAGTGGACCATAAGGCATCTCATAAGTAACTGTCATTGTGACTTTGGTTAGATTATCTCCCATTGATTTGAATTCATTTTTAATTTCCCAACTCTTGAATGGACCTTGAATCATTTTAGCAGAGATACGTTCTTCTCTTTCAAATTCAGTAGTTTCACAGTCCCATTCTAGTCGTTTACCGTTAAAGTCACCAATAATTCTAAATGTAGTTCCAACACCCATTCCTTGTTTGATATCCATTGGAATAACTGTCATGCCCACACCTTTCTCACTCATCTGATCAGAGACATGTTCAGGCCTTGCAAAATAGGTAAAAACTGTATCTACTGGCGCTTTGATTTCAATTGATTTGCTAACGACAGTCAATGTTTGGATATTTTGTCGGTCGAGATTTAAAGCTTTTGTCAAAACTCAAAGAAATTCTCATTACAATATATTGCCAAAAAGAGAAATGATAAAATTGAAAAATTTCAATTCAGTTTTCCTTTTCACTTTCTTAATTGTTTTCTCAATATCATTCTATGAAGCAAATGCTCATTCTTTGTTTAATTCTGCTGAATCGACTATTGGGAATTTTAGAGTCCAGATCGCAACACTCCCAGAAATTCCAGAGAATGGAAAGCCAATGAAGATTATTCTCAGGGTTACAGATTTGGAATTAAACGAAGTTGAAAGATTCACAATGGGAATAAGGATTTTCTATTTTGATGAGCAAATAGATGCTATACCTCCTAGTTCACATCAGAATGGACATTGGGAATTTGACTACACTCTTGAGAATTTAGGAATTCATATTTTTAGAGTTGATCTTTATGATGCAGCAAAGGATGGTGGCATTATAACATACATATTTAACATTAGCACTCAAAATCCTTTTGGATACTTTTTCATTTTTTCTATAGCTGCTGGAACAATTGGACTTTCTGTAGTTCTTATCTACATTTACATTCCAAGACTGTTACGAGCCAGATCTAAATCTCAGCTTTAATTGTATTTTTTCCTAATCTAAATGCAAAAAGTGTTGTGAGGAGAACCATTGCAAAAAGCAAAATGCCAATACCAAGATGTATTGCTACCAACAATGCTTGGAGTTTTAGATCAATTACCAAAGCACCCAATGTAATTTGGGTGATAACAAAAACTGCAGCTAATGTTCCTGTTAGTTTAATTTTTTTATCAGAATTTTTTGTAAACCAACAACCTACAGCAGTTGCAATAATTAATGCACCAGTAATTGCTGCCACAAATCTATGAGTCCATTCTATTAGATATTTTTCATTTGGTAAGAGACCACTTGGACACAATGGCCAATCAGGACATGTAAGACCAAGACCAGCTGCAGAAACATATCCTCCAATAAACATTAATGAATAAAGAACGACGAGCGATGTTAAGGCGAGATATTTTAAAATCAAGATTGTTCTAGGGTTTAATTTACTTGAACTCTACCTGTCATCCATGGATGAACCATACAGAAATAGTCAAATTCTCCTGCCTCATCAAATGTATATTCAAATGTTGTGCCTGCCATAAAGATACTGCTATCAAAGATGCCATCTGGTCCCTCACTTGCAATTCCACTCGTCACGGTGTGGGCTGCAGTATCATCATTAGACCATGTCACAGTGTCACCAACACTAATTGTAACATCAGCAGGAATGAAACATTGGTTTCTCTCTTCACATCCAGGAACTGAAGACCCGGCAGGAGCGGAAACTATTCCTGTAAATGGTTCCATTATTGCTGGAGGAGATTCTACATCTTGTTCCTCTATTACAATCATCTCTGGAACATCTTCAAATCCAGGAGCTGGTACTGGGGMACTTGTGRTAGGCTCCATCATTTTTTCAGTTTGAGCAGGCAYATCAGAGACATCACCTACAATGATTTTTCCGACCATTCCTTGTTCTCTGTGACCAGGAACAGTACAGATGTAATAGTAAACTCCCTCTTCTCCAGGAATAAATTCAGATTGGCCTGTATCACCAGGTTTAAGCGGGTTACTTCCGCTAGCAACATCAGAACCTGGAATAATACCAGAAAAGCCTTCTGCTTCTTTAGTAACACCAAATGCATGAAATGATTTTCCTGCATTTACAACATCAAAGATTATCTTATCACCTACTTCAGCATTAATAGTTGGATTGTTATTTGGATCACCTGGTAAGGCATTAAACGCCAATGTCCTAAAGTCAGCAGATTCAATAAAATCCAAAGAAACTGGAATTTCTATTCCAGTAGCAACAACTGGTGCTGCAACTTCAGCAACAAGTCCAGCAACAACGGAAGCTGGTGGTGATGAGATCCAATAATCCCACATACTAAAGAAAATAATTCCTCCAACAATTACAATGCCAAGCATTATTGCCATCATTTTTGCAGCTCTTTCAGGACTAGTTCTTAAGATCGGATGTTCTAATTCTCCCTTTGGATGTTCTGTTTCACTCATTGCATTCACCTAATGATGCGGATTCTTTGCTTGATATGGATAGTAGTATTTGCCACCAAGACCGAATGGGTCATCCATGTCTGCATCCTTTCCTTTACCGGAACTGTAAATGAGATTACCTAAAAATATTACAGAACCTACCAAAATTATCATTGCACCAACGCTTGAAATCTGATTCATTGCAATCCATTCCGGAAATTCTGGGTAATCAAAAACTCTTCGTGGCATACCATACAAGCCTAAAACGTGTTGTGTGAAAAATACTGTGACTGCTCCAACAAATGACAAGATAAAGTGCACCTTACCCAATGTTTCATTATACATTCTACCTGTAATGTATGGGAACATGTAGTACATGAAACCAATTGAACCAAATGCTATTGTTCCGAACACAAACAAGTGGAAGTGGCCTACTACCCAGTAAGAGTCATGTGTGATAAAGTCAAGTGGCATAGCACTGTTGACTACTCCTCCTGCTCCTGCTGAGAAGAACAAAGCAATACCACCAACTGCCCACATCATGGGAGTGCTAAATCGAATTCTCCCACCCCACATGGTGGCTAAAAAGTTAAACACGTGCATTGCAGATGCTGGAACTGCTGCCAGAGTGCCAATCATAAATACTGTTTTTTCCGTAAAAGACATTCCGGTTGCATACATGTGATGAGCCCAAGATGCAAAACTAACTAAAGATAACATGATAAATGCAAAGATTCCGGAGCTATGGCTGTAGATAGGTTTTCTTGAGAATCTAGGTATAAGCTCGTACATCATTCCTATGGCAGGAATTACCAAGACATAGACTTCGGGATGGAAAGTAAACCAGAAAAGGTGTGAATACGCAATAGGATCTCCACCCATTGCAGGATTGAAAAATCCACTTACGCCTAACCTATCAGTCAATAACATCAGAAGAGCTGCTGCAAAGGTCGGCATGGCAACGACCATAATTATGCTCGCGGTAAGGAACGACCAAGCCATTAAAGGCATCTTGCTAAGCGGCAAATCAGGATGTTTACACTTTAGAATTGTAACTATAAAATTAACTGCGCCAAGAATTGATGAAACGCCAAGAATTTTTAGTCCAAAAATCCACATGTCTGCAGCAGGAGCTGGTGAACTAATTGTAGAGTATGGTGCTTGAGCATACCACCCAAAGTCAGCAAATCCTAGCCAAACTAGTGCAGCTGCAGGGGGAATCATCCAAAATGCAATTGCATTAAGTTTTGGATAAGCCATGTCTTTGTATCGAACCATAATTGGCACGAAGTAGTTTCCAACACCTGATGCAAATGGTAATATGAAAAGAAAAATCATGGTAGTTCCATGAATTGTAAATATTCTGTTAAAGGTCATAGAATCGGCAATAATTTGGGCACCTGGTAAGAACAACTCAATTCGCATAAGAATTGCTAAAGCACCTCCCATGAACAAAAACGCAAGAGAAGATATCATGTAAAGTAGACCGATATCTGTATGGTGTGTTGAGAACATTATGTACCAAATGGGCCGTGGTTTAGGAAGTTCTAATGCCATGTCATATCCTCCCGTTCTGATTTACATTTATCCTTCAACATATAACGTTCCTCGCATGTTATAATGGATTAGACCACAATATTCCCTGCATTGTATTGGATATTCACCTTCATCAAATGGAAGAAACCAAACAGTGTTGACTCTACCTGGTACTGCGTCCATCAATACAACATAATCTGGAATGTTAAAAGAATGAATAACATCTTTTGATTCAATCTCAAATTTGTATGGAACGCCTTTTTTAACATGAAGTTCACCAATTTCCTTTGTTCCATCTTCATGTTCAAATGTCCAGAACCATTGTTGTGCAGTTACCTTAATGATTTTGGCATCTTCAGGAACATGTTCAACAAGTCTTTCTACATTCCAAGCTTCGGCTCCTACCCAAGCCATTAAGGCGATAACTACTCCAATGTAAACCCATTCAGGCCAATTGGAATGTCCTCCCATTTATCTACCACTTTCCACTTTTTTCGTATGGTGTAGGTTTGGCTTTGGGATGTGATTCTCTGAATCTCCAAACTAACCAAACTATTGTGCCAGAAACTACTGCTCCTACCACAAATGCTACTGTCATCATTCTAAAAAATAGATTCCAAATCTCTACTCTTCTATCAAGATATTCTCCAGGTTCTTCAGCTGCAAAAACATATTGAATACTGGGAAAAATTATCAAAGTTGACAATACAATGTAGAGCCCAATTATCTTTCTCATTACCGGTTGATTTTTCGTGAACCTAAATTTGTATTTAAGGGTTTTGAAGATTTTTAATGAATGCGATCAAATCTTTCTGAATCCATTACATTAATTGCAGAAATTGTTAGCTTACCTTGTTCTTCTTTGAAAATTGTCAATGATGCATTTTCAATAATTAGTTCAAACAAAGAATTTGCTTGCAAACCCATAATAGTTGAAATCACTGCTTTGATTGGATCCATATGTGTTACAAGTAAAACATTTTCGTCATTGTGTTCTCGGATAACAAAGTCAACCATATCTAAGATTCTTTTTTTTAACTCGACAAAAGTTTCAACTCCGTTGTGAGCTATTTCAAGGTCGCCTTCATAGAATTTCAAAAAAACATTCCCGTGTTTTTCAAAGATTTTGTCATAGGGCATTCCAGTGAACTTACCCATATCAAGTTCGATTAATCGTTCATCAGTTTTAATTTCAAGAGAATTATGTTCTGATACAATTTCTGCAGTTTTTTTTGCTCGCTCAATAGGACTTGAATAAATTGTGGAAATGTTAAATGGTTTTAGAAATTTTGCGATTTTTTCTGATTGTTCTAGACCAGTTAGAGTTAGAGGTACTCCTGGTCTTCTTCCTGCTAAGACACGGTTAGTATTATTTTCTGCCTGACCATGACGTAAAAAAATTATGTATCTCAAAGCGTTTTCAAA
>LKGT01011573.1_pt4 | contig 12885 bp, 9 predicted proteins | sample 503861 | NCBI WGS metagenome assembly LKGT01 (sample SAMN04113194, study PRJNA297058) | marine sediment metagenome | biome: marine benthic biome; feature: marine benthic feature; material: marine sediment; isolation source: sediment sample collected at the water-sediment interface from the South... ...
AAARAGAWNGAAGAWSAWKAGACGCARGTGATCATGATCGATCTGGAGGGGACGYTGAGCGATCACACCGACCGCTTAGCYAYCCTTCARGCTAATCAAGAWAAKTATCTCAACCGAGATCCYACTGCGTGGAAGACRTACTACAAAGGACTCATCGAAGACAARCCACGTYCGCACATCATGGATCTAACGCGGGASTACATCGCAGAYGGCATYMGRCCRCTCGTGTACAGCACCCGCTTCGTCAACAAGTACAACCAYGAAGAAGARTGGCTCCGGATGCAYGACCTSTGGAACYACGTCGATCTCATCCAGCGTCTYAAAACAGAGACAAAAATYAARGGGCCAGACCTAGTYCTTCAGTGGGTACGCAGGTATGATCCRGAMRTCGTGATCGAYGACCGCGATGATGTACGTGAGTTAATCCGTAACGCCGCACGCACAACTACGGTGTACGGTCCAGACGCTTTCCTCCAGATAGAGGGAGAGTCCGATGAACATCCACTGCGCGAATGACTGGCTATATCATCTTTGGGGTACCGACGGTAAATGCATGCGAGGTTGCGGTGCTACTGCTGCTGGAATCCGCGACCCCGACCTGCTCGCCCACGTCCAAACCGACGTGACGGTGGTGCCCGACCGGTCCCCCTCTGCATCGCTCTCGCCATCGCACCCTGTTGATCCGCCATCCCGACACGGTTTCCGCCTCCGCCAACGTTAGAAGGTGGACGGTTCATCATCCGCTGCTTCTGCAAGTAACCTTGCATGTTGGGGGGCACTCTAGGTCCACCCGGAATCCCACCTCCTCCATCACCCGGCGGCATCATTCCCGGTCCCGGTCGTGGTTTCCCTGCTCCGCCGAACCTCGTAGGTATAGGTCCCGGCCTGTTGTAGATGGGTGCCATGTCACCAATCGGATCGTATCCGGGACGACCTATGTTGGGATTTCTTCCGCCCCCGATAGGTAGTTGAATTGGACCTCCGCCCGGTGCCATTGGACCACGCGGATTCCTCCAGTCACCTCCATCGTAGATCACATCACCCGGTGATCGCATGGGAGGCAGACCCTCGATAGGTCCCATAGCTCTGCCCACTTCGTTGTTGTATCCCGGAGGATTTCTGTCCGGTCCACTTGGTTGTGGTCCAGCGGCTTCTGCACGTCGTTGCGCTTCTTCTCTACTCATGATGCCACCCCCCGGCATTCCAGCTCGTTGCTGCTGTGCTTGCCGCATCATCGCAGCTAAGCCACCGGGCTGACCTCCTCCTGCGCCAACCAGACCTCTGAGACCCGGTCGCTGCTGTTGCTGCTGCTGCTCTGCCATCTGTCGCATCCGGCCATAGATTCCTCCGCCGCCCGGTGGAGCACCTCCCGGTTGCTGACCACGCGCAATGGCTCCACGCCAGCCACCACCTCCTTGCGGTGGAACTCCACGGTACTGACCACCACCACCTTGCTGACGACCACGCATCCCTCTCGCCATTCTCATTGCCGGTCCCATTCTTGCTGCGATGCCACCGAACTGGTATCCCTGTTCGGGCTCACCCATGAATCCGGGACCGCTTCCGACAGGTTCTATCCACGGTGGAACACCTCCAGCCGGTGGAAGTATTCTTCCCGGTGCTGCCGTCGCAAGACCACCAGCCTGATAGCCGACGCGTCCACCGTAAGCTTGACCCTCTGCTTCCATCTGCTCCTCGATTGTCCCGCGAGACGTGCCAGAGCCGATGGCTCCTTCGGGATCGGGAGTGAACAAACTTCGTAACCAATTCGCTACGCCCCCTTCTTCTTCTACTTCTTCTGCAACTGCAGGCGGAGGGGGAGGATCAATGTGATTTTCGCTCTCCCACAAATTGTATTGAGCGGGCTTACCTTTCCCCTCGAAAGGATTCGGACCTTCTGCATGACCGGGACGGACTGCGCCCCCTTCTTCGTAGTAATTCACGTGACCTCCTTGGGCACTGCCTAATGTTGCTGCAATTTTTGCTTGATGTTGACGTAATTCTTCTCGGTACGGACTCTCCCCACTTGAGGCACCAGCTGCGCCTCCTACATAACTTGCAGGGTTCGTCGGAATAATTGTGCGGGGCGTAGTGCCGGAACCACCTGCGGCTCCGCCTCCGGGACGTCCGTCACCACCCCCACCGTTTCTTCTGCCGCCTCTGCCTCGTCGTCCAGTTCCACGTCTGCTGGCTGAACCAGCTATGCGTGGTCCTGAGTAAGTAGTAGTAGGCGCAACTGTTGCAGGAGGAGCGTAGCTTGTTGGTTGTCCTGCAACTCCGCCGATGCGTCCACCTGAAGTTTGTGCAGTAACAACCGGTCGCGGTGTATACGTAGCGGAAGTGTACTGCTCTCCCCCGTTCAGCGGCATGACCCGTCCTATTCGGCGTCTTGCTCTGCCGCCCCTTTGATAACCCGCACCTCCACCTCCACCTGCACCAGCACCTACACGATTTGCCATATCCACAGCCTTATGTTTCGCTTCCAGATAAGATTCCTTAAGTTTTTTCGTAGCTGAATGATCTTTACCGAGTGTAAATCTTGCTGCTTTGTAATTACCCAGTCTTGCATCAGCAACGGCACGTGCTTTTTGAAGAGCCTCATCACTGACAACGTCACCACCTTCTTCGAACTCTCGGAAGGGATTGTCGAGAGATCCCTGAAATCCAGCGTTCACCTTATCCATAGCTGCGAGACCACCCACCCAGTACCGATTCTCTGCAAAGCCACCGGAGTATTTTCGGTCAGCGTCCACGAACTCCTGCGCCACTGCACGTGACGGTGGATTCTTCGTGCGACTTGGTGTCCAACCGTGTGCAATGGCACGCATAAATTTTGCCTGCTTCGGAGTTTTCGATGGCATGTTAGTTGTCCACTTTCCCAGTGCGCTCATCAATGACTGTGTTGTCTGATTTAGGTTTGATCAGTGAAAGGATACTCGCCATGACTTCCAGCTTCGTCTCGTCACGAATACCAATAGGTGCATTGTCATCCTTACCCGACACGTTCGTGTGATGACGGTCCTTCCAGTGTTCCTTCTGCCGGTTGGTTATCCACAATTTGATTGCTGCAGTGTCTGGCTTGTAATGCTTAACTGTATCGGCACGGATAATTTCTCCGTCCCACTGAAAAATTTTCTCTTCCTCATGCATGTAACCGATGGCACTCTGRTACARCGCACCAAGGACAGCAGCATCAGCATCKGTGTAGCCTGCTTCRAGMGCYTCCTTGAACAACGGGTACTGYGACTTCCACAGMCCCATCTGTCGSGCACCGATGTCRAAGATCTCRCACATCTGGTCTTCTTTAATSCCCCGCATYGCAATCGCTCGTACTTGGTCGAGGTGATCAGGGAGGAACAGACGTGAACGTTCGGCAAGCAAGTGACCTGCCGTATTGCGTACGAACTTCTTCACTCTCTTCCCGTTTGTCAGTCGTCGTGCAGGCATTATTCTTCCGGAGGTCGTTGCATCCCCTGCGCAGATTCCGCAGCTCGTCGTAGCATTTCCATTCCGGGACCTTGCATAAGAGAGCCGCTACCTATGTCGGTAGGCGATATACCACCTTCCGTTAGATCTCCACGGGAGCTACCCAGAACACCTCCAATAGTTTCTCCGACAGTTCCCATTGTTGCTCTCAGCATCTGCATCGCCGCTTCCGCGCCAGTTGCTGCCCCCTCCTGTATCATGTCAGGGTTCATAGACATGTTCAGCATGGGCATGTCCACGCCTTCCTGCAGTGCCTGATTACCCGTTCCTAATACTAACGGGCGTAACTCACGCATGATTTCATTCTGCAGTTCAGGATTGCCTTTGGAATGTTTCAGACGTAGAAACAAATTGCGAGCCATCCTACTTTGCATTGCGTGACCTGTCATAGCTGTGACTGCTCCTGCGATTGCACCCCCCATCATATCGAAGAGATAAAAACCACCACCTGCTGCCATCGCTGCAGTCATACCTGCACCTGCACTTGCCTTTTCTGCGTCGTCCGTAATCCTGAGAAATTCTGTTATTCCTTCGAGGTAGTCCCGTTGATCAACTAGATCTTGTCGGAACACCATTCCGGGGTCAGGCTCTCCTGCCGCTCTCATCCTCCCTACTGCTTTAGGGTCGTAGACTCTCTCGGGGAAGAGTTCCTTTATTATCTTGTCATGCTCTTTGATGTACTTGACAAAGGCTCCCGGAGAAGAGATGCCAACTTGCTGTCCCGGTTTCCATCCCGTCCGGGCCAGACCTTCCTGCACGAACCGTCGTCGCGCTGCAGCCTGTCCGTCAGGAGTAAGTTTTCTCATGAGGTCTTTGACACGCTGGCGATTGTTGGATTTGAAAACGGAATCCACCAATATGTCATCGATGTTCCCATTTGCTACTGTTGCACCCTTAATTTTTCTCTTGAGAGTGCTGTCAATAACATCTGCTGCTTCACGCTTAAAGGCACGGTCTATCATTTCATCCGTSGGGTCCGCATGCTTGCCAAAGAAACGCCAACTCTTCATCCGATCCATAAAACTTTCAGCAATTTCCTGTCCRAGATCAGTCTCGATATCAATACCAAACTCGTCTGCCATYYTCTTCAGAGCGTCAGCACGTTGTGCCTTCTGYGYRTTTTTAATTCKTTGCGTACCGAAMAKRGGAATACGYTCAGTAATYTTGAGRAAGATTCTCTGYGGRGCTGTGAGAAATTCKTYCAGTGCATCTGATGATGTAATTTTGTATCCCTGCYTCTCMGCMMAYKCCARTGCMYTACGRATMGTYGCCGGRACTGCKTCRGGMAKATKTYTAGMAARYAGTTCTTTRSTYTTCAATGCYARYCCRACTGCDGGYTTRGCTACWATTTCCGGRACSRSASYGAACGCTGTAGCCAGTGCRACATCTTCAGGATCGAAYTCACCTCCAAGMKYMGCCTGYCCMGCYTGTATTGCRGTCTCCGTAGCTGCTGAGGTGGTARCTGCGRYAGCTATCCGCGGGACTAKTGCTTTGACTGCAGTTRTGGCTTTTGCAGCAGGCAARTACTGACCYACCAGWCCGATAGTCTGCAACACATCCTGAGTACTGATACCCGGTTTGTTGATCACAGCCTCGTAACCAGTGAGTTTATTTTTGGCAACTACGATGTAGGAACCGTCACCTTCAGGGTTAATTGCAAGTCGTACATCAACGACGTCCGGGAATCGATTCTGTAGTTGCGACCCCAGTTCCATGGGATCTGACGTTGACATCTGCATCCATCCTTGTTTCAACTCGGTACCGATGCGCCTCAACGTTCCCATGATGGGTCCGTCCACCCCTTCTCCCGGTTCGGCAAACCCTTCGATCATTTTTGCGGTATTCGTCATCTCCGGCAGCACGTCGAGTTGCTCCGCAGTCATTTGCGGATCGATGGGAAATCGCTTACCCGTTACGTCGGGCTGATTCATCCAGTCATTGACACTACCCGGTCCCTTCTCAGGTTCAGGTTCATAAATCGATTCGTCTAAATACCACGGTACGGGTTCAAGTGTTTCTTCGTCAGCCATGTTCTTACTCCGGCACCGGTTCAGGTGCCCCTATCTTTCTCGTTATTAACTCGCCGGTTGCAGGGTCCGTGAACTGTACCCATGTCCCGACTGCAGGACGAGGACTATTCGGTCCAACAGGTAATGGATTATGGCGAGTCGATCCCACCTCGTCTTTTTCAATTGATCCGTATGAACCGATAGGGTCTTTATCTAAGTTATCCGGATCAAGTCCCATGGCTCGAAAGTCCACCCTCATCATGGATGCAAGGCGGGGGCTTCTTGCCAATTCTACAGCGGAGGTTTTTCCTCTCGTCCATCGTTCTTTCTGCAGTCTCAGAGCCTCTCTAATAAGCTCTATGTTTATGCTGGTTGATTTCGAAATGGAAGTCTCCAGTCTCTCCATGTACTTCCGTTCACCCTCTGAAATCTGTCCCGGAAAATGTTTGAGACCGTCAAGGACGTTCTGACCTAACTTGTGACGTAGCACGCCTATGTTAGTGACATCTCTGGTATCAACACCAAACCATTCCTGCAGTCCCTGTACTAATGCTACCCACCCACTTGTGCCGGGTCCTCCTTCTCCCACGTCTTCCAGTAATGTCATTGTCCGTTCAAGTTTCGGGATCATTATCCATGCGTCCCGCGCACCTTCAATGTCATCGCTGGCTCGTGCTATGTAGTCCACTGAAAATTCTTTAATTTTCGACAATTCCGCCTGCCGATGTACATCGAACTGAGATGTGGCATATGGAATGCTACCGTCGGGACCGGGAGTGTCCAAATAATCCAGCTCCATGCCACCGAGTTTAATTACTTGCTCCCCGGTTTCGTCAAGCATAGGAGTTCCATCTTCATTAAATTGCGGTTCCTCTATGTTGGGGTCCCACATCGGCTGAGCACGTGCATCCCTGTCGGGATCGTCGGGATGGGCGAACAGACCAGCTACACCTACCGGAGTACGTTTCGCGAAACGTCCCAATCTTTCCGCGCCTGTTTTTTCTATCCGCTCCTGAGCTTGAAGCTGAGAAATGTAGTCCCCTCCAACGTCACTTTCCTGATTCGCAAGCAGCGTTTCTTCAGCTAAGAGATCGCTCATCCCTTGACGAGACATTTCTTGTTCCTGTCGTAGCAGCCCAGCAGTTGTACCTAACGATTCACCAAAGCCACCAGTCTTTGTCGGTGCCAACATACCCTGCGCGAGTGCAAACCATCTGGCTTGCTCGTCTTTCTTTTGCATCTCCGCACGTCTTGCTGCAATTCGTTCCTGACCACCTTTGAGTTTCTGTAACTGCTGCTCACGGTGTATGTCAATCAGCTCACGTGTAGTAGAAGGCTTCGTCTGTAGCGTTGGCTTCGGAATCAATTGATCAACCGTGGTGATGGGCTCTTCCTCATCGAGGACACCACCACCATCTGCGTATGCACGTTCCACTTCTGATCTCATACCGTCAGTCCTGTTTGTGTTCGAGGTCTTCTATCTCGACGTCGCCGATCAGTGTATGACCACCTAAGACACCGATATTCCTACCGTAATTTGGACGGAGTGAACGAGCCCAGCCGCTCAGTCCACTCCACCCGCTTTTCCCAAGTTATACATTCCTTGCCACCCTGCTCGGGCGAGACCTCCTATCCCGTATTCTTCCGGTTCGATGTAACCACCTTCGGCTCTATCGCCAGTCATCCCGCGGTACACACCGTACGCACCCACCATCTGCGAGAGTGGTGACGGTTGGTAAACCGACGCTGGTCCTACATCAGTACGCTGCGTTGCTCTGGGTACAAACGAAGGCGGCAAGCCACGGATGACTTCCGACATCTGTCCAATGCGTTGCCATGGCAGGTCGCGTTGCTCCAAGAAATCCTGATAGGCAAGATCCATACTTCCCTGTTCAAGTCCACGCCTCTGCGCACCGACAGCTTCGAGTGATGCGGCATCGAGGGCACCCATTCGTTGAGCTTCTGCACCCATACCAGCCATTCCCGCAGCACCTTGGTACATTGCACCAGCCTGAGCTTCATCGAGGGCACCTGATACACGTGCCAGTTCTCTTGCACTCGTAATATCCTGTCCACGAATGTCAGCTGCCTGACCGTAAGCTCCGGAGAGTGCTTCAAGACGTTGCGCTTCGAGTCCTTCTTGAATGTCCCTCATCCCACGGATACCCATAGTTTCCATGGAGCCAGTGCCACCACGGGAACCTAATTGTCCAGCACCTGCGAAAGCTTTTTGCAAGGACGGCAGGAACTCTTCTTGTAACGTGCGTGTGGCAAGTTGTTCCTGCCTGCCAAGCACGCCACTGATGTACGGGTTCATGTACGATGAGGCGACGCCGGGATCAGTCCACTTCCCCGTTGCCTGATCGAGATAAGGTTGCGCTCTCTCCCGCATACCTCCCGCCACTTCTAAGCCACCTGCATAGCCTTGGGTTCCGGCTTCTTGGTACGGTTGCCACGCACCGACATTCTGCTCAGCAAGCCCGAACGCTGCCTCTTGTGCAGGATCGAATCCAGCAATCCTCGGTCCACCGTACGGGATGTAAGGCTCACCTGCCGCTGCGTTCGCACGTGCAATCAGTCCCTGCGTGTAGTCCGACATCCACTTCGGAGTACCTTCTACGGTCGTCCCGTAGGTCGTAACCGACTGCGGCGGTTTCCCCTCAAACAGGAAATCTAAGTTCGCGCCCATTTAAATTCTCCCTGCTTCAATCATCGCTCGGCGGAGTCTTACCATGCCGCCTCGCGCCATGTACTGGTGTGGTGCCTTCGCCTTGTGGCTGAAACCACCCTTCATCAGATTCTTGGCTTTATGCTTGCGGAGATTCTGACGCATCTCGTCGAGTCGTCGAGCCCCGGCACTCCCCGATCCGTCACCCAAGAGTGCGACCGATTCTGCGTCCATGACGTACTCACCGTCGCTCAGTCGGGCCGGGATATCATCAGACCTGCCAGTGCCTGCTCCTTTAACATAACGCCCCTGAGCGCTCACTGTGGGCGCTACACGAGGAACGTCTGCATTTTGGGACCAGTAGTCGAAATCGCCTCCACGCTGGTAACCACCACGAGCCTGCGGCAAGCCTGCTCCCAGCTGCGGCGGTGTCCAGTTGCCTGTGTTGGGGTCTTGCGTGTAGCCCGCCTGCGTCAAAGCTCCTGTTCCAGCCATACCTACCGCGCTAGCCGGAACCGGCTGACCCGCTGCAATCATAGCCTGCATGTCGCCTCCACCTTCTTGACCAGCTCCCGGAGTTGGAGTTGTCGGGTCGGTGGGTACTCCGGCGAATGGCTGAGGGTCCATGAACAGGTGCTGTCCAGACTGGGGTGACCCTGCCTGTCCGTAGGTGTAGTACGCACCGGGGTCCATACCTTGGAACTGCCGACTCATCTCGTAAAGTGGCAACGGATCATTCCAACCTTCCGGCAACGGAGGCTGCTCGGGCTCTTCGTACTCGCCACCACCAAGTGCGCCAGCACCCATCAGCAGGGGCATAGCATATTTCTCCATTAGACTTGGACCTGTCACAGGATCAGTACCAGTCGCTGGCCCCTTTTCTATTTTACCTCCACCACCTTCGACTGGAGCAGGCATACCTTCCACACCCAGAGCGGGCTGAGTCGAAGCAAGCGTGAGTTCCTCAAGACCACCGGGTACTGCCGCTTCGTCGGGGATTCCTTCAGCCAGAATGCCACCACCTGTCGGGTCCTGAATACCAAATATCTTCTGTCCTTTCGCCGTGATGCCTTCCATCATCGGACGCATCATCTCCCCGGTAGCTCCGGCAAGGGCACCTGAAACGAAATCACCACCAGTCAATGAAGAAGCTGTACCTCCTGCCAAGCTAGCACCGACGATTCCTGCAGTGCTTTCGGAGAGGCCGGGAGCAAGCTTCATAACCTGCTCTCCTGCAATCGAACCGAGACCACCTCTGATCGCACCGGAGAGCGCTCCCTTCACGAAGTCACCACCACCGGCAGCACTCAGTCCACCCTGCACGAGGGCATTGCCGATGGTACTTGCCACAGCACCAGTCGCAGCACCTCCAGTTAGTGCGCCCCCGATGAAAGCGCCGAGACCCGGTACAAAAATCGACAGTGCGATAGGAGCGAGGACTTGAAAGATCTTCGAGGAAACAACCTTCTTCACGACTTTCTTGACCTTCTTCCATACCTTAGACAACCAACCATACTCAGGTAGTCCAGTGTTCGGGTTGATATCAGGTTCACCCCACATCTTCTTGATGACACCGAACTCGTCCTCGGTCATGTGGACCAGCATCTCGTCTTCGCCACGTCCTGCAGTTCGTGCTCTCTCTGCTGCAGCCTTGACCTTGCCCCCTTTGGCGTAGGCTCGTTCGACTGAACCACCGTATTTATAGAGACGAACCTTCTGGACATCTTTCTTTGGCACACCCTGCGACTTCATCAGTTCCTGAGCTGCCTGCGTGTAGAGCAACTCCTTGCCGCCCGGTGTGTCCTCGATTTTCTGCACATCCGCAACCATTTTTTTCGATGCGCCCTTCTCTGCCATCAGCTGAGCCAGACCACCTTTGGGCTGCAATGTCTCCGCTGCCTGCTGTTGTCTCTGAGCTTTGTTTTGCATCTGTGTACCTTTCATTAGACGTTCCGCTGACGCTCTGCCAGCCGCTAGTCTGCTTTGATTGGGATCGAGCACGTTCGACCAGTTCTCTCCGCGTGACGCACGAGCAAGAAGCCGACCCTGTCCCACAAGTTCCTTACCTTTTTCCATGTCACTTTTAATTAATGCCATAGCTCTATCCCGTAAAGTTCGATGTTGCAAAAAGTCTTTCTGCCCATTCCTGCCAGTCATCATATGCGTATGGATCAGGCGAGTCCTGTCCAAGGGCATCTACACCTCCAAACATACCTGCTGCCCATTCCTGCCATTTTTCTGGATCGTCCAAACGTGGGTAATTACTGTCCGACCCACAGATCGGATCTGCGAAGAACCCCAGTGAGCCTGACATGAAGTCCGCCCACTGGATGACATTATCAAAGCCTTGCGGATAGATGATGCTCATGACTCTATCCTTCCGTCGGCAGGTTCGATGTGTGCGTAAGTCTTACCCAGTTCGTAGTTCCCTCCGCCCACGTTCGACTCAAACYTGAARCTCATMAATCGCTTTATGTCTTTGAACTTCACRRTCTCTTCATCGCTCGTGGCAGGGGTCGCGAAGATGGTTCTCGMCGGMGTWACCTCCGTYACCTCAGCATTCGCRTTCGCACGTCCCTTCATCGTCACAGTCATGTCACCTATCTGYACGAAGTCAGGCTCCAAGTAGGAACAASTAATTGACTGRGTACTMTKWCCAGTRTCYAGYARWKWCATYKCWKSGGTCTCGAAAAACGACTGGAYMGCRCTGATCTGCGACGTRCGAATYTTGTCGAATGCCGTCTCGTGYTGCCAGAKYGTACGACCGTTWRMRGTCTYCTCGTTGTCCACCATGAACGGACGYTGGTACACRTCGGCGAAGACACCAGMYGTRCGTCCCTGATYGACATTRTCRGAATCAGGYAACGGKGTGTCGTACCAGYWMCCTTCACGTACATTGAAGATCACTGCGTGGGTACACTCAGTTGCCCTACCCCGTGGATAGCACCACCAGATCTCACCGTAGCGTGGCACTTTGAAACCGAAACACTTATTGCGATGCGTGAAGTTGATGTTGTCGAAGAAAAAGTTCTGGTTCATGTCGTTGGGCAGCTCGCGCACAACTCCGTTGAACATCAGGAAGCGATCAACACCGGGCCAATAGTAAATGCCATCCATTTCGACGACACCTTGCGAACTAAGAATCGTAAGACCTCTGGCAATGACGTCCCATGCAAAGTCAGGACCGGTACCGGGTTGGAAGGTGCCACGAATGAGTATATCGAGACCCCAGAGCAGAACAGCAGGGCCAGTACCTGCGCCTCGAAGCGGCATGCCCTTGACAATTTTTTGCGTACCTAAATTAAACTCGGCAGGGGTAGCCCCTACATTGTTGATCTCTGACTGTTTGATCAACCCGTCACTGCCGTACGCAAACAGGTACTGAGCACTAACGACGACGCCACCACTGACAGGTCCGAACGTACCAGTGTTCCAACCAGTAAGGGGATCGACACTCAGTCCTGTTGTGCTAAGGACTGTGCCTGCAGTGAGCGTGTCAATGTAAATGTTGCCACCCACCGAGTTATCGATGTCGATTGCGTTCGGTGCGGCATGTGCAACCAGAATATGATTACCCGTGCCTTCCGTGTCGGCATAGACATCGAACTGCCACAGCATGTCGAGCCCGGTGGGGAAACCTACGGGCGTGCGATCAAAAAAGGCGCTCAACGTGCCGTTCGAGACTCGGTACTGCCCAATGGTCTTGGGGTGCCCCAAATGCAGGAACTGCGTGTTGTCTTCTGAGAATGTAGTCATGCCACGCGTAACTTCCGGCACCGTATCAGTCACCTGCTGGTAGCCACCCATCTTCTTCGGCTTGCCACGTTGAAACCTGCACCACCGACCGTCGATGTAGTACTCGCTGTCGAAACGCGTACTGTCCCGCTTGATACCGGGTTGCGACGCGATAAGTGCAGGTTGCTTAGCCATAATTTTAGTTCAGCAAATATATAATTAACGTCTGTTGAGATAGTCCCTTGACGCCAGCTGCCGTGAAAAGCGTGGGGGATAATCCAAAGGCTGTCCCGGCAATTCCGTTGTCTCTTCCTATGGAAAAAGTTAGCGTTCCAGTAAAGCCTGCGTCTGCTCTTGCTATTAAGTTCAAAGATCCGTTGTCTATGACAGTACCGATCAACTGAGCTTGTGACCCTCCGATAGCTCCCGATGGTGTGATTGCTGCCGGAAGATTGGTGATAGCCATATTGGTAGCGTTGGATGTTCCCGTCGGGGAACCGGGCGGAGCAAATCGTAAAATTGCAACGTCACTAGCACCTCCTATGCTATTGCTATATACGGTAAAGAATACAGTGAGCGTTGGATCTGACGAGAACCCACTCCAAATAGGAACAAAGCTTCCAGAGGTGACTACAATATCCCCAGCGCCTGCGGGGAGGTTCGCCACCTTCAACGGAGTCATGAAAACGGTATCTAAGAGACCTGCATCTGCCTCCCCTTGCGTCGCGATCTGTCGGACCCCTTCAAGACTTTCCGTTGCTAAGTTGGCGTTGATTGTCCTGCTGACTGTAATGTCTCCCAATCCGGAAGCACTTATCCCTGTGCCACCTATAAGATCGATAGCACTATGATCTCGGTTGCGGTCATTGGTAAGATCTAACGCAATCTCAACTCCACCGGGAATGTCAAGACCAAGTCCAACCTGAACGTCAARCGTTMKGTCAGMACTKAGRTCTCCSCCYCCGTTCARTGCGTCYCCRGYWKTAA
>LKGT01010082.1_pt1 | contig 12863 bp, 17 predicted proteins | sample 503861 | NCBI WGS metagenome assembly LKGT01 (sample SAMN04113194, study PRJNA297058) | marine sediment metagenome | biome: marine benthic biome; feature: marine benthic feature; material: marine sediment; isolation source: sediment sample collected at the water-sediment interface from the South......
TTCAGGATATCCTTGCTGATCTTCATCCGGCAGATATCGCCGGCGTGTTAGAAGGGATTCCGCCAGAACAACGACACTCGGTTTGGCGCCAGGTCGATCCTGAGACGATGGGCGAAGTTTTGGTGGAAGTGCCGGAGGCCGTTCGCAGCGATCTGTTAGAAGACATGGATCAGAGTGCCTTGGTGACAGCTGTTCAAGGGTTGGAAACCGATGACATTGCCGATCTATTACCAGAACTATCAGCCGAGGTTACAGCGGAGATCCTGTTTTTTATGGACAAGCAGGGTAGGCAGCGACTCGATGCTGTGCTGTCGTTTCCTGAGGATACCGCGGGCGGCCTGATGAATGTTGATGCCGTGACAGTGCGAGAGAACATAACGCTTCAAGTCGTTCTTCGTTATTTGCGTTTACGCAGTGAGCTCCCAGAGTACATGAACGAACTGTATGTGGTCGACAGGACGCATCGCTTAACAGGAACTCTTCGACTTGCCAAAATTCTAACTAGCGATCCCAAGCTGCTAGTTCGTGATGTCATGGACGAAAATACTAACAAACTAACCGTATTGATGCCAGACCGGGAAGTGGCCGCCGCATTCGAGCGTTACAATCTCATTAATGCACCAGTGGTTGACGAAGATGAGAGATTGCTAGGTCGGATCACGGTTGATGACGTTGTCGATGTTATCCGAGAAGAGGCGGATCATTCTGTAATGGCGCCGGCGGGCTTGAGTGAGGAAGTCGATATCTTCGCACCTGTCGTACGCAGTGCCCGCGACCGAGCGGTGTGGCTCGGCGTTAACTTGATAACTGCTGTTCTCGCTTCCTGGGTGATTGGTCTTTTTGAGGACACGATTAAAAAGGTGATCGCGCTTGCTGTGTTGATGCCGATAGTAGCTAGCATGGGGGGTAATGCGGGGACGCAGACAGTTACGCTAGTCGTGCGCGGTTTGGCAGTAGGGACGATTACAGATGCAAACGCACGTCGTCTATTGGTGAGGGAATTGATGGTGGGCGTTTTAAACAGTATGCTATGGGCGCTGATCGTTGCGCTGGTTGCAGTCGCCTGGTTTCATAACCTTGCACTTGGTTTGATCATTGCCCTTGCCATGATAATTAATCTCGTATTCGCGGCGCTAGCGGGTGTAATAATTCCCGTGGCAGTGCATCGCCTAGGGATCGATCCTGCCTTGGCTAGTGGGGTTGCCTTAACGACAGTGACGGACGTGGTGGGTTTCTTGGCCTTCCTCGGATTGGCTACATTATTTCTGATTTGAGGGCTAAGTAATATAGACGTTGGTCGATTATACCTTGATCCGGAGAAACAACACTTCACCTGCCGAAAGCTGCCATCTATCAGCTGGTGTTTGCGTTTCAGCGAGTTTTGTGATTTGTTGAAAGTGTCAATGCAGCCCAACATTCTGAGATTACTTAAACAAGCCATCGCAGAGCAACGATGTCTGGCCGTACGATATCGCGACGGCGGTGCTCGCGTCATGGAACCGCATGCAGCGTATACCAATGATCGAAATGAGATTGTTGTCGATTGCTATCAGACCGGTGGTTTTTCAGCATCTGGGAGGAAACCCCCGTTCTGGAAGCGGTTGCGGTTAAAAAAAATCACCGCTGCCTCGCTGCTTAAGCAAACCTTCGAGCCACGTGTAGAGGAGGGTTTCAGTCCCGAAAAACCTAGGTATAAGAATAAGCCGGTGGCCATTATTGCTAACGATGAGCCATCGTACATGTATTCGCCGGAAGCACTGCAGCAGATGGGGCCATTCTTACCGGACGATAGAAAGTTTCACTGACGGAGATGTGGTGGCGTGCTAAGCCACGCCTTTCCGTATTCATTCGATCAATCAAGGCATGAATACCGTCAACATCACGGTTTCTGAGTACCTTGCGCACGAAGGTTCGTGGCTTGGTGAGGCTACTCACATAGGCAGGTTAACACCCGCGATCATCTCTATGCGATCCTTTTTGAGGCAAGCTTGGACCATATTGGTATGGGAAGCACCATAAATGTCCGCCAATATCAGTACCCCTTGTCCTTGATCCAGGCTATTCATCTCGCACTGAAATGTCTGCAGAAACTCTTCAGATGATTGGGTGCCATTGGCTGTCAATGCGTTGAGCTTTGGTATCTTACTATTCAGCGTGTGCTCAGCTGCTTCGATCATGGCCTTCCCTATGTGACCTTGCGTCAATAGGAGAATACCTATCATGAGAGTTCTCGGTGCCTAACTTGAGTAGTTATGTCGCTATGTGAAAAATGATTCGCTAGTTTTTGCACCATATAGACTGAGCGATGTTGTCCACCGGTACAACCAACGGCGATCGTCATATAGCTGTGTCGTTCTCGTTCAAAATGCGGGAGCCACCTTTCGAGAAAAGTGCATATGTCTTTGAACATATCATGCACCTGTTTGTGTCGTTCTAGATGGGCCACTACCGGTTCGTCGAGGCCGGTAAACCTCCTCAGTTCGGATTCCCAATAAGGGTTGGGTAGACACCGTATGTCAAAGACGTAATCGGCGTCCAGAGGAGTCCCGTGCTTGAAGCCGAACGACACAAACAACAAGGTCAGTCCCTCCGCATCTTCACCGCCCGCGAAGTCATGCACTTGTTGGCGTAGTTCGTATGCTGTCGTATGGGTTGTGTCTATACGCATCACGGCGCTAAATGACATCGGCTCCAAGAGTGTTCGCTCAAGGCGAATACCCTCAAGCAGTGAAGTATTTTCATCCGTTAATGGGTGCTTGCGACGCGTCTGTTTGAAACGTTTAACGAGAACCGATTCTTCTGCTTCGAGGAATACGATTGAGTAGTGTATGCCCAATTCTTCAAGTTGCTCCAAACTCTTGGGCACTTCATTTAGAAAGGCTCGATTGCGCGCATCGATACCGATCGCAACCTTTCTAAGAGTCTCAGTGTTGGCGTCTGTGATTTGCCTAGCAAAGTGCGGAATCATCGCGGCCGGCAAATTGTCGATGCAGTAGAAGCCTATGTCTTCCAGGGCCTGAAGTGCAATACTTTTTCCGGAACCTGATAGCCCGGTGATAATGAAGAAACTCATGTACTTGGTGACTTGCTAATAATCGCCTGCTGTTTCCTCACGAATTCGTTTAGTGGGTCTATACCGCGTACACGCAGGAGATAGGCACGCGTTGCCGCCTCTACGAGGATCGCAAGATTGCGTTCCCGGGGCGACGAATAGCAAGGCTTCTGGCACGTCCACGCCTAGAATCGAATAGGTTTGATGTTCGGCTCGTAGACGCTCGTCCCCTTAATCGCTTGAGCTGTACCAGTAAGGGTAGCTTCTTTTTGTGTCTGACTGAGGTCTCATCGTATGTGGCACGTATATCGAGAATGCCCGGTCCACGAACTTCGAAATATTCCGACAAGGCCTCGGGGCGCTGGCCTACCAATACTTGCGGTGCGGCTCGCACAAACTCGACGGCGTCGTCAGCGATCAAGCGGTGGTTTCGACTCAGTAATTCTAGTGCCAGCTCACTTTTCCCAATCCCACTTGCACCCATGATGAAAACACCCATTCCCAGTATTTCCATATATACACCGTGTAGCGTGGCATGCGGTGCCAGCACTCGCGTTAGGTAGTACTGCAGATGTTCGATGACTACTGGACTCGCAAGCGGCGTCGAAAAAAGCGGCATTGCGAGTCGATCAGCGTGTTCGACAAAATCGACCCTGGCCCCCTTGTTATTAGCGAGAATCGAGGCCGCAATCTTGTCATTAGAGAACAAGCTATACATGCTGTTTTCACGCTCTTGCTCGCTCAGGTTTGGCAGGCACGCCAGTTCGTTATCAGCCACGATCTAGATCCGATTCGGATGCACGAGGTTCATATGCCCCACTTGGGCCATGCCAGGAAACTCGGCTTTGGCCGCTTCGAGTGGCCTGCTCTTTCCTGCCTTACCGGCTACCCACGTAAGTTTAAAGACGCACGCTGAGTATCAAACAAATCGTTTGTGGTTAGGGTTGGAATCATGGGCGGGTTTCAGCTGGCTTTACGGCTTATACTACTGTGATAGGCACTTAGAGCCTGATAAGCTTGATCCACGCTTTCCATTGTCAGAAGCCGGTCGCAGAAATCATTATCGCTAAAGGTAGCAGCGAGCATCGACAATATCTGCAGGTGTTCTTCGTTAGCGTTCTCCGGCACCAGTAGCGCAAATATTATCCTTACTGGTTTGCCATCGATAGTATCAAAATCCATTTCCCGCTCGAGAGTAGCAAAGGCTCCTATTGGGCTTCTTAGGCCCTTCAACCTACCGTGTGGTAGGGCGATACCGTTTCCAATACCAGTACTTCCCAAACGCTCGCGTTCTACAAGCGCTTGAAAAGCGGCATTACGATCTAACTCTAAGCTGCCCTCGTGCAACAGAGAACTTATTTTCTCGAGCGCACGTTTCTTGCTAGAGGCCGTCATGCCCACGGCAACCCGTTTCGGTGTCAGTAGATCATTTAACTGCATATTTTTTTATTGTAATAGAGCGGTGGAACAGAGCTTTATGTTTTTGTCGTCCTATTATGATTTCTTAATACGGCGATGGTTGATCTTAATTTTTTCTTTGTGCTTCAGTATCTGGCGGTCAAGTTTGTCCGCCAAGAAATCGATGGCGGCGTACATACTTTCGCCTTCAGCGTGGGCATGTAGTGTAGCGCCTTTGGCGTGGATCGTGGCTTCAGCGTTATGGCGATTCTTCTCCACATGTAGCACTACATTCGTTGTCGTGACGCGATCAAAATGCCGCTCGAGCCGGCTGAGTTTGCCGGTAGCGTAGCTGCGTAAAGGTTCGGTAATCAACATATGCTGCCCACTTACGGTGATTTCCATCGACAGTCTCCGTTGGCTATATGATGGATTTTCTCTGGTTTGAAGGCGGAATATTCATAGACTCTCGATACTTTGCCACTGTTCGTCGCGCGACATTTATTCCTTGTTGTTCAAGCAGTTTGGCAATCTTACTGTCACTTATCGGCTTGGATGACGGTTCGTCCTCGACAAGCTTTTTGATAAGCGATCGGATCGCAGTTGCCGAGCAAGTTCCACCATCCACTGTAGTTACATGGCTGGAGAAGAAGTATTTTAGCTCGAAAATACCACGCGGGCTCAGCATGTACTTGTTTGTGGTAACACGTGAGATAGTAGATTCGTGCATTTCTACCGTTTCGGCAATGTCATGAAGAACGAGGGGCTTCATAGCTTCCGGCCCGTGCTCGAAAAATGCACGCTGCCGATCCACAATCGTACGTGCAACCTTGAGTAAAGTATCGTTACGACTATTCAAACTCTTAATGAACCAGCGCGCCTGTTGCAATTGCTCTTGCAGATACTTATTGTCAGCGCTGGTATCACCACGGTGTATGAGTTTTTCGTATTCTTGATTGATGCGTAGCCGCGGTGCAACTTCGCCGTTCATCTCCGCTCGCCATACACCCTTGAACTTCCTAATGATAATATCTGGTACGATATAGTTGGTCTGCGTCGCCTGTACACTTCCGCCTGGCCGCGGGTTTTGTTGACGAATAAGTAAGACTGCCTGTTGTAGATCCTCCTGGCGTAGCTTGGTCTGTCGTCGCAATTTGACGTAGTCACGATTGGCCAACAATGAGAGCCACTCTGGGGTGGCTAGATGCTGAGCCTCTTTCAGATAAGGTGTTTCCGGGTCGAGCGTACGTAGCTGAAGTTGCAAACATTCGCCAAGATCTCTTGCTGCAACACCAATCGGATCGAAATTCTGAATCTGATGCAAAACTGCTTCAATCTCATCGATCTCGACTTCCTCTCCTTGATCTAACAATTGTTGAATTTCTTGTAGGCCGCAGGTTAGATAACCGTCTTCATTGATAGAGTCGATAATAGCGAGTGCTATTCCACGATCTGTGTCCGAGAATGGCGTCATCTGCATTTGCCAGTACAGCTGATCGCGGAGCGTCTGCGGTCGACTATTGCGGGCATCTATGTCCGGTAAGGAATCATCACTATGGTTTCGCGTGGAACTGCTGGCCGAAACATCGAATCTGTCATTCCAATCGGGCTCGGGCCCTTGCGCGTCATCCGGATTCGACTGTTCCATTTCCACGTCGGTTGGCTGCAGTGTGCCGTTGTCGGGAAGCTGGTTGTCGTGCTCACCGTCTAAATCATGCAGCGATGTTTCTGCTTTCTGCTCGGATCCGTCGTCTTCTTTTTCTTCTAGTAATGGGTTGCTTTCGAGCGCTTCTTGAATTTCTTGTTGCAATTCGACCGAAGAGAGTTGCAGGAGGCGTATCGCCTGCTGTAGCTGGGGCGTGATAGTTAGATGCTGGCCCAGGTGTAGCTCGAGTGATTGCTTCATCGATTCGACCTTACTTCCGCAAAGACTGGGTTCGTGGCGCTAGAGCTCATTGCGTTTATTAAAGACCAATCTTTTTTTAGGCGTACATCTGTGTCCGTGGGTGATGGATACTATCCCGGCAGTGACGTCGCCGGGCTTGTGTTGAGTTAGAGTGAAATCACCTCACAGTTCGAAGTCTTCGCCTAGGTAGACTTCTCTTACATTTTTATTATATAGGATATCTTCCGGGGTGCCTGCTGTTAGAACCCGGCCTTCGCTAAGAATATAGGCGTGGCCGCAAATCTTCAGTGTTTCTCGTACGTTATGGTCGGTGATGAGGACGCCGATACCAAGCTGTTGTAAGTGTTTGATTAGTTGTTGAATTTCAAGAACGGAGATAGGATCGACCCCTGCAAAAGGCTCATCGAGCAGCATGAAACGTGGTTCGCTCGCCAATGCCCGGGCGATTTCCACACGCCGTCTTTCTCCACCTGAGAGACTAATCCCTAGGGTCTGCCGCCGATCGGTGATACGCAGGTCGTGAAGTAGCTCCTCCAGCCGCTCGGCACGCTGGGAGGCAGACATTTCGTTGCGCGTCTCTAGAATCGCGAGAATATTTTCCTCGACCGTTAGTTTCCGAAAGACCGAGGGTTCTTGAGGTAGGTACCCGAGGCCAAGCCTGGCGCGCTTGTGCATAGGCAGCTGACTAATGGACACATCGTCGAGGGTTATTTTTCCGCTGTCCATGGGAACGAGACCGACAATCATATAGAAGCAAGTCGTCTTACCCGCGCCGTTGGGGCCCAATAAGCCAACGACATCACCCGTTTTAATCTCTAATGAGACATCTTTGACAACTCGCCGACCCTTGTACTGCTTACTGAGATGCTGGGCGGAGAGTGTGCTCAATTTTCCTCCCTATCATCATTTGATCGATGCTTGGGTTGAATAGAAATGAAACAACGCCCCTGTGCATCATTCCCCTTGGCAAGGAATCGCCGAGCATCGAGGTCATAATGAATTTCCGGGCAACGAAGCTTAGATTCTCCTTGAAGGAAAGTTACGTTGCCAAATAGATCGAGCTTTCGACTCTTTACATAATATTTCAATCGATCCGCGGTCGCGTGCATTTTCTGTTCGATTTCCTCGGGACGATTGTCGACGGTAATAGGCCTGCCGTAAGCATGGAACGTTTCGATCTCACCTTCGACAAATGTTGCTTCGATCTTATCTGCTTTGATCGAGAGTACACCGTCTGTCAGTGACACATCGCCACGATAGAGTGCGGTGCCGGTGCGATCATCGATTTCTATTGTCTGAGCATAGACCTTTATTGGTTCGTTTTTTTTGGTATCGGCCGCATCTATGGCGGCGGGTATCGCGAAACCAGTTACTACGATACTAACGACTGACATTAGTCGAAGATTTATAAGGGTGGACCACATAGAATCGAATTTGTTGGTTATCCTTGTTTTGCAGGTTGGTGCTTGATCAATCAAGTAAGATGCGAAGCTTGGGTGTTGACATCTCACTATTTTGATCGGAACTACTGCCGGTGCGTGTGATTTTCACGTTTCCTGTCATTAAAATCTCTTTCTTGTTGTCGTCAAACCAGGCCAAATCTGCCTTAGCGTGAATGGGCACGCGCCCCACCGTATATCGGATAAGATGTGGATTATCTAGCCGCAACGTCTTGTTGTATTCGAAGTGCTGCATAGTGTCGGCGGTGAGGGTGTATTTTCGTTGACCTTCCTCATTCATCACGGTGGCTTCAAAGTTGTCGATGTAATAGCTTGGTTCGTGATTTTCGCCGGCTGTCAAGGACGATACTGGGTCAGTTATACGGTGCAGGAACCACCAAGACGTGATTGCCGCCGTTAGCAAGAGTACGGCGAGCATTCCTCTTCTTAGATCAAAGGTCATGACAAACTAATACCTTTTGTGCAAATCATGCCTGGGCTATAGGTAACGTTGCATCGTCGTCGCATAGGTACCTTGGGCACGCATGATCATCTCACACACTTCACGTACGGCCCCGTGTCCACCAGCGCTCGGCGTAACCCAATGAGCGTGCTCTTTGACGAGTTCGTGAGCATCGTTAACGGCTACCGCTAAGCCTACTTGTAACATGGCCGGCAGATCTACGACATCATCGCCAACAAAGGCAGCTTGTGTCGGTTGCAACGCCAGTTTGGTTAGTAATTCTTTTAACACCGAAAGCTTATCTTCCCGACCCTGGTACAAATGTTTGACTTTAAGGTCGGCGGCCCTGTGTTTGACCGAACCTGACGTGCGTCCAGTTATAATGCCGACTTCTATACCTGTTTGCTGCAACATCTTGATGCCATGGCCGTCACGGATATTGAATGCTTTAGATTCGGTGCCGTCTTCACCGATTAGCAGCCGACCATCCGTAAGCACGCCGTCAACATCTAGCAGCACGAGACGTATATTCATCGCTATTTCATGAAGACTATCTTGGGAGGTATTGGGCGGTGCGACCGCTGACATCAAACAATACCGGCTCTTAGCAAAACCTGCATGTTTAGCGCACCCAGCACATGGTTATCGCTGTCCACCACATATAACCCGTTGAAGTTATGTTGCCGTATCAGCTGAACTGCTTCGTGGGCCAGCCGGCCGGCACCAATAGTTGTCGGATCGTGCGTCATAACATCATTGATCTTTGCCTTGTAAACATCAACTCCTTGGTTTAGTGTTCGACGCAGGTCGCCATCCGTATAAATACCGCAAAGGCAACCCTGTTTGTCGACCACCCCCGTCATTCCCAGACCCTTGCTTGTCATTTCTAGCAGCGCGTCCTGTAGTGATGCGTCATGTGTAACAACTGGGATCTGTTCGCCGGTATGCATAATGTCTTCTACGTAGATCAGTAGTCGTCGACCAAGTAGGCCACCCGGATGAAAACCCGCAAAATCCTCTCGAGTGAAATTGCGGGATCTCAGCAGTGCAACCGCAATTGCATCCCCCATCGCCAGGGCGGCGGTTGTGCTGGCTGTCGGCGATAAGTTCATTGGGCATGCCTCCTTCTCAACACTGACATCGAGACTGGCATCAGCCTGCCGAGTTAAACTCGAACTGGTATTTCCAGTTAGCGCGATAAGTTTTACTCCCATACGCTTGATGATCGGTAAGATCGTAAGAATCTCCTTACTCTCGCCCGAATTAGAGATCGCTAACACGATATCCTCCGGTGTAATCATACCGAGATCGCCGTGACTTGCTTCGCCAGGGTGTACAAAGAACGCAGGGGTACCGGTGCTTGCTAGGGTGGCCGCGATCTTTCCGCCAATGTGCCCTGACTTGCCAACGCCAACTATGATGACACGCCCTTTGCACTCGAGGATCAACTCGCACGCACGTACAAACCCCTCGTCGATGCGATCGGCGAGAGCCGCTACCGCCTTCGCCTCTAGGGCCACTACATCACGACCGTGCTCGCGGAATGACGGTTCTTTCTTGGTCAACGCTGTGGTCTAACGTGAGAGAAGACGCTATGAGTATATATAAACAAGGATAAATATCCCATGGCTGGGCCCGGCCACGACAGCCCCTAGGTTTACACCAACCAACCAATGAGACGCTAGTAGTCACACTCGGCGTGCGCTATGTGCTATAAAACTGGGAACAAGACACGCTTTAAGTGTCTATATGGGGATATGCCCTGTGCAGCTCAACAGCGATATCTAACCCACGATCGCGTGGGACTAGCCCTTGGTGTACACACGGAAGCATAGATTGGAAACATCCGACGCCCCCACATCCGACCGTAGGGTTTTGGTCGAAATCCATGATCTTGATTTCGCTCGTGGTGAAAGACCCATATTTGAAGGTCTGAACCTTGAGGTGCGACGCGGGCAAGTGACCGCTATTTTGGGAGGCAGCGGAACCGGCAAGACCACGCTGTTGAATCTTATCGGTGGCCGCCTGCATCCCGATGCCGGTGACGTAATAGTCGACGGGTGCTCAGTACCGGCTTTGACGACGGCGGAGCTCTATGAGATCCGCAAACGCATGGGCATGCTTTTTCAAAGTGGGGCGTTGCTCACAGACCTCAACGTTTTTGACAATGTCGCCTTTCCAATTCGCGAGCACACACGACTGCCTGAATCCATCATCCGCAATCTCGTGTTACTGAAATTGGAATTGGTAGGGTTGCGTGGCGCGCGTGCACTGTTGCCAGCGCAATTATCAGGCGGTATGGCCCGTCGGGTAGCATTGGCACGGGCTATCGCACTCGACCCGTTGATGGTTATGTACGACGAACCTTTCACAGGGCTCGATCCAATCTCTATGGGAGTGATTGTCAAGCTGATTCGTGAGTTGAACGATGCCTTGGGCATGACATCTATTGTCGTTACCCACGATGTGTCCGATGCATGCAGCATTGCCGACTATATCTATTTGATTGGCGACGGCAGCATTCTTGCTCAAGGCACACCTGAGGAAATGCAAAAAACGAACTCTACCCAAGTGCGACAATTCATGGATGGTTTACCCGATGGGCCTGTGCCATACCATTATCCCGCGGCCGACTATATCGACGACCTATTGCAAGGAAATTCGCAATGAACCCTGTGCGGCGACTCGGACGTTGGACAATAGCACGCATAGCGCGGCTGGGTCGGGCCAGCCTGTTTCTCTATCAGATCCTTATGCGGCTTTGGCGGCTGGCGCCCCGTCCGGGGTTGCTGATTCAACAGATCTACGCGGTTGGTGTGCTAACGTTGTTGATCATTCTGGTGTCCGGGCTCTTCATCGGCATGGTATTGGGTCTACAGGGCTACAATACATTAGTAGATTTTGGGGCCGAGTCTGCGTTGGGTTTGCTCGTGGCCAAGTCCTTGACTCGCGAGCTGGGGCCAGTCGTGGCAGCCCTGCTATTTGCTGGGCGCGCCGGATCTGCGCTCACGGCGGAGATAGGGCTGATGAAGGCGACCGAACAACTTGCCGGTATAGAAATGATGGCGGTGGATCCGTTAACGCGTATCGTGGCACCGCGTTTCCTGGCAGGCATTATTGCCCTGCCGTTGTTGGCCGCTCTCTTTACAGCTGTCGGTGTGCTCGGCGGGCACCTTGTGGGCGTGGGGCTATTGGCCGTCGACGCTGGCGTTTTTTGGTCACAGATGCAAAGCGGTATGGATTTCTATGACGATGTGCTAAACGGCGTAATCAAGAGCGTGGTGTTCGGCTTGGTGGTATCTTGGATAGCAGTTTTTGAAGGTTACGACTGTGTACCGACGTCCGAAGGGGTCAGCCGCGCCACCACTCGTACGGTAGTCAACGCCTCATTAGCTATATTGGGGCTGGATTTTATTTTAACTTCTTTGATGTTTGGGGAAGGTTGAGATGGCGAAACAGACAACGTTGGAGCTGTGGGTAGGCCTTTTCGGTGTTGCCGGCCTGTTGGCCCTGTCGATGCTTGCGTTCAAGGTGGCGAACCTGGGCGCCAGCGATATCAGTCAGGGCTACCGGGTGGCAGCTCGATTTGACAATATCGGTCAATTGAAGCGGCGTGCGCCCATCACGTTGGCGGGCGTGCGTATCGGCAGGGTCTCAGACATCACCATCGACGACGATTTCTATGCTGTCGTGACGCTCACGATAAGTGACAAATACGACAAGCTTCCGCTCGATACGAGTGCCTCGATTCTTACGTCGGGCCTATTGGGTCAGCAGTATGTGGCATTGGAACCAGGTGCGGAAGAAGAGTATCTAAAGGATGGAAGCGAGCTGCAGGTGACACAGTCGGCATTGGTGCTGGAAAAGCTCATCAGTCAGTTCCTGTATGGGAAGTCGGAGACCGGTAATTGATCTAAAGCGGTAAACGATGAGACAGGCCTTAAAAGTAGCATTGGCAATATTGATTCTGATCCCGACGGCTGGGAGCAGTGAGATCAGATCGCCGGACAAGGTGGTCTTGGAAACGACCGTCCGAATCATCGATTTGCTCATAGCCAACCGTGATGCCTACGCTGAGGACCATGAGAAGCTCTATGCCATGGTTTATCAGCATATCGCGCCGCTTTTCGACTTCAAGGTGATTACTAAATTGGTGCTTGCTCGCCACTATAAGAAAGCAAGTGCAGAGCAACGCGTCCAGTTCACGGATGGCTTCCAGGATCGATTAATAAGGACATACGCGATCGCGCTTCTCAAGTACCAAGACGAGGAGTTCGTATTCCATCCGTTCAGTGCCGAGCCCGAGGATCAGCGGGTGATCGTCAAAACGGAGTTCAAACGCCGAGATGGCGGCCCCAATGTGTCGGTGAATTTCAGATTCTTTAAAGGAAAGACCGGCTGGAAGGCCTATGACGTCAGCATTGCTGGTGTGAGTATGGTCACTAACTTTCGTAGTGTCTATGCCTCTCAGATTAAGCGACAGGGCCTCGACGCAGTGATCGAAAAACTCTCACAGCCCAACAAGCAGGCGCTAAAGTGAATCAAGATAACGGCCTCACGGTTCACGAAGGTACGATCAAGGTTCATGGACAATTGACGTTCGCT
>LKGT01008509.1_pt1 | contig 12842 bp, 14 predicted proteins | sample 503861 | NCBI WGS metagenome assembly LKGT01 (sample SAMN04113194, study PRJNA297058) | marine sediment metagenome | biome: marine benthic biome; feature: marine benthic feature; material: marine sediment; isolation source: sediment sample collected at the water-sediment interface from the South......
CACCATACCGCGGGCGATCCGCGCATAATTCTCCCAGCCGTTGATTCCCATAATCACGATAAACAGCGCGAAGCTGTTGCCGAAGAAGGCGAGCACGGCAAGGGCGATGATCATGAAGGGCATGGACGCTTGGGCATCGACGAACATCATGATCACTTCTTCGGCATAGCCGCGGAAATGGGCGGCGACGAAACCGAGGAAGGTGCCAAGCACGGCGCCGATGAACGTGCCCAGAAGGGCGATGAAGATGCTCATGCGTATGGCATAGATCAGCCGGCTGAGAACATCGCGTCCCAGTTCGTCGGTGCCCAATAGGTACTGCGGTAGCCCGCCCATGAATGCCGGCGCTTTCAGGCGATTGAGGAGATCCAGCTTGGCGTAATGCTGCGGCGCCAGCACATCGGCGAAGATAAAAACAAAGAAGGTGGCCAGCAGGAACACGCAGCACATGATGACCAGCACAGGCATGCGGGCCAATTCGCCAGTCAAATTAGAAAATATCCCCGGCCTTACCAGGCTGGCGCCGGTTTCCTGGGCCGGACCGATGTTGTCGGCCATGGCTCAGTCCTCCTGCTTCTGGGAACTGACCCGGATGCGTGGGTCGATCCAGCCATAGGTGATGTCGATCAGAAGATTGGCAATGACCATGGTGAGGGCGACCAGCATGATCAGGGCCTGGACAACGGCAAGGTCGCGGTTGCCAACAGAGGTCACCAGGAGACGGCCGACCCCGGGCCAGGCAAAGATCGATTCGGTGATCAGAGAACCGCTGATCAGCCCACCGATCTTGAACCCCAAACAGGTGACCACGGGGATGGCGGCGTTGGGAAGGGCGTGGCGAAAAATCCGTTTCAACCGGGGGACACCCTTGGCCCGGGAGGTYCGCATGTARGMYTGRTTGAGMACYTCRAGCATGGCCGATCGCGTGAACCGGGCAAGGGAGCCCATGCCSCCSGTGCCCAAGGTSAYCACGGGCATCACCATGTGCCAGAGSGTRGMGCTGCCSGAGCTCGGCAACCAYTGGAGCCASAGMGTRAATACYAGGATCARCARKATKCCSARAAAGAARTTRGGKATSGCRTAGCCCAGRACCGCCGTCGTCATCAYCSCKCGGTCGATRRSRCTRTTSCGGTTCARSGCSGCGAYGATGCCSARMGGAATSCCGAMRCAGACGCCGAAGACGAAGGCCGCGAAACCCAGTTGCAGGGTGGCGGGAATGCGCTCGACCACSACCTCTAACGCCTTGCGGTCGTCGATRAAGGASACCCCGAAATCRCCCYTGAACACGCTCAYGAAGTAAAGGCCATATTGCTCGTGAAGGGGACGGTCGAGCCCCCAYTCATGCATGTAATAGGCGATCGTTTCSGCRTCCGMRTCATCGGGCAGAAGGGTGTCGATGGGATCGCCSGAGACSCGCAGSACGATGAAKATRAAGGTCACCACCATCCACAGGGTGATGATCGCCCGCAGCACYTTGATGGCGACATAACGCRKATTCATGGGCGCCCCRCCCGRYYYTTTCCTTGKYCRAGSACCTTGWTGGAACGCCGCGCGCCAMGCGCGAGGGCGGGGTCGTTCACYAWCACCCCGTCAAAYCCCYGYTYCATSAKCCCCARGAASCGMTTGGCGTYGATGTCGCCGGYATCCTCGCCCGAGTYRCGCAGCCCGGCGGTCACCCAGACCGGCCKGTCGGCGMCCYYCGGCCCWCGGGCCAGKGCCAGSGTGGTTTYGTTGATGTCYTCTTCCCACAGCCGSGCGATGTCGCCGCCRGCGCSGTARAACGMTKMGAATTTCYTRTAGTTCKTGAGRAACCCCAGGATCACGACRTCGGGCGCRYCGCGCCKYAACGCCCGCACYTGSYTGTTGCSRYGGAGCCCAAARACGACCTGGTTTTCCATCCTCAAGCGCCGGACCTCCTCAAGGACACGAAGGGGAAAATCGGGGTCGCGAATCTTGATATCCAGCAGCACCCCGACACGGTTTTGGGCGATTTGCAGCACGTCGGACAACCGCAAAACAGAACGTTTCGAGAGTTCCTTCCAGGTAAGGTCCTCGACGGCATCGCCATCCACCTCGCGGTCATGGACACAGACCAGAACGCCGTCGCGGCTCTCCCGTATGTCGGTCTCGATCAGGTCGGCGCCCGCCTTGATCGCCGCCTCGAAGGCCTGCTTGCTGTTTTCGGTGAAATTCACCGAAAAGCCACGGTGGGCGATGATGAGGGTCCTGCCCGCCGCCCGTTGGCGCCACGAAGAGGCCGCGACGCGGCCTTTCCCGGGAGCCGCCGCATGGGCACGGGMAACGAACCGGCCAGGCRACGGCGCGATGCCGTGGCCGGACCGCCAAWMGCCKCCCAGATCGCCCCCCAGATCGCCGGSGACTTGCGGCACGACATCGCTAAGCGTCATGGCRATCGCGACGGCGATCCCGCCATTMACAGCCTTCTTGAGAAGGAAGCGGAGGTTCATGACGCCGCCCTACTCCGCCTTGCTCGAACCGYRGCCGTCGAATTCGGCCCGCACGCCAAGCGCCTGGACCGGGTCGTTGACCAGTATCCCGTCGATGCCCATCTCCATCAGTCCTTTCAGGCGTTCGGCATCGATCTCCCCTRCCGCCTCGCCGGCGCCSYGTAGACCGGAAGTCACCCAGACAGGACGCTCCCCGCCGTTGTCCGTTGAACCATGGGCAAGGCCGAGGGCCCTCTCGTCGATATCTTCCTCCCACAGCCGCGCGATGTCGCCGCCGGCGGCGAAGAACGCCGGGTATTCACCGTAGTCCCGAAAGAAACCGAGAATGCCCACGTCGGGGGCATGACTTCTCAGCGCTCGGGTCTGGGCCAGTGTGTGCAGGCCGAAAACGACCTCATTGGTCATTCCCAAACGCCCGACCTCCGCCAGTATCCGGGCCGGAAAGTCCTCGTCCTTGAGCTTGACGTCCAACAACACGCCGGCGCGTCCGCGCGCCATCTCGAGCACTTTAACGAGTTCCACGATCGCGTGTTCAGCGAGATCCCGGGCGCTGAGATCGGTGACGGCGACGGCTTGATTCTTCACTCGCTTGAGATCGGTGTCATGATTGCAGATAAGGACCCCTTCCCGGCCCAGACGCACATCGGTCTCGATCAGGTCCGCCCCCGCCACGATAGCCCGCGAGAAAGCCTCGAGGCTGTTCTCCACATAGATCGCCGAATAGCCCCGATGGGCGATCACCCAGGGCCTGGCGGSGGCGCCATCRCACCATKKSGGCCTCATTGCGCGGCTTTCTTCCATTGGCGCTGGGGATAGGGCGGCAGGAAGATGGTCGAGCCAAGGCTCTTCGAGATGTTGCGGGTATCATGGTTGATGAAGAGATCGGGCTCGATCAGGGCGTGGCGCACCCGGTGCCCTTCGAAGGTATAGCGCAGATAACCGACGCACCTTTTCAACCGCACCGGCGGACGCTTCTTNNNGCGTCTGGTGTTGATGAAGGCGGTGGCCGGCGCCCACACCATGCGGATACCCTGGTGCCGGGTGGTGCGGTAACAGTGCAGATGGCCGCTGGCGACGAAGCGGATTGCGTAGCGCCGGCAAAGCTCCATCAGCACCCTTCTGCCGGTAGGATAAAGACAGGCCARCSTCTTCACCTCGTCGTCCGGGTCCTTGTAATAGAGCGGCTTGTGCAGAAACAGCGCGCCGGGCCGTCCCTCCCCTTCCTGMAGCGCSCGTTCGAACCAGGCGAGCTGTTCCGCTTCGGCCCCGAGTCCGCTATCGAGCAACTGGGCGTTCAGCCCGTAAAGCCGCCASCCGGCGAAGTCCTCGACCCATTTATCGTCGCCGAAATGCTTTAGCCAGCGCTGACGCCTGGYGTCATCGATCGGCCGGTCGAGGCGCGGATCGGGCGGGGTATCGCCGATGTCGTGATTGCCGGGCAACACCAGCACCTTCGACGGCAGKCGTTCCATCTCTGCCCTGGCAAAGGCGAKGTCYTCKKCGYCWTCGCTGCCGCGSAGCGAAACGTCGCCGGTGTTGATGATGAGATCGGGGGGATCRTTCTCCATCTCGCGGACGAAGACCTCCCAGTTRTCGAGAAAGTACGCCCGTGTCCCGCTGAGRTGGGTGTCGGTTACCTGGACCAGTTCGAASGTGCTCATAACTCACCTGACTCGACGAGATGACAGGCCACCGGGTGACCGGCGGCGACCGGTTTCAGCACCGGGATCTCGGTGCCGCAGATCGGCTTCGCGTGCGGGCAGCGGGTATGGAACCGGCACCCCGACGGGGGGTCGATCACGCTCGGAGGATCTCCCTTAAGGATCATGCGGTCGCGTTTGACACGGGGATCGGGGACCGGGATCGCCGACAGCAAGGCCCTGGTATAGGGATGGCGGGGACGATCGAACAAATCGTCGCGGTCGGCCTCCTCCACGATCTGGCCGAGATACATGACGGCGATGCGGTCGCTGATATGGCGCACCACGCTGAGATCGTGGGAAATGAACAGGTAGGCCACGTTGAAACGCTGCTGCAGGTCGCTCAACAGGTTGACGACCTGGGCCTGAACCGAAACATCGAGCGCGGAGACGGGTTCATCGCAAACGATGAGCCTGGGCTCGAGGATGAGGGCGCGGGCGATGACCACGCGCTGCTGCTGCCCGCCGCTGAGCTCGTGGGGGTAGCGCTGGGCCAGGCTTCGCGGCAGGACCACGGCGTCCAACATCGCCCCGACCTTGTGATCTCGCTCTTCGATGGTACCGAGCTCGTGGATATCCAGCCCTTCGCGGATCTGCGCCCCGATGGTCATCCGCGGATCGAGTGCGCTCAGCGGGTCCTGGAAGACCATCTGCATGGAGAGCCGTGTCGCGCGCCAGTCCTCGGGCTCGAGGGTCGCAAGGTCCCGGCCATCGAACAGAATATTTCCTGCCGTCGGGGGAAGGATACCCAGGACCAGTCGCCCGGTGGTCGACTTCCCACATCCGCTTTCGCCCACCAATCCCAGGGTTTCTCCTTCGTTTATAGAGAAGCTGATGCCGTCGACCGCCTGCACGTTGTCGTGCTGGCCGAACAGCCTCTGGGACTTGATCCTGAAATAGCGGCGGAGTTCCGACACCTGCAGGAGGGGCATGGGTTGCGGGTCGGCGGGAGGCAGATGAGCGTCCGCCGTCATTGCCGGGTCACCGGATTGTAGCAGGCGATCATATGGTCTTCGCCCACCGCGTCCAGGGGCGGCGCCAGTTCGGCGCAGCGCTCGAGGGCATTGGGGCACCGGGTTCTGAAGGTACAACCGCTGGGGAGTTCCAGGGGCGAGGGCACCGAACCCTCGATGGGGATGAGACGGTCGATGTTTTGATCGACCCGAGGAATGGATTGCATCAGGCCGTGGGTGTATGGATGCATGGCGTGGCCGAAGATCGTCTCCACCGGGGCTTCTTCCACGACCCGCCCCAGATACATCACCGCGGCACCGTCCGCCATCTCCGCCACCACCGCCAGATCGTGGGTCACCAGCAAGAGCGCCATGCCGATCTCCTCCTTGAGGTCCCCAAGCAGATCGAGGATCTGCGCCTGAATCGTCACGTCGAGCGCGGTCGTCGGTTCGTCGGCGATGATCAATTTGGGCCGGCACGCCAGCGCCATGGCGATCATGACCCTTTGGTTCATGCCGCCGGACAGTTGATGGGGATATTCCTTGATGCGGCGGCCGGCATCGGCGATGCCGACCCGTTCGAGCAGACCACCGGCCTCCTTGAGCGCCGCGCCACGCCGAAGGCCCTGGTGGAGGATCAGGCTTTCCGCTAATTGTGCGCCGATGGTATGAACCGGATTGAGCGACGTCAGCGGGTCCTGGAAGATCATGGTGATATCGCGGCCGCGGATCGCGCCCATCATGTGTTCGTCCAGCGCCAAAAGGTCGCGGCCTTCGAACAGGATTTCGCCGCTGACGATGCGGCCGTTGGGCGGGGTCAACTGCAGGACCGCGTGACAGGTGACGCTTTTGCCGCAGCCGCTTTCGCCGACCACGCACAGCGTTTGGCCCGCGTCGACGCGAAAATTCACGCCGTCGACGGCGGTAATAATACCCTCTTCGGTTTCGAACTCGATCTTGAGGTCGCGGATTTCAAGCAGCGGGGCCATCAGGCGGCGCCCTCTCAACAACCGGTGGGGTTGCGTCTTAACAGTGAAAATCATGGGGCGGGACCAACCGGCCCCGCCCCGAAAGCCGTCACTACTTCTTGGTGATCTTCAGGTTATCGGGCCTCAGGTCCATGAAGTTGAGCGGATAAGGCGTCCACTCGATGCCCTTGCGAATGGCGTAGGTTTCGAGTGGGTTGTAGAGGATCGTCATCGGCGCTTCGTCCTCGAAGATGTCGAGCTGACGCTGAAACATCTTGTACCGCTCCTTCATGTCGCCGCTGCCCAGAATCTTATAGCCCAAAGAATTGAACTCCTTGGGGGCCTTCCAGTACTTGTATCTCTTCTGGATCGGGGCCTTATCGCCCCAAAGGACCCATATCGCGCCGGCCGGGTCCGGCAATCGGTAGGTGTTGGACCAGGGGTAGACGGCGACGTCCTCGCTCCGCTTCTGCTTGGCATTCTCGACCACCTCGATCTTGGCGTTGATCCCAACCTTCTTCCACATCTGCTGGATGACCTGGGCCGCCGACAGGGCGTTGACGTAGTAATTGGGCATGACCTTGTACAACAGTGTCTCACCCTTGTAGCCGGCCTCCTTGAGGAGTTTCCTGGCTTTCGCGAGATTGAACTCGGGGGGCTTGCGCGCGGCATTGTACATGGGCCCAAATTCCGCCAACTGATGGCCGTTGGGGGTAAAGGTCTTGCCGTCCCAAAGCGCATTGATCAGGGCCGCCCGGTCGATCGCGAGGCTAAGCGCCTGGCGGATCCTCTTGTCCTTCAGCACCGGATGTTTGGTGTTGTAGACCAAGACATGGGAATTGTTGAGGATAATGCTCTTGTAGCCGATCTGCGATTTGTAGCGTTCCAAAACCTGAATGCTGTCCGGAGGAATGTTGACGGCGATGTCGAACTCGCCGCTGACGAGGCCGGCGATTCGGGTGGAGACCTCGGGGACCTGCTTGAAGGTGACGGACTTGAACGCCGGCTTGCCGCCGAAATAGTCATCGAAGGCCGTGAACTTCTGGTAATCGCCGACCTTCCATTCGACGAACTTGAGGGGACCCGTGCCAACGGGCTTTCGCATCATTTTCTTCAGCGCCGCCTTCATCCAGTTCTTTTTTCCCTTTTTCCTGGCCTTGGCGCCGGCTTCCATCCAGGCCCGCTTGTTGACGATCCACGCCGTATAGGATGCAAGCCGCTGTTCCAGGATAATGCCCGGCTTCTTGGTGGTGAAACGGACGGTGTATTTGTCAATGGCTTTGACGGATTTGAGATGCCCAAAATAGCGCCGACCTTTTCTGATGGTCGCCTTCTTTCCCGTCAAACGGGCCTTGGAGAAGGTAAAGGCCACGTCTTCCGAGGTCAGTTCATCGCCATTGTGGAATTTCACACCCTTGCGCARYTTGACCWCCAGCGTCTTGGARTCGATGCGTTTCCAGGAGGTGGCGAGATGGGGGATCAGCTTCGCCCCRSYGCCASGCTYTTNCGWGGMGAAANTCGCGCCGGATCAGGGTRTCGAADATSGAATASGTSACSCKRACGTCBACRKTGCYSGTCYTYCGCGCSGGCTCGAGRSCKYKSGSSAGYTTGTTGACSGCGATGAYGAGATCGGGCCGGCTGTCGGCGAAGACGCCGGGCGTAAATGACGTGAGGACCACCGCCGCCAAGAGCGCGACGCTCARCCCTCTGAGTGTGTTCAKYAWYYTGTTCATTGCTTGTTTCCTCCTTTATTCCAGGAAATATTGCCTTATTTCGGCGAGCCGCGCCAGCGACTCCACGGACTTCCCCCCATCCAACTGCGCGATGACAAGGATTATGGCGTTGCAAATSGCCATCGGCACGGTGAGGGATTGGGATTCACCGAGCGATCCTCGCGACGCCGCCAGCACAATGTCGGGGACCGGACGTATCGTCGGYCCGATGAGATCGCTGATCAGAATGCTGGTGGCGCCGACATYGCCGGCATGTTCCAGTAGCTTCGARAGCCCCTTGTGGGGCCACCTGAAAGCGAACCCCAACAACRCATCCCCGCGGCCGAATTCGAGCARCYTCTCGCCCGTCTCCCAGCCGACATGGGTAATCTGGATGGTGTTCAGGCCCGAGCGCCGCAATCTCCGTCCCATCAGRTCGACCAGCGCCGTCGAGTGGCCGCGACCATAGAGCACGATCCGGGACGCCCCGATGATGGCCTCGGCCGCCTTATCGATCTGCTCCTGCGGGATGTGTTCGGGGATTTGGCGSAGCGCGCGGACCTCGCTCTCGATCAGCGCCGSCATGATGGCGCCGTCGGACATCTTGTCGAGCCTGAGCCGCACCCGCTCGGCCRMGTCGTGGGCCTCGACCCGCTCTTCCCTCAATCGYTGCTGCAAGTCGGWGTAACCGTCGAARCCCAGCTTTTTCGCCAGGCGCACCGCGGTCGTCGCATGCACGCCGGCCCGGCTGGCAAGCTCGGTCGCCGAAAGGAAGGCGCTTTCCGCCGGATTGGCGAACAGGGCGACGACCARGCGCTGGTCCGACTCCGTCAGACGCCCGTCATATCGCTGAATGAATTCCTGAAGCTTCATCCAAAAACGGCCCTCCCGAGGCGGCTTTGCAAACCTTCRGACCCATCGGCCCRRAATTNTTWTTATCRACGCGCCASCGACTCTGCAATCATACTAGCAATATTTTGGATTGCGCAATATTTCCTGCGAGGATGGGTCAGGCGAATCGGATGACGCGWTATCGCCGGCCTCAATATTGGTCGCGGTGATCCACCCGCTTTCCGGCGCAGACGACGAAGGCGCCGACGATGAAGGCATGGGTCACCAGGATAAGSGCCCAATAACCATCCATCGCCGTCAACAGGACGATCAGCAGGATCAAGAAGCCATAGCGTTCCATGGRCCCTCTCCCGGATCCCGGCACCGCGGCCAAGCCACCCCAACCGGGAAGGTGGCGCGCCCTGGAGGATTCGAACCTCCGACCTGCGGCTTAGAAGGCCGCTGCTCTATCCAACTGAGCTAAGGGCGCAATCACCACATCGGCACTGTTCGCCAGGGAAGGTAGCACACCGCCTCCCCGGCCCCAATCGGTCTCGGATGCCTACCGGTGTAACATACCCATCGTCGGTTCATCACCAACCATGGAATCAGCGCACTTTGCCGTAGCGGAAATTATCGGCATAACTCTTGATCCGGGTCTTTTGCACCTCGGGGTCCCGGACGGAATAGCGATAGCCCCGGCGCTCGGCATAGGCGACGGCGTCCTCCTTGGTGTCGAACGTCAACCGCACCTGGCCCAACGTGTCGGCCGAGCCGGTCCAGCCCATCAAGGGATCGCGTTCCTTAGGGCCGGCGGGCGCGAACTCGAGCACCCATTTGCCGGTCCCGGCCCAGCCCTGCTGGGTCGCGGTCCTCACCGGCTTGTAGATCCGCGCATCCATAGCCGCCTTCTCCGAACTCAACCGCCGCCGCCGCCCGCCATCGGGCGCCATGCACCGGCCTTTGACATCGGGCGGCTACGGGTATCTTGGAAGACCCCCTTCGTCAAGCGCCGCCCGCCGGGGCGCTGGCTCGCTCGGCCCTCTTGACTGCACCGTCCGCCGGCGGATGCGAATCCTGCCTGGGTCATTTAGGGAATGCCAGGGATTTGCCCGCACGATCACTCCCTGACTTGTTGACCCCTGCCGATGCGACTATAGGTCAGGGCCATGAGATACGCTTTCGGTGGGATGTGACCGATATGCGAACCGCCCGCCGCCGGCGAAATCGCCTCCCGCGCGCCGTATTCGGGTGGCGTGCGCTCCGGTTGGATGCCCGGTAATGCGACGTTGAGTGAGAAGGACCGGGTTTTGGGATCATCCCCTCACGCTTCCTGGACAGCGGCAATCAACAAGCCCGAATGGTGAAGAATATTTGAGTGTCGACCATGGTTGAAATCCCTATCGAGCATACGAGCGGTTATGCCTGGAGCACCTACAAGGACGAGGTGACAAGGTTGACCCTGTCCAAGGACCGGCCGGACATTATTGAGATCGGCGCCGGGCGCTCGCCGCTGTTCATAGAGGCAGAGTTGCCAGAAAACGTGTCCTGCTACACCATCAACGACCTGTCTCAACGGGAACTCGATTTGGCGCCGGGCAAGTGGAGGAAAGCGTGCTTCGACATTTGCGGCGACGTGGAACGGTTCCGTTCACGTTACGATGTGGTGTTCACCAGGATGCTGGCGGAGCACGTTCCCGACGGGCACAGGTTCCACTCTAACGTATTCTTGATCCTGAAACCGGGAGGAATCGCCTTCCACTTCATGCCGACGCTCTATTCGCCACCATTCGTCATCAACAAAATTCTGCCGGAGACGTTGAGCCGGTGGTTGGTGCAGAGCTTCTTTAAGGACAGGACCGAGGATGGAATTCCGAAGTTCCCGGCTCGTTACTCCATGTGTTACGGCAAGTCAGCCCGGCTGATCGAGCGCTACAAGTCGATCGGTTATGCCGACGCTGACATCCGGACCTTCTACGGCCACGGATATTTCCTGAAGATACCGGTTCTCAGGGAACTCGACCGGGCATTGACGAACTTCGCCTATCAGCGTGGTCTGACCCTGCTTGGCTCCTATGCTTATGTAAGGCTGGTGAAACCGGAATGACTCGGCGTAACGCGAGGAACCGCTCATTTCGCATCATTGGCTATGGATTTTAGGGGTCGCCGGTGGTGGAAATGAAAACCCGCGCGCGGGCCGGTCGCCGACGGACCCTTTCCGGGTGGCGAGCGTTCCGGTTGGACTTCCCGGCTTAACGGAGAGCAGCCACCTCGCGATTACTCCATGTACACCGTCCCTGACGGTCGGGCTGAGTCGGACTGGGTGAGATTGAGCATGCCGAGCGTTCGGATCGACACCCCGGTCAACCGGGTGATCTAGCGGTGATGTCTCAGGAGGTTGTTCATTCGATCCAACCCTGAGAAGCTGATGTTTGCAAAAACAGACGCTTACAGAGGAGGACCGAGTGCCCACTCCCTAGGGTTTGGCTTTACCGAGCCGCGACCAGCGAACAAAGGCACAGACGCTATGCGCATAGCGCACACACAAAAAGCCGAGATGAAAAAAGAGGGAAGAGGGAGCTGGCGCTAGCGGTATCGAAGTTTTAAAGACCACGCCGCTTCAAAGGCTCGCCACCAGGCGCCAAATGCCACCCGGCCGCCGGCCGGTCAGGCGGCGCCGTGGCCCCCGGTTATGGCCTCGATCGCCACCTCGAAACCGTCGGGGTCGAAATAATGGGGGCCGAGGCCGCACTTCCACCTCACCCGTCCGTCGGCGTCCAAGACGTAGAGCCGCTCCGGCATGGCCATGTACTTGGCTTCGACCTCGTTGGTCATGTTGTCGAGCACCATGGGGAAGGAGAAGTTGTAGCGCAGCATGCAGGCGGCGGCGATCTCGGCGCGTTCGTCGTCCGTCGTCGGCTGGGCGTAGAGGATGCCGTCGTCGACATTGGCAGGCGCCTGGGAACCGTCCGTCGGATGGGCTTCCTTGATGTAGACGCARAGGAAATGCGCCTTATCGCCGGTCCGTYTGGCYAATTCATCGARGCGCACGGCCYCGCGGCGGAAGGGCGGTCACGTGAAGGARCCGAAGATCAGCCCCACCGGCCTGCCGCGCAGCGCMGACAGCCTGAGGCGATCGCCGGTGCGCATCCCCGCCGGGCTCARGMGYTCGAGCTCGAATTCCGGCGCYTSGTCGCCGATCCGGGGTGAGYCCTTGTCGCGCTCGATGCGCKCGAGCCAGCTCTGRCGCATCCCTTCCCGGGTCCGGCCCCTGAATTCCAGCTCCTCATCGCTTATGGTCGCGATCCGCCTGGCRAYCCGTTCCGGCARTTSATCCGACATCGACGATCATCCCRAYGMTNTGGMRAYSMANCKTYGCNGGCRCSCSCMYKCSTKCCSARCGAAAAAGCTAGCAGAGGCGCCCTCGGCCTTCAAGCGGGGGGCAATGCTCGCTTCCCCTACTCCAGCGATCCGGCCCCTACTCCAGCGATCCAGCCCAGTCCTCGTAGCATAAGGGATCGATACTCCCAATGGGCTGGTCAACGGCTGAGGTATTCATCCCAACCCAAAATTGGCTTGTGGGAGTTATCAAAAGTCTCAACGTATCTTGTTGCAGTTTGATCAAAAAGGCGACGCAATTCCTTGTTTATATCTAATAGGATTGTTGCGTCGTCCAGCGACACTAAATGCCCTTGTGGGGTTGATAAGGCTCTCCGTCGATTTTCTTCCTCAAGTGCTTGTAATCTAGCGACTGTTGTCAATTCGCCCATTGCCCCGAAATACCCTTGTAGCCCACCAGCGGCCAGCCCGTTTTGGTAAAGCAGTTTTTTCTGCTCGTTCAACCGCTTTCGCTTCAACCAACTAAACATATATCGACCTCGTATCTAGCTTCCTCTTGCCCTGAAGAAGTGTCTCGGAACTGATGGGTTTGGCAAAATCTCATTGTATGTGATCGGACAGCGGACCAATAGCGGCAAAAAACCAAGCTACCACCTCAAGTTAATACAAGCCGTCCGGTACAATTCCCAATGACACGCAGCATGACCTGCGCGACAGGCCAGTGCTAAGTTAGATCGTCCGCTAGCCCTTGCGGCGCCCGCCCGCCTTCCGAAGTGGTACGGAGGACAGGCCGGAGCCCAGCGAAAAAGCTAACAGAGGTGTGCTCGGCCTTCAAGCGGCGGGCTTATCACGTGTTACTGACACCGGTTTA
>LKGT01003323.1_pt1 | contig 12840 bp, 12 predicted proteins | sample 503861 | NCBI WGS metagenome assembly LKGT01 (sample SAMN04113194, study PRJNA297058) | marine sediment metagenome | biome: marine benthic biome; feature: marine benthic feature; material: marine sediment; isolation source: sediment sample collected at the water-sediment interface from the South......
AGTATCGAGATTGCCGTGATAACGACGGTTCGTGTCGTGGCCCTGCCAACACCTTCTGCCGTTGGAATCGCATTATAGCCTTCCCAGACCGCCAGCAGACTCGCGACCACGCCGAACACGGTACTCTTGATAATGCCTTCATAGACGTCCCCAGGTTCAACGGCGTTTTGCATCTGTGCCCAGAATGCCCCGGCGTCAACGCCCAACAGGGTCACACCAACCAGATGGGCACCAAACAAGCCGACCACAGTGAAGACGGCAGCGAGCAGCGGCATCGAGATCACGCCGCCGAGGAATCGGGGTACGAGCACCCTTTGCATCGGACTGATGGCCATCATCTCCATTGCCGATAACTGATCGGTTGCTTTCATCAGACCGATCTCCGAGGCAAGTGCCGTTCCGGCACGACCGGAAAACAACAGCGCTGTAATGACAGGGCCGAGCTCCTTTATCAGACCCAGGGCGGCGACGGCGCCGACCGCATCTTCTGCATTGAACTTCGACAGGTTCGAGTAACCCTGCAGGCCCAGCACGCCGCCGACGAACAGACCACAGACCATGATGATAACGAGCGACAGGGCGCCGGCATTATGCACCTGGTGCACGACCAGGCCGAAGCGTCGCACGATGATGTAGGGCGAGTGGCTGAGCAGGCGCAGAAAAAATATCTGTAGCGCACCAAACGTGCGCAGGAACTCTACGAATGTGTAATAGAGTTCCCTGAACATCGGGACTTACTCTACATCCCGGCCGAGTAGTTGCTCGGCATAGTTCGGCGCTGCGTAATGAAACGCGACCGGACCGTCTGCCATGCCGTGCATAAACTGCTTGACGACTTCGGAACTGGTGTTGCTGAGTTCATCCGGGCTGCCCGAGGCAGCCACTTTGCCGTCCGAAATCAGGTAACTGCAATCAGCGACCGCAGCGATTTCCTGTACGTCGTGACTGACCAGAATGGTGGAGATGCCGAGTGCGTCGTTCATCTGCCGGACAAGTCTGACTATGACACCCATCGATATCGGATCCAGCCCGACGAACGGCTCGTCGTAGATAAGGATATCCGGGTCCATCACGATTGCCCGGGCCAGTGCCACACGGCGCGCCATGCCACCTGAGAGTTCGGACGGCATCATGTCGGCGGCGCCGCGCAGTCCAACCGCATGCAGCTTCGTCAGCACAACGTGCCGGATCAGCCTGTTCGGCAGTTTGGTATGTTCCCTTAGCGGGAACGCGACGTTTTCGAAGACACTGAGGTCTGTCAGCAACGCACCATTCTGGAACAGCATGCCGAAACGGCGCCGGAACCGGTACAGGTCCCTCTGGTTCAACGCCGAAACGTCGATACCGTCGACCAGAATGCTGCCGCGATCCGGTCGCAGCTGGCGGGTAATCAGGCTCAGGAGCGTCGTCTTGCCGGTGCCGCTGGGACCCATGATGGCGGTAATCTTCCCACGCTTGATCGTGATATCCAGCTGCCTGAATATCTGTCGCCGGCCGCGGGTGTAGTCGAGATCGCGTATCTCTATCAGATTGTCGGTGGCAGCATTCATTTGGCGGCAAACACGCTTATGCTGCCGATTCCATGGCGACTTCATACTTGCCAAGACGCGCAAGGCTGTTCAGTCTGGCCCTCTTGAACAGGGCCTCCTGTCCGGCGGCAAAGTTCGCTTCCTCACCACGCCAGGCGTCCAGTGCCGGCGCCTGCAGCGCCCTGCCATAGGAGAATGACAGCTCCCAGGGCAGCTCGCCCATCTGGTTCATAAGCCCCAGGTGTTCGGTTGCCTCTTCTGCCGTCTGTCCGCCGGACAGAAACGCGATCCCGGGAACTTCAGCCGGCACGGTTGCTTTCAGGCAGCGCAGCGTTGCTTCGGCGACCTCCTGAGGGCCAGCACGGTTCGTCGCAGTTGAGCCGGAGATCACCATGTTCGGTTTAAGCACAATGCCCTCGAGCGCGACACGATGAGCCTTCAGTTCCGCGAAAACGACCTCCAGCGTCGCCACCGTGACTTCCTCGCATCGCTCGATGCTGTGGTCGCCATCCATCAGCACTTCAGGTTCAACGATCGGCACGATGCCGGCCTCCTGGCACAAGGCCGCATAACGGGCAAGCGCATGGGCATTGGCGGATAAGCAATAATCGCTGGGAATGCCGTCGCCGATACGGATAACCGCCCGCCACCGATCGAGTCGAAGCGCTTCTTGATCGTCGGAGAACTCTCGTCAGCGGCCAGAATTCCTTTGCCATTTCCAACCATTCCGTTCGCCACGGAATTTAGTTCATTCACGTTCACTGAGTTTTCTCCAGATTATCGTCTACGTTATTTGTTGTGTCCGGACCCGGCTTGAGACCCGCATCCGGTGCAAATCGGCGACAGCGTTAGGATAGCAAATATTCAGCCCCGGTTTGCCACTGGTCAACGAATCCGGGAACGCAGAAAAATTCTGTCTCGCGGCTGGCCAGAAACCCTAAATAGGACTAAAATAGTCCCCTTTCCTCCAAATGGAACATCGCCATGTTGCGGATGAGCAGATTGACCGATTACGGCACGGTCGTGCTGGCCCACCTGCCCAACAAGGGCTCGAGCTGCGTCAGCGCGGCCGAGGTCGCCGAGGCCAGCGGCCTCGCACTGCCGACTGTCAGCAAGCTATTGAAAGCGCTGGCGAAAGCAGAGTTGGTGACATCGACACGCGGTGCGCATGGCGGCTACTGCCTGGCCAGACAGTCACGGCAAATCAGCGCCGCCGAAGTCATTGACGCGCTGGAGGGTCCGATCTCGATAACCGAGTGCAGCGCAAGCAACAGTCATTGCGACTATGAAAGTAAGTGCAATGTCGGTAGTGCCTGGCAGCGCATCAACCTTGCGATTCGGCGCGCGCTGGACGACATAAGCCTCGCCGACCTGCAACGCATCAACAGCCCGGTGCCGCGTTTCAACCTGGGCGGCATCCCGATCAACGTYGGMAGGAGGCYTTNAGGMAATGTCCACCGAGAGRAATGACATAGAGTCTCTGGTCAATCGYCGTTACGAGCACGGATTCGTYACTGAYATCGAATCGGACAGCCTGCCTCCCGGGCTGGATGARGRTRTCGTCCGYGCGATTTCCGCAAAGAAAGACGAGCCGGAGTTCATGCTCGARTGGCGTCTCAAAGCGTATCGCCAYTGGCTSACGATGCAGGAACCGGCCTGGGCGCAYGTGCACTACCCCAAAATCGATTWYCAGAAGATCTCCTATTTCTCTGCGCCGATATCGGATGAAGATCGCCCGAAAAGCCTGGACGACGTCGATCCGAAGCTACTCGAAACATACGAAAAACTCGGTATTCCGTTGCACGAGCGCGCCAAACTTGCAGGCGTAGCGGTAGATGCGGTGTTCGACAGCGTCTCGGTTGCAACGACCTTCAAGGAAAAACTATTCGAGGCCGGCGTTATTTTTTGTCCGTTTTCGGAAGCCGTTACAAACCATCCGGAGCTGGTCAGGAAGTATCTCGGTTCGGTCGTTCCGTACCGCGACAATTTCTACGCCACGTTGAACTCTGCAGTCTTCAGCGACGGTTCCTTTGTCTATGTGCCGAAAGGCGTSCGCTGCCCGATGGAACTGTCGACTTATTTCCGGATCAACGCCGCCAATACGGGCCAGTTCGAGAGRACGCTGATCATCGCCGATGAGGGYAGCTACGTCAGCTACCTCGAAGGATGCACTGCGCCGATGCGGGACGAGAACCAGCTRCAYGCMGCAGTSGTYGAGCTGGTCGCRCTGAAAGATGCCSAGATCAARTACTCGACCGTGCARAACTGGTATCCGGGCGACGAGAACGGCATYGGCGGYATYTACAACTTTGTSACCAAGCGMGGYGACTGCCGCGGCGACAACTCGAAGATTTCCTGGACTCAGGTTGAAACCGGCTCGGCAATCACCTGGAARTATCCGAGCTGCATTCTGCGCGGCGAAAATTCRRTTGGTGARTTTTATTCGGTYGCCGTTGTCAACAACATGCAGCAAGCGGATACCGGCACGAAGATGATCCACATCGGTCGCAACACGAGAAGCACGATTGTTKCGAAAGGAATCTCGRCCGGTCGTGCRCAAARTGCWTACAGRGGRCTTGTRAGAATCATGCCGCAGGCGAAAGAYGCRCGYAAYYACACGCRATGYGATTCRCTCTTGATCGGCAAAGACTGTGGCGCCCACACGTTCCCYTATATGGAAGTGAARAATSCGACCGCAAKARTCGAACACGAAGCYACGACCTCGAAGATTTCCGAGGAYCAGTTGTTTTACTGCCGCCAGCGCGGCATCTCGGAGGAGGATGCYGTCAACATGATCGTTAACGGCTTTTGTAAAGACGTATTTAAACAGCTGCCGATGGAATTTGCCGTCGAAGCACAGAAYTTGCTYAACGTCAGCCTCGAAGGCGCCGTTGGCTANGTKKTYCRACAAAGATGAATATGCTTGAAATAAACAACCTCAAAACKACAGTYGGTGACGCAGAGATCCTCAAAGGACTTTCGCTWAMSGTCAATGCSGGCGAAGTGCATGCRATCATGGGACCGAACGGCTCCGGGAAGAGCACGCTCGCSCTGGTGATTGCCGGYCAYGATGATTACRTCGTCACGGATGGMACCGTGCAATACGATGGACAGGATCTCCTCGAMCTCACGCCTGAGGAACGCGCCARARMGGGCGTGTTTCTCGGCTTYCAGWRWYCGGWCGARMKTCSKGKMGKGAAWRASNGYAKAYCTTCTGAARGCRGCGATYAACGCRAAACGCAGACACGAGGGGCKSRGCGAAGTCGATGCCTTCGAGTTCCTSCARCTCGCCCGCGAAAAAATGAAGGWTCTCGACATSGATCCGAGTTTYCTGAACCGCGGYGTWAATGAAGGWTTTTCMGGCGGTGAAAAGAAACGCAACGARATTTTRCAGATGGTGATGCTGGAGCCRCGSCTTGYMATCCTCGATGAAACYGACTCCGGYCTCGATATCGACGCRCTGAAGGCAGTCGCCAARGGTATCAATGCCATGCGGAGCCCGGACCGKGCRATCRTAGTRATTACCCACTATCAGCGYCTCCTCGACTATGTCGAACCCGACTTYGTKCATGTGCTGTCCGAGGGCCGGATCGTTCGATCGGGCGACAAGACGCTTGCGCAACAACTCGAAGACAAAGGCTACGACTGGGTGCGGGAGGCGGCAAGCGCATGATCGCGATCGCCCATGAGCTGCTTGAGGCAGCCGTCAGGCGAATGCCTGAAGACGCGTTGACGCCAGCACGCAARGCGGCATTGGYGCACTTTGCGACAWCCGGCTTCCCGACGGTCAGSGACGAAGACTGGAAGTACACGAACCTCCGCCRCGCCGTTGAACTMASTAATACCTGGTTGGGCAACGATATTGTTGCCTCRCCCGAGTCGAACTTGACTGCCGCTGCCGAASAGGCTGTCAAAGYGATCACTGAAAGCATCGAYGCRTACTGGATYGTCGTCGCGAAYGGCATCGCTACCGTCGATACCATGCCTGGCGCGAATGRCCTGCRGTCAAACGGCRTCAGCATCACGAAGCTCAGCCAAAACGGCRMCGKCGCWGCAATCATTGCCAATGATSCGATGACGAGCTTYAACGCAGCGTTATTGCAGGACGGACTWCGAGTGAGRRTTCAGCCRTCTGCCAATCCGTCGAAGCCRCTCGCCTTTMTGTTYGTTGATSARGCARCACAAGGCGACCTTAGCCAGGCACGGCTCATCATCGATGTTGACGCCGGCGCRAMGATCGACATTATCGAAGCTCATGTATCGGTCGGATCCGAYCCACAGTTTGCGAATACGGTYATACAACTGMRTGTCGCGGACGGTGCCCGGGTCGGCTTCGTGCGCATACAGGAAAGAGCSGAKAGTCAYATKCAGGTCGGAAAGCTCATCGCAGATTTACGGCGCGAYGCATWTTTCGACTACGCGAGCTTCGATTTCGGCGGCTCACTGATCAGGAACGATGTAGCAGTCAATATCATGGAGCCGGGCGCATCAGTCAATCTGAATGGCCTCTACCTTGCCTCCGGTAAGCAACATATCGACAACCATACACGCATCGATCACCGTGTCGGCCCGTCGCAGAGCCGGGAAGAGTATCGCGGCATACTGGGCGGTCGTTCCCGATGTGTCTTCAATGGCAAGGCGATCGTYCATAAAGGTGCGGATGGTACTGACGCCGAGCAGTCSAACCAYAATCTGCTKTTRTCGRMGACRGCAGAAATCGATACCAAACCGGARCTRGAGATCTACGCCGASGACGTGAAATGCGCCCACGGTGCGACGGTYGGCCAGCTCGACAAKTCCGCCCTCTTCTATCTTCGSTCWCGGGGGCTCGACCGCGACGCAGCGGYGCAGCTTTTGACRCGGGCATTCGCTGCCCGAATTCTAGCGGCGGCTCCRATTGCCGAGRCYCATGCCTATATCGCTCAGAAAACAGACCAGCGTCTGGATGCACTCATTCACGGTGATTCCCAATGAGCCACATCAGGCTTACTGATGCTGAAGACAATATCGTCGATATTGCGAACTGCCGCGCCGATTTCCCTGCGTTAACACAGAATGTCAACGATCATTCACTCGTCTATCTCGACAGTGCGGCCTCTTCACAGCAACCGGCGATAGTCATCGACACAATTGCTGAATATCAGCGGCACGACCATGCCAATGTTCATCGTGGTGTGCATACCTTGAGTCACCGGGCGACAGAAGCCTACGAAGGCGCCCGTGACAGGATTCGCGCTTTTGTGAACGCCGCTTCACGGCGCGAAGTGGTCTACACCAGCGGCACGACGGAGTCGATCAACCTCGTTGCCCAGAGCTTCTGCCGACCGACCCTGAAGCGCGGYGACAAGATCCTGATTACGCACCTGGAACACCACTCGAATATCGTCCCGTGGCAACTCGTCTGTGAACAGACCGGCGCMGAATTGTTGGTCGCASCMATYGAYCAGCGCGGACAGGTTGAATTGGACACGCTGATTGCGCAACTCGATGAGAACGTCARGATGCTGGCGRTGGCTCACGTTTCAAACGCGCTGGGCACCGTTCTTCCASTACCCGATATYATCCGAGAAGCCCGTAGYCGGGGAATCCCCGTTTTGCTCGATGGCGCACAGGCAGTGCCGCATATGCCCGTCGATGTGCAGAGCCTCGACTGTGATTTTTACGCATTTTCCGGACACAAGATGTTCGGGCCGACCGGCATGGGCGTTTTATACGGCAAGGAAGCGCATCTGGAGAAGATGCCACCGTACCAGGGCGGCGGAGACATGATTCTCGAAGTCAGGTTCGATGGCACGACGTATAACGACTTGCCGTACAAGTTTGAAGCAGGGACACCCAACATTTCGGGCGCGGTCGGCCTCGGTGCGGCAGTCGACTATCTGCAGTCGCTTGGCATGGACCGGATCGCCGAATACGAGAGCGAGCTGCTTGTCTATCTGACCGGGCAGCTGCAAACGGTCGATGGCATTCGATTGATCGGTACGGCGAAGCAAAAAGCCAGCGTTCAATCATTCCTGCTCGACGACATTCACCCACATGATCTTGGCACCGTCCTCGACCGCCAGGGCGTCGCCGTGCGCACCGGTCATCATTGCGCAATGCCGGTCATGGATTTCTACGGCATTGCAGGCACGGCGCGCGCATCGCTCGCGCTGTACAACAACAGGCAGGACGTAGATGCACTGGTCGACAGTCTTGGCAGAGCTAAGGAAATATTTTCGCGATGACGTCGATGGCTCAAACAGGCGACGAACTCCAGGACCTTTACAGGGAACTGATACTCGACCATGCCCGCAGCCCACGACACTTCGGCAAGCTGCCAGATGCGACACACGCCGCAGAAGGAATCAATCCTTTATGCGGCGACAAGCTTAAAATGTATTTTCGCATCGACAGTGACGATCGCATCAGAGACGCCCGCTTCGAAGGATCCGGATGCGCAATCTCCGTTGCCTCGGCATCTCTGCTCACAGACATGATCATCGGACTGCATACTGACGAAGCGCTCAAGTACTTTTCAGCACTCGTCACGCGACTTGCCGGCGTGCAGTCTGCGGACAACGATAACGCGGGCGATGGCATCAACCTTGGCAAGCTGAGGGCCCTTGAAGGCGTCAGAGAGTTTCCGTCACGAGTGAAATGCGCAACGCTGGCATGGCATGCGCTGAATTCAGCCATCCAGCGCAAATCACAACCAGCGACCACAGAGTAGGCGCCGGCATGTTTGGACACTCCAACGAACCCTTTTCACTGTCTCGCGACGTCAGAGCAATCGTCATTCCCGCGGGAGAAGAACTGCAACTTCGCGCGGGCACCAATGGGTTTATCACCCAGGCTCTGGGCGGCAGCTTCACAGTCTATGTCGAGGGCAATCTCTTTCGAATTGCGGGCAGCGACGCCGATGCATTGGGCAAGGAGCCGGTACCTCCCCCGGCGATCCCTGAAAACGCCACCGACAAGGACATCGAGGAGGTCATCTGGCAGCAGCTGAAGACCTGTTTCGACCCCGAGATTCCTATTAATGTTGTCGATCTCGGCCTGATTTACCGCCTAGATGTGTCTTCAAGCACGGACGGCCAGCGGTCCGTCAATATCGACATGACATTGACGGCACCCGGTTGCGGCATGGGCGAAATCCTCGTCCAGGACGCGCAGGAGAAAATTGCCGTCATTCCGACCGTTGCCGACGTGCGCGTTGAACTCGTCTTTGATCCTCCATGGAATCAAAGCATGATGTCCGATGAAGCGAGGTTGCAAACCGGATTGATGTAAACTCCCGTGTTCGGTAAGCAGTGCCTGACATGAAGACTCTTACACTACTCCGACACGCAAAATCAAGCTGGAAGGATGCCAGTCTTCAGGACTGCGAGCGTCCGTTGAACCGCCGTGGTCAGCGCGACGCTCCCATTATGGCAGAGCGAATCAAGCAAACAGGGATCAGGCCATCATTGATTTTGAGCAGCCCGGCCGAGCGTGCATGGACCACAGCAAAAATAGTCGCCAGGGAAATCGGCTACCCCGCGGAATTCCTGCAACAGGAAGATCGTCTGTATCACGCATCCGTCAGGAGTCTCGTGAAACTGATCGCCGAACAGGACACCGGGTTCAACAGCATCATGATCGTTGGCCATAATCCCGGCCTGACCGACTTTGCCAATTACCTTTTACCCAGCCTGACCGACAATATTCCCACCTGTGGTTTCGTGTCATTCACGATCGATCTTCCAGACTGGAATCTGGACCGCGATATAGAGACCGAATCGGTCATCTACGAATACCCGAAGCGCGTAGAAAAAAAGCCTGACCGGAGCCGGCAGTCTGGAGACACGCTTCGCTAAAGCTTGTTGCGCCGTCCCTGGCTGCGCTCGCATCGGAGAATCCTCACTCTCGCCTCCTGCTCCGCTCGGATTCTGCGACGCTCTGCGAACATCCAGACTGTCGGCTCCGGGTCTGTTGTCTAAGCGACTAGCATTCGGGGACGTTGACGGCCAGGCCGCCCTGCGATGTTTCCTTGTAAATCGTCGACATATCCAGTCCTGTCTGTCGCATCGTGCTGATCACCTGATCGAGCGAGACGTTGTGCGATCCGTCGCCCTGCATGGCGAGACGCGCCGCGTTGATTGCCTTGACTGAGCCCATCGCATTCCGCTCGATGCAGGGAATCTGCACCAGGCCACCAATCGGGTCACAAGTGAGGCCGAGATTGTGCTCCATACCGATTTCCGCGGCGTTTTCCAGTTGGCCGGCAGAGCCGTTGAATGCGGCGACCAGACCGGCCGCGGCCATGGAACAGGCGACACCGACCTCGCCCTGGCAGCCCATCTCCGCGCCGGAAATCGAAGCGTTTATCTTGTACAGAATGCCGATCGCCCCGGCTGCCAGTAAGAAGCGCCGGACGCCGTCTTCGTCAAAGTCTGCGACAAAATATTTGTAGTAATGCAGTACCGCCGGAATAATACCGGCCGCACCATTGGTCGGCGATGTGACGACGCGGCCGCCGGCTGCATTTTCCTCGTTTACTGCGATCGCATAGGCATTGACCCAATCCATGTTTTCGAGGCCGCTTTGGCTTTCCTGTGACTTGAGCGAGCGATACAATCGCGCGGCCCTGCGAGTCACGGCCATGCGACCTGGAAGCACACCGTCCGTGTGCAGTCCTCTTTGCACGCAGGCTTGCATCGCCTCCCAGATATCTGTGAGCTCTTGGTCGAATTCTGCTTTGCTTCGCCAACTGAGTTCGTTCTGATAAACGAGTTCGGGTATCGATAGCCCGCTATTTTCAGCCTGCGCCAAAAGGCCCGCGCCATTGGAAAATGGATAAGGCGGCTCACCGGACTGCTTTGACGGTTCTTCCTCGTCGTCACGCACAATAAAACCGCCGCCAATCGAGAAATATTCTTCGGTGAGGATGATCGTGCCGTCGCCGTCAAACGCCGTAAACCGCATGCCGTTTGTGTGGCGCGGCAGCGGCTCCCCGAAATCGAACACCAGGTCGGTATCAGGATCGAACTCGATCGTTCCCACACCCGGCAAGTCCAGACTGTGCTCGCTCCTGATATTTCCGAGTATCGTGCCTACTTCGTTGGGATCGACTGTCCGCGGATCGGCACCGTTGAGCCCCAACAGTATCGCCGAATCGGTCCCGTGCCCTTTTCCCGTGTGTGCGAGAGAACCATACAGCCTGACTTCCAGTCTGTGTACTGGCCCACCGCTCTGTTCAACCCCGCTGACGAACGCGCCTGCGGCTTTCATCGGGCCGACCGTATGCGAACTGGACGGCCCGATACCGATTTTGAAAATATCGAAAATGCTGATAGACGACATATGCTAGTCGTCGTCGAGCGACAGCAGGGTAGCGTTGCCACCAACGGCCGAAATATTGTTGCTGACCGAATACTCACTGCCAAATCTCGGCAGGTAATGGGGTCCGCCGGCTTTGGGTCCGGTCCCCGATAAGCCCCGGCCACCAAATGGCTGGACACCGACGACCGCACCGATCATGTTGCGATTGATATAGATATTACCGGCGCCAGATTGCTCCGTGATGGCCCTTGTGCGACTGTCGATTCGGCTGTGCACGCCCATTGTCAACCCATAGCCCAACTGATTGACGGCATCCAGGATTTCCGCGAGTTTGCCGCTCGAATATCGCATGATGTGCAATACGGGACCAAAAACTTCACGTTGTAAAAGATCCAGACTGTCGATCTCGATGAAGGTCGGTGGATAAAACGTTCCACCATCTGTTTCTTTCGGCAGTTCGCATTGATAAATCATGGTCGCTTTGCTCGAGATGCCGGCAACGTGTTTTGCAATTGCACCTCTTGCATCCGCATCGATAACCGGTCCAACGTCCGTCGACAGATCGGACGGATCGCCGATTCGCAGCTCCTCCATGTGCCCGGATAGCAGTTCGATTACACGGGGTGCGATTTCCTCCTGCAAGCAAAGTAGTCGAAGTGCGGAACATCGCTGACCTGCACTGTTGAACGCCGATAAGATCGCGTCGAGCACTACCTGCTCGGGTAGCGCCGAGCTGTCGACAAACATCGCGTTCTGTCCGCCGGTTTCGGCAATGAGAGTCGCGATCGGACCTTCCCGGCTCGCCAGAGCCCGGTTGATGATCCTCGCAGTCTCGGTCGAGCCGGTAATCGCAACGCCGGAAACCCTCGGGTCCGCCACGGCATGACCACCGATCGTCGCGCCGTCCCCCGGCAGAAAGTGCAATACACCTTCCGGCACGCCAGCCTCGAGCAACAGCCGCAGCGCCCGGTGTGCAACCAGCGGAGTCTGCGCTGCCGGCTTTGCAAGTACCGCGTTACCGCTGGCCAGCGCGGCAGCAACTTGTCCGGTGAAAATGGCCAACGGAAAATTCCACGGACTAATACAGACAAAAATTCCACGTGCACGCATGCCTATCTCATTTCGCTCACCGGTCGGGCCGGGAAGACTTGTGCGTTCGCCGTAAAACCGATTCGCCTGGGCCGCGTAATAGCGTAGAAAGTCAACCGCTTCCCTCAATTCGGAAACCGCATCCGGTACTGTCTTACCGGCTTCAGCAACGCAGATCGCCATTAATTCAGCTGCATGTCCTTCAAAGAGGTCGGCGGCCTCTTGTAAAATCGCCGCCCGGTCCGCGGCCGGCGTCTGGTTCCAGCCGCGTTGTTCCCCCACGGCAATACCTAAGGCCCTGTCCACAGCATCGATATCTGCGGTTTGGCAGATTCCGACGACCTGATCCGTTTGCGCAGGATTCACAGACGGCACTTTCAATCCCGGGATTGCCTGACCGCCGACGATTGCGCATGCCGACAGGCTCTTAGCCGACGCCTTTTGCATCTCATCAAGTAATCTTGCAGTTAGGCGACGATCCGGCAGGTTGCGCCCATGGGAATTTTTTCGTTCTGGTTGAAAAATATCCAACGGTGAAGGAATTCTCGGATGAGGTTTCGACTGGCCGGCGATGGCGATGTCAATCGGATCCGCCACAATGTCGCTTACGTCAATGCTCTCATCGACGATACGGTTTACGAACGAGGTGTTGGCGCCATTCTCCAGAAGACGACGCACGAGATAAGGCAACAAATCCTCGTGACTGCCGACCGGCGCATATACACGACAGGCGTGGGCGAATTTCCTGGGGTCGATGAGCTCGCCGTACAAGTCTACTCCCATACCATGAAGTCGTTGAAATTCAAAGTCGGTCCTTGAGCCGGCGAAATGCAGAATGCTGGCGATAGTGTGTGCATTATGCGTTGCAAATTGCGGATACAGTCTGTCTCCCGCATTGATGAGCAACCTCGCACAGGCA
>LKGT01010853.1_pt2 | contig 12838 bp, 14 predicted proteins | sample 503861 | NCBI WGS metagenome assembly LKGT01 (sample SAMN04113194, study PRJNA297058) | marine sediment metagenome | biome: marine benthic biome; feature: marine benthic feature; material: marine sediment; isolation source: sediment sample collected at the water-sediment interface from the South......
ATYWGAACTTGATGAAACCTTTGATGACATTATAGAAAAGGAGATTGAGAGACTGAARTGAGCTGGCGAAAAATTACYATGAAATTTCCTGGTAAATGYATAGTATGCAATGAGAAAATTGAAAGAGATGAGATTGGGTTTTGGGCAAARGAYRTYGGTGTTAAACATGAAAAGTGTGCTGAAATTAAAGAACTAACATGYGGTGTATGTGGCGGACCAGCTGGYTGYCCTACATGTGAATTTCATGATAGTTGTGATTTAGAACGRGTTTCTCAGATTTGTATTTGTAAAAAATGTGAAGCTARAACGGATCCGTATAATCTATATCAAAAATCTGTYATGAAAAAATTTCGTTTACTAAATTCTACTRCATAGGTAAACTARGTAAGYAYTGTATACTGAAGTAAACNACTGTAAACAACTAACTATTCTAYTGCTCTGATCGRACTCAAAACTTAAAATTTGACTRCATTTAGGTAAWCAATATTGCCTGRAGACCCYGARAAAYSAAAAAAGAAACGCGGAAGGCCAAAGGGTTCTAYAAACAAAYCAAAGAAAACAACTGCYAAAGYAGAAACTAAACCAGAACCTAAGAAAGAAACTAAACCAGAAGCACCAAAAGAGAAACCAAAGGTAGAAGCAAAACCTGAAGAATCTAAGAAAGAAACTAAACCAGTTTTAGCACCCAAACCAGCCGAGGTGTATTCTGATAGATATAGACAAGATCGAATATTTAGACGAGAAATGGAAGAGCCAGAATTTTGGTTAGGTAAAAAAGGCCTAGTTCCACTAGTGCCTTTACTTTCACAAGACGAAGAAAAAGACATTTCAAGTCAAGTACAAATTCCAGCAGATCAGACTCCACAATACAAGCCAGAATATATCCTCAGTCCAGAATTCAGAGGATTATCAAATTACGAAAGAACTGTTAATGACCTTAAGCAAGAACTAGAGAAAAAATTACAATATCTTAAAGCTAACCCAGATTCTGCTAAACTGCAAATTTCTAAAACCGAACAAGACCTAAAAAATCTTGATAATCTCTATGATAATTATTACAATGGAATGAATGTTTTCCGTATAGCAAAAGGTGGGAGAGACAAACTTCGAAAATAAATGGTGATGACAAACTGAGTAAAAAAAATTTTGACATAATCAACGCAAGAGTTACTTTCAGAAATGTTCCACTTCATAAGTTAGAAAAATTTTCATTCAAAGACATCCCAGCTGCATGTGAAGCTTTTAAGAAAATTTCTGGTGTTTCAGAATGTGTAATAGTTCAGAATGCTTTCAGGGTTGAAGTATTTTTGGTAGTTAATTTGGAAACCTCGTACATTCCAGATAGAAGGAGAAGWGAAGGAAAATACCTTRTTATAAATMRRATMCAWGAAACYYGGCNAAYCANTAACAGAAMTAGAAGAACATGACATTGACCACTTTGATCAAATTTTTGAGGTGTATARGRATACTGATGTTTACCGTAATCTRTTAAGACTAGCARYAGGYTTGGACTCRTTAGTYCTWGGAAGATTAGAAGTYCTTGACGAWATAAAARCATCAATTWCAAGTGCAAAACTAGCTAAARTRTCTGGYAGAATATTGAATAAATTATTTGATARTWCTCTACAAATYGCTRCTCGTATTAGAGAYTCTACCGAAATTAGCAAAGGAATAACRTCYCTTGGTGATCTTGCTRTCAAAACTGCAGAAGAAAAAGYAGGATTAGATGAAAAGAAAAATGTTCTMCTTATAGGMACCGGTGAARCRGCAGCCWTGRTTGCTAARYCTCTTAATGACAAAGACAAAAAATTCAGTGTTACCAGTATGACAATTGAACGCGCCACTGGTTTTTCTAAAATATTGGGTGGAACACCAATAGAATTTGAAGATGCTTTATCTGSATTCGATAAATTTGACATAATCTTTGTYGCAACTACKGCAGATTATCACTTTATCAATCATMATAGAMTAAGACGAGTTATGGAAAAGAAAAAGACAGGTACACTGATGTTRGATATATCATCTCCTAGAGCAGTTGAGGATAAAGTGTCTACGTTTCCTGGAATTAAATTAATGTTCAGAGATCAAATTGATGAGATGTATGAAGAATATGTAACCGCTAGCAAAGCAAAAGTCCCTGCTGTAGAAAAAATGATTAGTCAAGAAATTCCAATTTTAGAGGAAACAGTGACACAACTTGAGCCAGAACCCATAGTTGAGGACACATCTGCTAGCGCAAACTTGTTCCGAATGAAAGAATTAAAGAAAGCGTTAGCACAGCTAGGGGAAACTGATGAGAACAAAATCAAAATTATTGATGATTTAACAAAGGCTATTGCAGAAGGCCTTGTTTCTACACCCGTGAACAATTCAAAAAAAGCATCGGAACAAGATAATTCATAACTGTTTGGACTGCAATCCAGTACTAAATTCTAATTTCACAATATTATTTCTTCAAAAAACTGATTTGTTTAACCGTATGATTCGAACTTTACTTCAAAACTTCCATCTTCACGCTTGTCTGGCATCGTAACAAAGCCCTTTGGTTTCATAAAGTCCATTGTTCCATCAATTGTACCTTGCCAGCCACAGATGTAAAACATTGTATTATCTTTAGTAATTTTTTCTCCTACTAATTTTTCTAATGGAGATAACCCATCAGGTCCTGGTTTTAGGAATTGCTCAACTCTGCCTGTTTGACCATTCCAAGATCTGTTAATCCATTCTTTGGGTCGACTAATTGATGCTCTATAAGTAAAATTCCATTTGTCTTTTCCTCGATCAATACTTTCAGTATCTAATTTTGTAAGAAGTGACCTGTAACTTAGCTCATCTACATAACTTGAACCATGAAGACAAAYAATCTCTCTTTTGTCTCCAATATCATGTARGTGGTTAGCAAAACWWACGAACGGTGCTAGRCCTGTGCCTCCACTAACACACACAATTCTTCTTTCGTCTTTGCTACCGTCAGGCAATCTRTCATTAATTGTTAAAGCATTTCCCACACAGTCTCCCCAAATTATCTTATCTCCYTCACYTGCATAGAATAGCATGGTTGTAACACGYCCCGGTAAAGGACTTCGAACCCATCTAACTACAAACTCAAAATAATTTCTGTTTTCAGGATGCGAAGCAATTGAATATGCTCTACGAACAAGCTTAAAATCTTCCCCTGGTATATGGAAACCAAGAGTAAGGAACTGACCCGCCTCATAATCTGGCATGCCCTCATCTGGAACAAATCGAAAGATGAGAAGATCCTCTTTTAGTAATTGAGTGTAAGTTATTTTTCCCTTATGATCTACCATACCAAGCTATTTTTCGTAATTTTTAGTTAAATATATTTCTGTTAAATTCGTCCTCAACAATACGTATTGGTTAGAACAAAAYAAACTTAGAAAATAMGATCTGACAAATTAATATAGGTTAAAGCATGTTTCAGATCTCTGGRCATGCATTCTRAAAARATTGAAAGATTTCTAAATACAAACAAAACTGCAGCACAAGGTGGCGGACAAGACAGAATATCAKCTCAGCATGACAAAGGAAAGCTTACTGCAAGAGAACGYATTGATTTATTGTTAGATGAAGGCAGTTTTACAGAGATTGATGCTCTTACAACGCATCACTATCATGAATTTGATATGCAGAARAAAAAATTCTTTGGTGATGGTGTAATTATTGGCTAYGGAACCATTAATGGAAGACAGATCTAYATYTWTGCTTATGATTTTACGGTTCTWGGTGGAACCCTAAGTCAAATGGGAGCAAAAAAAATYACAAAACTTATGGATCAYGCCATTCGAAATGGCTGTCCMATAGTTGGTATAATGGATTCAGGYGGTGCAAGAATTCAAGAAGGAATTTTGAGCTTGGATGGGTTTGCTGATATTTTTTACCATAATGAGTTAGCTTCTGGTGTTRTTCCACAAATAACTGCAAGTATTGGYCCATCAGCTGGYGGYGCCGTTTATTCTCCTGCAATGACCGATTTTGTGATAATGGTAAATAAGRYTGGAACAATGTTTGTTACAGGSCCCGACGTTGTAAARACCGTTCTTGGTGAAGAAGTTTCTTTTGATGAATTAGGCGGTGCAATGACTCATGGAAYAAAAAGTGGAGTAGCTCACTTTGTAGTACAAAATGAATACGAATGTATGGATTATATCAAAAAATTAYTATCATATCTACCACAAAACAATTCTCAAGAAMCTCCAATAGTTACAACAGATGATGACCCAAACAGATTGGATCACAATATMATCAACAYTATKCCAGAAARYCCTCTTCAACCATATGATATGAAAGAAATAATTCATTCATTTGTTGATAATCATGAGTTCTTTGAAATTCATGAGCTGTTTGCAGCCAATATTGTAGTAGGTTTTGGGCGACTAAATGGAAAAACTGTAGGAWYCGWTSYAAATCAACCACTTCAGCTTGCTGGTGCACTAGAYATTGATTCATCAAACAAGGCTGCAAGATTCATTAGATTTTGTGATTGTTATAACATTCCAATAATTACTTTGGTGGATACCCCGGGATACATGCCRGGAACTAACCAAGAACACAATGGAATCATTCGYCATGGAAGCAAGTTACTGTTTTCATATTGTGAGGCAACCGTGCCAAAARTTACTCTTGTTATCGGYAAAGCATATGGTGGAGCRTACATTGCAATGGCAAGYAAATATCTTMGAACTGAYATTAATTACGCTTGGCCTACAGCAAAAATTGCTGTCCTRGGAGCAGAAGCTGCAGTCAAAATAATRAATAGAAAGGAACTTGCCAAGGCAAAAGACGCWGAARCSCTRAAGAAAGAATTGATTGATRATTTTRCAGAAAAGTTYGAGAATCCATATGTTGCCGCATCTCATGGMAGTATAGATRCTGTAATTGATCCTGCTGAAACGCGACCAATGYTAATCAAAGCTCTTGAAATGCTAACCAATAAACGCGAAAAACAATATCCMCGAAAACACGGTAACATTAACCTGTAAGAGAAATGATTGAGAAGGTCTTAATTGCAAACAGAGGRGAGATTGCTCTCCGTRTTATTARAACATGCAAAGCGTTAGGAATCAAAACTGTAGCAGTTTATTCCGACGAAGATGTTAATTCATTGCATGTAAAACAAGCAACAGAATCATACCACATTGGAGAAGGCACTCCAGCTAAAAGTTATCTTAATCAAGAAAAAATTCTAGAAACAATTTTAGCTTCTGGCGCAGATGCTGTCCATCCTGGTTATGGATTTCTTTCAGAAAATCCTGACTTTACAAGATTATGTGAGAAAAATAAAATTAATTTCATTGGTACAACTGCAGATTCAATGGAGCTTTGTGGTGATAAAATGCGCTGCAAAGCAGTAATGTTAAAAACCAAAGTTCCAACAGTTCCTGGAAGTCCAGGTCTTGTTAAAGATGCAGATGAAGCACAAAAAATTGCAAACGAGATAAAGTATCCAGTTCTTTTAAAGTCAGTTTATGGAGGCGGCGGACGAGGAATAAGACTTGTCACCAGCGATAAAGAACTAAAAGAAAATTATGAATCTGCAACAGGCGAATCAATGGCAGCTTTTGGCAAATCTGCCATCCTAGTTGAAAAATTCCTTGAAAAAATTAGACAYATTGAATWTCAAATGGCACGAGATACTCATGGCAATACGGTTCATATTTTTGAAAGAGAGTGYTCAATTCAGAGAAGAAATCAAAAACTAATTGAGCAAACTCCYTCTCCTGTKGTTGATCAAGAAACAAGAGATAGAATTGGTGAATTAGTYGTRAAAGCARCAAAAGCTGTTGATTATACTAATCTTGGAACTGCAGAATTTCTTAGAACAGATGACRGTGATTTCTWTTTCATTGAAATTAATGCGCGTTTACAAGTAGAACAYCCAATCACAGAACTTGTTTCAGGATTAGATCTTGTTAAACTACAAATTGATATTGCAAATGGTGAAGAGATTCCATTCAAACAAAAGGATCTCAAAATGAATGGTTATGCCATTGAATGTAGAATTAATGCAGAAGATACCTTTTTGGATTTTGCACCATCAACAGGACCAGTTCCTGATGTGACAATTCCATCTGGACCTGGCGTTAGATGTGATTCTTACTTGTATTCTGGCTGTACGGTTTCATCTTTCTATGACTCTTTGATGGCAAAACTCTGTACATGGGGTCAAACTTTTGATGAAGCAAGACTACGAATGCTAAATGCATTAGGAGACTTTTACATCCAAGGTGTTGAAACATCGATTCCACTTTATAAAACAATTCTCAAGACTGAAGAATACAAAAAAGGAAACTTGTCAACAGACTTTTTGAAACGATATGGAATTTTAGATAGATTAACAGCTGATATCAAAGCAGACAAGGAAACAAACAAAGACGCTGCTTTGGCTGCAGCCRTTATTCATTCGGAATACTTTAAAAGCAGAGTAAGGSCCACAACCGAAAATAGCACACGTTGGAAGAGCCAACTGGATTGAAGCRATGGAATACAAAATAGAAGACATCGAGGGAACATTCAATGGAGAAATTATAGAAAACTCRGGTAATTYAGAATATGTAATTAAAATAAACGACARAGAACAAAATTTGAAAATTTTAAACATGGATACTCGTGGAATAGAATTTATTTTAGATCRAAAATATCACMAGGTCAAGTATCTTGAAAGTACTACATCTAAGATGAATCTTGTWGTAGATGGAATTYCAATGACTTTGAWTCTACAYGYAAATCTCGATGAAATTGTWTACAAACWCTCTGGAGGRGCARAAGYCAGYGATTCACARCTTACACTWAGAAGCCAAATCCCAGGAAAGGTGRTATCAATYGCTGTGGAAGARGGGGCTRGTATAAAAAAAGGAGACAATGTTTGYGTTTTAGAATCAATGAAGATGCAAGTTDGTATTAAATCCCATAAAGATGGAACMGTCAAGTCTATCAAAGTTAAACAAGGCGGYACCGTTGCCAAGAACGAYGTAATAGCAGAAATAGAATAAAAAAGAAAAAYTAATTTCCTTTCTTTAGAAAGTCTTTGATCTCATCATAGTTTGGTTCAACTARTGGRTCATCAGATACCCATTTGTAACCAATTGTTCCGTCTTTATTAATAATGAAAACAGAACGTTTTGCTGCGTTGTAATCTTTTAYATGTAAAAGRTGWGGCATCAAWAYATCATAATCCCTAATGGTTTTACTYTGATAATCTCCRAGAATTGGAAAATTAAAGTTGTGTTTTTCTTTGAATGCTTTRTTTGCAAAAGGTCCATCATTACTTATTGCAACAACRTTAGCACCAAGTTGTGAAATTTCATCCCATGAATCTCGAAATGYACACARCTCTTTCTCACATACWGGAGAACTTGCAGCTACAAAAAATGAYAGAACTATTTTCTTGTCRTTGAACTCASTCAAAGTTCTCATCTTCAWRTCTGTATCGAYAAGTTCAAAGTCRGGAGCTTTGTCACCAACATTCAATGYCATGCAAAAAATTAATCCTTGYCATATTAAGGACTTTGCCAAAAACTTCCTTCCTAAAAAATTRAGATCCAAAAAAATGAGCATAGATTTTTATATTATTYGTAAGGTGTCAAAGCTACTTTGGTAGGGGAACTTGCGGGTAACTACAGTACAATTTTAATGATGTTTGGTTTTGCAGTGGTCGCTACCGCTCCAGCTTTGTTAATTTCTAGAATGATCGCCCCTCGGAAAAGAAGCAATCCAGTAAAATTCCTACCCATGGAATGTGGCCAAGTTCCTTCAGGAGCAGGTCGAACTCACTTTATGATGCAGTATTATGCTTACATTCTGATGTTTGTTGTTTTTGATGTTATGGCAATTTTCCTTTATGCATGGGGCAGCTCAATATTGAGTCTTCCAAGAACTGCAACCCTTCCAATTATTGCATTTTTGGCAATAATGTTTGCAGCAATGGCCTATGCGTTAGACCAATCTAGGAGACGTAACATATGGTAATGATAAATACAAATCTAAAGTATAGTGAGGTAAGGGTTTAGATTGCTAAAAGACTTGGTTACTCCACAAACCGCTAACGTATTTCTTGGCAAACTTGGAGATATTTTAGAACAAGCAATCGGTAAACCACTAGGCTACGCCATTAGTTGGGGTAGACTTTGGTCACTTTGGCCAGTACACATCGAAACTGCATGTTGCAGTGTAGAGTTTGGAGCAGCATCTGGTCCACGATATGATGTTGAACGATTTGGCATCATTGAAGCATTTGGATCACTTAGACAATGTGATCTAGTTGTTGTGCAAGGAACCATTACAAGAAAAATGGCTCCACGACTACGTCTCGTATATGATCAGATGCCAGAACCAAAGTATGTCATAGCAATGGGTGCTTGTGCAATAACTGGAGGATTGTACTTTGATTCGTACAACGTTCTTCCAGGTATTGATGGAATTCTTCCTGTTGATGTGTATGTTCCAGGCTGTCCACCTAGACCTGAAACTCTTATACAAGGATGTATACTCCTACAGGAGAAAATWAAGAGRATGAAGGCTAGGAAGATTGTTTAATGAGTACTGAAAAAGATTCTGAACAGAAAGARGCYCCTRCAGCAGAAAAGAAACAAGTTCCAGCTAAACTAGAAGAACAAYTACCCAARTTTGAAAAAGATTTGGCAGAYAAAGTTGTCGCAAAATTTGGRGAAAAAACTGAAGTTGCGTTCGTAAAACCAGATAGAATTAGAATYAATGTAAAAAAAGAYAACATCRAAGAGGTCGCAGAGTTTATTCGAGATGATTTAGGTTTTGATCATGCYGAGKCTGTTTCKGGTGTAGATTACCCAGWAGATAAAGAAATTGAAGTTGTTTACCACTTGGGCTCTTATACYRATCCWCAACTATCYAAACAAATTCTAACTTTAGCAACAAGAGYTCCACGAGARGATGATCCAAAACCAGGAAACGATTCTACTCATTTGCSAAGTTTAAGAGAAATTTTCTACAGTGTAGAATTTCATGAACGAGAATGTTTTGAGATGTTAGGTGTTTACTTTGAYGGTCATCCAGATAATAGAAGACTTTTGTTACCRGAAGATTGGGCAGACTTACCACCATTRMGGAARGACTTTWCMATWAARGGAAGATAGRACATGACCAMACAATTACCRCCAGGACTTTCACTTGAAAAAGTTGAYGAGAAAATTATGACTCTCAACGTAGGRCCACAACATCCMGGCTCTGGTCATATGCGGCTTATYRTTCAAGTTGACGGTGAYTACATYGTTGCTTGTGATCCTGATCCAGGATACGTACATCGTGGTGAAGAAAAGATGGCAGAATATAGGAATNAKATTCTAAACATTCCACATCTTGAGAGACCAGTAATTCACGATTCTTGTAACATACTTTATCCATATTGTTTAGCTGTAGAAGAAATACTAGGACTTGAAGTTCCAGAGCGCGCAAAGTACATGAGAGTAATAGCATCAGAGCTGAACAGATGTGTTTACATTCAGTATTGGCTTGGAATCTATGGAATCTTTCTGGGCCATTCTACTATGTTCATGTGGCCAATGGGTGACCGAGAACTTTTCATTGATCTTTTAGAAAAGATGACAGGTGCAAGAGTTACACACTCTTACTTTGTTCCAGGTGGAGTACGCAATGATCTTCCAGCTAACTTTGAAGATGTTTGTCTAAGACAAGTCAACTATTTTGAAAAACGAATCAAAGAATATGCTGACATCTTTTATGATAATCCAATTCTAATACATAGAACTGAAAAAACAGGCATATTATCCAGGGAAGATGCAATACGACTAGGTACTACTGGCTCTGTACTTCGTGCAAGTGGTGTTGATTTCGACGTCCGAAAGAAAGAACCATACGACGTATACGAAGAGCTAGACGTTCACTCAAATGTTCTAAAAGAAGGTGACTCTTTGGCACGTTCTAAGATTCCCTGGCTTGACATGTTAGAAAGTTGTAACATCATTAGACAAGCATTAGAAAAAATGCCAAAGTCAGGTTCAATTAGAAAAAAACTGAAACCAAATCCTAGAGGTGGGGATATGTCAGTTTACAAAAGAGTTGAATCAGGACGAGGTTCACTTGGTTGTTATATTGTATCTAAGAGTAAGCCAGAACCATATCGACTAAAACTCAGCGTTCCTTCATTTAGAAACTTGATTGCATTGCCATATCTCCTCAAGGGTGAAAAACTTGGTAAYATGCCAGCAGTTTACTGGAGTCTTAACTATTGGCCAGTRGAGGCAGATAGATAGATGTCGGTAATTGCACCAAAATTYARGTTCAGTGAATTTCTAAAGTCAATTACAGATAATCTCTTTTGGATAATTATCTTASTAACACTARTTGGCCTTCCTRTCMTAATGATTGTTCTGMTTTTTGTCGATTTGCCAGTTTACCAAGGAGAACTGATCAATCCGTTTCTTGCTTTYAGCTGGATGTTTCATCCTGAACTTTCTCTTCCTTTAATCAAAKCTTTTATGRTAACTGATTTTTTTAGAATTGCAGTATTTCCAGGATTTGGATTTGCAGCATTACTTGCAGCTTCAGTAATTTTTATTGAAAGAAAAATGCTTGCAAAACTTCAGCTTAGAGTAGGACCATTCTACTGTGGAAAAATTGAAGGAATTCTTCAACTGATGGCCGATGGTATAAAACTAGTTACAAAAGAAATAATCATTCCAGCAAAGGCTGACAAACCCATCTTTATTCTATCTCCACTTATGTTTGTAGGTACAGCTGCTGCCTTTGTCGCATTAATTCCAGTTGCCCCTGGTTGGGTTGTAGCAGATATTGATCTAGGCTTGATTGCAGTCTTTGCTGTAATTGGATTCTTTCCAATCATTACAGTTCTAGCGTCATGGTCTGCAAATAGCAAATACCCCTTCATCGGTGGAATTCGAGCGTTATTTCAAATGGTTTCGTTTGAAATTCCATTAATTCTGTCACTTCTTGGCGTTGTCATTCTTACTGGAACACTAAACCTCTCCGAAATTGTTGCAAGTCAAGCATCCTTCCCATGGATTATCTTTTTGCCAATTGGGGCGATTGTATTTTTCATTGCAATGTTGGCAGAGCTTGAAAGAATTCCATTCGACTTGCCAGAAGCAGAAAGTGAAATTGTAGCAGGTTGGTTAACAGAATTTTCTGGAATGATGTACGGTCTTGTTCAACTTGGTTCTTACATAAAACTTTACGCGTTTGCAGCTTTGTTTGTAGTAATATTCCTTGGTGGATGGAATGGACCAATGATTTTCCCTCCACTCGAAGAAGAACTAATCCTTGAAGGAAAGACCATTGGACCTATTACTATTCAAACTCCAGGCCTTCCAATATTTTCTATGGAATTCTTTAGTGGAGTTTTTTGGTTTATTCTCAAAACAGCTGCAGTAATTTTCTTTATCCTATTGCCAAGAGGTGTATTTCCAAGAGTTCGAATTGACCTTCTATTGGATCTAGGATGGTTCAAACTTATTGGACTTACATTTCTTAACATCTTTATAGCTCTCACTTTGCTTTATGCTGGAGTATTTGGGCCAGGAGGTATGTTGTAATTGGGAACAGCTAGTGGAATTATCAAGGCATTAAATTCCGGAATCAAACATCTTGCAATAAAACGATTTACTCTCCGTTATCCCGAACAAAAACTAAAGTTTGTTGGAGATGGATATCAGTATGATCCTACAACTGGTGTAGGAATTGCTGGTTACAAAGGACGACACATGCTCTTTCATGATAAATGTACTGGGTGTCAATTATGTGCTATTGCCTGTGAAGGAATTGCTGAAGCAATTGCAATGGTAAAGGTTCCAGAGGAATGGAAACATAACAAAAAGGCAATCATGCCACAAATTGATTACGGCAAATGCGTATTTTGTGGTCTATGCGTAGACGCATGCCCATTCTATGCCTTATACATGACAAATGATTATGAGCTTTCTTCCTTTACAAAGGAGGGTCTGATTTATACTCCGGCTCAACTTCAAGTAAAGCCTGACGTCCAACAGGATGTCGAGATAAAGATTGACGACCGGGGCGCATCACATGGCTGATGCAGCGTTTCTTGCATTATCTGTCATAACAATTGGTTCTGCAATTGCTGCTCTAGAATTACGTTCACTAGTTTATGGTGCCATCGCTTTGATGGGAACCCTTGGCGGCATTGCGGGATTCTTTCTCTTATTAGATTCACCATTTGTCGCATTATTCCAAATTGCAGTTTATGTCGGTTCTATCGCAGTATTGATTTTGTTTACAGTAATGCTTGTAAAAAGGGAACTAATCTTCAAAAAAATTGAAGATCCAAAACGTAAGTGGGCTGGCATTGGACTAATGCTTATTTTCATGGTTGCAATTGGTGCAGTAATTCTTGATTCTGGATTAAAATCTGTCACCACTGATGAACCACCAGTTGACTTTAGAGAAATTGGTGATGACTTTCTAACATATTATTGGCCAGCACTGATTCTAATGGCACTCATCTTAGCTGGTTCTGTTACTGGYGCACTTGTTCTTGCAAGAAGGGAGGATGAAATAAGTGRGYMWCGAACTGATTRATTTTGTTATTGTTTCAGTAGCCTTACTTGGCATTGGAATCTATGGYTTATCTGTAAAGCGAAACGCAATYAGAATGTTATTTGCCATAGAGATCATCATCAACGCTGCAAACCTAAACTTGGTTGCATTTGGACGATTTATTCCACACAGTGGTGGTCAAACTCTAGCATTATTTTCTATTGCAATTGCAGCTGCAGAGGTAGCAGTTGGACTTAGTTTGATAATTGTTGCATACCGAATGTACCAGAATATCGATATTGCTGACTTT
>LKGT01012910.1_pt1 | contig 12836 bp, 12 predicted proteins | sample 503861 | NCBI WGS metagenome assembly LKGT01 (sample SAMN04113194, study PRJNA297058) | marine sediment metagenome | biome: marine benthic biome; feature: marine benthic feature; material: marine sediment; isolation source: sediment sample collected at the water-sediment interface from the South......
GCCAGCGTACCGGACAAGCCCGGCCATGGACAACGGGGCGCCGCAAAGGCCCCGTGCTAAACCAGATTGTGGTGGCCATTGGCGGAAGACCGGATGCGTATGGATCTTTTCGTTGTCGTACGTGAATGGCGGCCTTTGGGCATGTTTTGGGTCAATTTGGCCCTACACCAAGATGTCTCGCCGGCGCCCGGCTACACCTTGCGCGTCAGCGGGCGGCGGGCCGGCGCTCTTCGGCCGGACACACGCCGTCCAGGCGGCGCCTCTAAATCCTTGCGCGCGACGCCGATCACCGTGGAGGGACCGGGCCCGACGGGTCTGGCGACAGGCTCCCAGTCAAGGCCCCGCAAGGACAGCCCGATAAAGCCCCACACATACCATTGATATGCCGGGTAGAGGCTGGGGGTAAGGCCTATGCTATCCACCAACCACATGACGAAGATCATGATTGCCATGACGTTGAGCGGCGATGGCCCCCGTCTGTAATTTTTCAAAATTCTCATTCCGACTGAGCCGAGCAGGACAACGTAAATGAACAAWCCRAYCACACCGCCGGAYAWCAAYYTGRWCARGAAGTCRTTATGAGCASTTSMGGKATYGCCGTTGCCSAATATCTGAAMCACCAAMGGCCGRYYSGCANAATTCNTGCAGCARSRCMTCCCAAMCARACCAGCGTCCGGATAAGGTTYTCTGGWAGGCCAGTTCAYCGGCRKTWTCYWTCRCCGCCGCAATCTCYYTCGWAAACAGYTGCTCCACCTCGCTGAWCACTTGGCCCTGATAYAAAAAGTTTATGCCAAMMARTAGSCCWACCGACAGAATCGCMGGCACRATTCGTTTGTAGCTCACACAATAAATAAGTATCCACAGTGTMAAAATAGCAACAGCCGCCTTGGAATAAATCTTAAACAAAACGACTAGACACGCACCGACGAGAATTAACAACAAAGTTCTTTTTATGAAATCCCCCCTAGGCTTTAGAAAATAAAACCAAAACAAGAAAACCGCTGAAAGGGTCTGGAAAGCGTAATTTCGAAACGTCACGGAATCGTGGTACAGGCCGACATTCCGTACCAGGCCCACCGTCAACCGCTCTTGCCAGACCACCCCCGTCATGGCCTGGTATATTCCGGTCGCCATCGGAAAGATCCCTGCCAGGATAATGACCAAAAGGAGCCGGCGAAAAGACTCCCTGTCATGAAAAAATGCTTGGATCATATAATACCCGACGAACCCATTGAGGACGCGGAAGCTGAGACCGATGGAACCGAGGGCGCCTTTATCGAAGGCATACAAGGAAAAGGTAAGAACGTTATAAATTAAATAAATCAGCCATATACGAAACAGAGGCATCTCGCTCAACTTCTGTCCGGGCGTAAAAGATCGCACCAGGATCAGCAAGGGTACCGCGACGCCAACAAGTTCGGGCAGCCTTAACGCGCCGAAGTACGTAAGATAACCGGTATCGATAACCGGCTTAARCAAAAAGGCGGCCARKATTCCGAAATTCACATTGGCAAACAATGTGAGTAACAGAACGAACGCCGATGTCGCGGACAAATAGAATATCAATTCGGGGCCCCGGTGTTGGAGGTCGGGAATCGCCGGTCAACCCACGTCCGGTCGAATCGTGGGAGATAACCGGTCATTTCGCTATCCTTCTGAACTGTTGCCAAATCACAATAAGGATTTTGAATTTGTGAAGGTCAAGCGGGACCTGTCAAAAGTGCTTCACGGAATAATCTAAAGGTTAACACACGGGTYAAAKACGATTKCTATYGMGAGAGGAYRMCANAAGTTYCRCGCMTATGGTTTGGCACYYWCGTYANCMACCYGYYCTGATTATYATGCCTTGTGARATCGTTYTCAAACCAGCACTCGTGCCAAAGCACAAGATTTAGCAAATTCCAGATCTTGAAACTGTTGAACCTCTTCTGCTTCTTATGGCGCGWAAATATGCCTTCGACATAAGCGCSCCGRAAATNTTGCGAAATAATAGGRCTTTCTAAAAYTCTTGTGCGGGCAAACTGGGTCAATTTCTCGGTTAACATAGTGGTYGCCGACCCGCAGARACCCCACTTTTTTCGATAAATAATGTCGTCGGGGATAATGCCTTGGGCAGCTCGCTTTAGAATGTATTTTGCTTCTCCGTTTTTATATTTAAAGTACGAAGGGAGTTTAAGAGCAAATTCGACGAGATCTTCGTCAAGGAAAGGGACCCGCGCTTCAATCGAGTTTGCCATGCTCATCTTATCAACGCGCATCAGCAGCAGTTCGGGCAGCCGGTTTACCAGCTCAAGATTTATGATCCGCGACAGAGAATCCGTGAACCGCGCATCACCAACCAAACGTGTAACGAGATGAGCTGAAGATTCGGTAAATGGAAATGTAGGGTCTAGTAGGCGCTGTTTTTCCTGATCCCAAAATGCGATCGCATTGCCCATAAAAAGGGGATTGCCGTCCCTGGCGCGAACCAATGCATCTTCCAGCTCGGGTGACACCCAGTCCTTGAGTAGCCGGAAGACCATACTCCGGAAAGCCTTGGGCAATCCGAGATAATGCCTGTAGACCCTTCGGTCTGCTTTGTCGAAAAGATGGTATGTGCCGTACCCAGCAAAAATCTCGTCGCTGCCTTCGCCTACCTGGATGACGGTGGTGCCGGAATTCCGGGCAAGTTTACATAAGTAATATAGTGGAACGCACACGGGATCTGCCAGAGGCTCGTCYTGGAGGTAGGCCATCTCAGGCAGGAAAGACGTRAAATCATTGTCGTCTATGACAATCTCGTGGTGRTTGGTYCCRAAAATCCGMGATRCGTACCGCGCCTGTTCAAGCTCATTCCGGTCGTCCCCTTTWATGCCGACGGAGAAGGTYTCGACCGGCYTATCAAGCGCTTCKGCCATCAGYGCRACATTCARTGAGGAGTCCACTCCGCCGCTRAGAAAYGCCCCAAAGGGGACATCCGAAATCATCCGGCGCTYCACCGATTGCCTGAGGAGTCTTCGGAGTTCTTCCACATAKTCTTCCTCGCGTAGCGGTGTRTCCGARGGAAMAAAGTCGGCAGGATTCCAGTAGYGAACAYGCGACTCYCGSCCGTTCCGGTCGATTGTCAGGTAGGTTCCSGCGGSAAGCTTGAATATTCCGTCAAAAAAGGTGGAGCTTSCCGGAGCATTCGCGAACGTCAAATAATGATATAAAGATTCWTGATTTATTTCCCGGCGAACRAAAGGCGCKTCCAATATGGCCTTTATCTCCGAAGCGAAGACGAAACTGTTCTTCCCCCTATAATAATAAAGCGGTTYGACGCCCAATGGATCCCTTACAAGGGTTAGCTTCCCGTCGTCTTTGTCATACAAGGCAAATGCATACATGCCCCTGATTTTCCCAAGGCATTTCTCTGGACCCCACTCTTTCAGGGCGTACAACAAAACTTCCGTGTCGCTTTCGGAACGAAAGTCGCAGCGGCCGGTGTCCCGCAACTCTTGCCGCAGTTCTCTGAAATTAAATATCTCGCCGTTGAATACGATTGTCATAGAGCCGTCCGGGGTGGTCATAGGCTGATGCCCCCGATCCGATAGATCGACGATAGAGAGCCTCCGGTGTCCTAGACCAACGAATGGGAGTTCCTGCGTCTGAAGGAACAGCCCAGCGTCGTCCGGCCCGCGGCTTCTCATTCGGTCCCTCATGGCAGTGAGTTTCTCTCTGCCAATGGTTCCGGGCCCTGTCCAGAAAAACCCGCCGACCATCCCGCACATCTAATTATGTTCGACCTGATCGAATGGATCCGCCGGCGTGTTGATCGACCTGACCACCTTCGCAGGATTTCCCCCCACCAAAGAATTGGCCGGGACATCCGTGGCAACCACGGCCCCCGCACCGATGACGCTGTTGTCTCCGATTCGCACGTTTCGCAAATTGAAGTGAAAAGACGTTTAGGATTACCATTGTCCATGTCAAAAATCGAACTCGATTCCAGTGCTAATGCTAGTGTTGACAAACCTCCGCTCTTCACGCTCAGCRRCGCCTCGATGCGCGMGGTGGCCGAGCTCGCACCGAATGCGGAGCTGGTCGAAGAGTGGAAGGGCGATGAGCTCGCCGATCAGACGAAGAACAAGGTTCTCGAATTTCTACAAGCGCATACACCGGTGACGGCTTGATCGCTCCGAGAAGTCCGCGCTAGCGGACGCATCGGTGTCCTCGCCATAAGTGGACATCGCGAATCGTGATGTCTCTCCCGCATTCATCTTACGTCTAGGTGCTTTCTTTGCCGCCATGTATTTTGTCCAGGGTGTGGGGGAGCCGACCGCCGGCCTCATCTCACAGCCAGTACGTTCGCTGCTGAGAGCATGGGACCAACTTCTGCATTTCGAGCAATGCTCGTTGTCGGAATCGTGATCGTGAGCGCGTGCTGGGCTGCAGTGCCTAAACTGAGAAGAGATGTGCCACAGTGGTGGGACTGAAAGAATTAGAATTGAACGTGAATTGAGTTTGAGTTGATAGAGGCACGACATGAGCGACGAAGATCAACCAACACTGCAAACGATCCACGAGCTGAGGGAGCACGTGGAAATCSYCGTACCATTTATTGACCTTGTTGAGCTCGATGATGACCTCAGACGAAGCGGCGGACGCCAATTGGCTCTGGGATTCCTGCTCGTCCACGGATGTCATGCTTCTCTCCCCCNGGTSYTMCCGGATCAACGGTTGGCGCCGGCTGAAAGCTTCACTTCCAGATGSCGGCTGTATTTCGACATGGCGAARCAGACGATRAAGAACAGGGCCGCGCCGAAGAKCARCGGTTCYTTRTGVAGCCCGCGCCACGGHAWGTCCTGACTGACCGCACGCAGCATRCCSAGRAYRTCGAACAKYCCGATGATCGACACCAGGGTGGTGTCCTTCARCARCCCCATGAAGCTGCCGACGATRTTCGGAATCATATGCTTCARGGCCTGSGGCATGACGACCAGACCCATSGTTCCCCAATAGCCSAGRCCGATGGTATGGGCGGCCTCGTACTGGCCGTTGGGAATGGCTTGCARGCCCGCGCGAACGGTCTCGGCCATGTARCAGSCGGAAAACAGGCAAACCGCGATGATGACCTGAACCAGCTTGTTGAGSACGAAGCCTTCGGGCATGAACAGCGGGAACATGGTSGTCGCCATGAACAGSAYGGTAATCAACGGCACCGARCGGAAYACCTCGATGAAMGHGGTGCTGAGCACCCGGATTACCGGCAGCTTGGATCGCCGGCCGAGGGCCAGGATGATTCCCCCCGGAAGCGCCGAGGCGATGCCGATTCCCGATATGACGAGGGTGAGGAACATCCCGCCCCATTTGGTCCAGGDAACCDCCTCGACGGTCCAAMMCATTTGCAAGACAAAGACCACGACGAGKGYGCCCGCGAGAAYGGCGCGAAGCGTGTTGCGCTGGKTCGCTTCCGACGCYTGRTCCTTGCCCARCAATCGGATCAGGAATTCCGGCAAGCCGCGGCCGCTGSSCACCCCGATGRTCGCATGCAGGGTATTGCCGAYCAGGCAAACSRTCGCSRMGGTGACCATGACCTGCATGAAGATGCCCTTGTCGCCGCCGGCGAAGAGATAACCGGCRAGGAAGGGATAGAGGAACACCGTGGACAKGCCGATSAAGATCTTRTCCTTGACCCGGGGCACCCAAAGCGGCGCCATCCACAGGACCAGCATCAGGCYRCCGARGTTGACCCGCCAYAAYTCYMCCCTCGGATAGCGGCCGTAAATGAAATTGTTCATCCACTGAATGACGCCGGCCCAGCAGGCGCCATCGATGCTGATATCGAAACACTCACGCCGGTCCTTGGCGACCCAAACGGCATCGGCCACGCCCCAAACGTAAAATCCCTTCACCGCCRCATAGATGATGTARATGGAGACAAYGGTGAGKRMGGYGTTGATCCAGGAGGARAAMAGATTCTTGCGCAGCCACCCRAGGACCGTCGTTTCGGACAGGGGCGCGCTCCGGGCKGCCGTTTTTTCCRATTKGACCACGGCKGCCATGATCAGCGCTCCACCAGTTGGACGCGTTTATTGTAKATGTTCAACAGGCCSGAAATGGASAGGCTGATGAACATRTARAAGGCCATGGTCATGCCRACCATTTCGACCGCRTAGCCGGCCTGGTTSAGSGCCGTCTGCATGAACAGCGCGACTAYGTCCGAATAGCCGATGGCGATGGCCAGCGAGGAATTCTTGACACAGTTCATCCACAGGCTGATCAACGGCGGCACGATGGCGCGCATGGCCTGGGGAATGATGATCAAGGCCATCGCCCGGCCCGGTTTGAGGCCGATCGCCAGCGCCGCCTCGGTCTGTCCCTTGTTCACCGAGAGGATGCCGGCGCGCACCGATTCGGCGAGATGCGCCGCGTGATAGATGGTCAAGGAGACCAGCAGCGCCAGGAACGCCGGCGGCAGGCTGAAGCCGCCCCTGAAGTTGAACCCCTGGAGCGTCGGGACATCCCAGTCGAGCGGCGATCCGGTCACCAGATAGACGATCCCCGGCACGACGATCAGCAAGCCGGCGGAGGCCGCCAAGGTCGGGAATTGCCGGCCGGTTTTGTCCTGGCGCTTGCGGGCCCAGCGCCTGAGAAAGAACACGCCGACGACAGTGGCGACAAAGGCGACGGTGGTCATCCAGAAGAGATCGCCCGGAACCGGCGAGGCCGTATACAGGCCGCGATTGTTGAGGAACATGACCTSCGCGCCGCCGGAAAGATCGAGGCTGTTCTTGACCCTGGGCAGSAGGGCGAAGACCCCGACATACCAAAAAATGATCTGCAGCAGCAGCGGGGTGTTGCGGATGATTTCCACATAGGCCAGCGCCAGCCGGGCGACCAGCCAATTGGTGGAAAGCCTTAAAAYGCCGACAAARAAACCGAGTAGGGTGCTCGCSACGATCGCRAAGGCCGAGACCAGAAGGGTGTTGATGCAKCCGATCAGGAAGATGCGGCCGTAGGTYCCCACGCCGGGCTCGTATTCGAGAAGCTTGAAGTCCGTGTCGAACCCGGCGGTRGCGGTGAGGAAGCCRAAGCCGGTGTTCATCCCGCGCACTTCKAGATTATGSGCCGTGTTCGTGATGAGAAACCAAGCGAGCCAGCCGACGRYGCAARCCGTCAGAAGCTGATAGAAGACCGAGCGCACGCGCTCGTCGTGGAAAAAGTCGAACCGCTCTTTCGGCTTGACGTGCGYCGATGCTTTATCGGTATCGCTGACGGCCATGATAAYYGGGCCCTGATGTTKCGCGTAGGCTCAACCCGAAARAAGCGGCGCCCAGCCCTTAATCAACGGGCCGGGCGCCACCGGATGATCCTAGCGGAACGGCGGGGCGTACATCAGCCCACCTTTGGTTCAAAGGTCGTTCGCCGACCCGGAACGGCCGATGCCGATGCCCAATTTTCCATCACCCATATAGGCGTCGTAGACTTCGCCGTAATTGCCGACCGCCTTGATGATGTTGTAGGCCCAATCTTTACTRAGGCCCAAACCCTCATTCAGGTTGCTCTCGACGCCGAGCATGCGGCGGACCGAGGCGTTGGTCGAGTTGGCGCGCATRTCGTCGACGTTGGCCTTGTTGACGCCGAGCTCCTCGGCGTTGATCAACGCGTAGACCGTCCATCTGACGATGTTGAACCACTGGGCGTCACCCTGCCTCACCGCCGGAGCCAGRGGCTCCTTGGAGATGGTYTCGGGGAGAATGATATGGTCGCCAGGCGTGGGGAACGCATACTTGTTGGAGGCCAGCCCCGACTTGTCGTTGGTCAGCGCATCGCAACCRCCCGCAAGATAGGTGTCGTTGCGCACGTTGCCGTCCTCGAACGTGACCGGGCTGATGTTGAGATTGTTGACCCGGCTGAAGTCCGCCAGGTTCARCTCGGTGGTGGTGCCGGTCAACACGCATACCGTGGCACCCTTGAGCTCGAGCGCGCTCTTGATGCCGCTGTCCTTGGGGACCATGAAGCCCTGGCCGTCATAGAAGTTGACCGCCGTGAAATCGAGACCGAGCTGGGTGTCGCGAAGCAACGTCCAGGTGGCCGTCCGCGACAGAAGATCGGACTCGCCGTTGGCCAGCGCGGTAAAGCGAACCTGGGTGCTGACCGATTGAATCTCAAGCTTATCCTTGCTTCCGAAGATGGCCGCAGCGACGGCCTGGCAGATCGAAACATCGCTGCCGTACCAGTTGCCGGCGGCGTCCAGGTTGTAGAAGCCGGGCGAGGGCGGGCCGACCTGGCAGCGCAGGTGGCCGCGTTTCTTCACGATCTCAAGCGTCGACTCCGCCGACGCGCCGACGCTACCCGCAACCATCAGCGCGAAAGCTGAGGCGGCCAGCGTCAATAATCTTGCGAATTTCATCTCCCTGTTCTCCTAGTTGACTTTCTGTCTCGACGAGCCTCGACGAGCATTGCTATTGGCTATTCGAGGCAGTGATCAAGGTCCAAACCACGTCCAAGTTAGCCGCTAGCGTTCTGAACCGCAACAGCCTTTAGCCACGAGCCCCGGCCGCGGTTTTTTTTAGCCGCTCCCACCAGTGCCGGTTTCGCGTGGCTCGCAGGCAAACCGCTTGTCGAAAGCTCTTGGGTTTACCCTTTTCAGGTCCGCCTGGATCTCCTCGGCGCGCGCCTTGCGCTGGAGGCAAAGCGCCTCCGTCGGATAGGGGATGGCCCCCCAGCCCTGGTGCGCGTCGCCGCGAACCCAGTCGCCGCCCATGAGAAAGTAAACCACCAGCAGGTATTCCATGGCTGTCCAGCCCGGTTCCTCACCTCGGCGCCGATGCGCCCGGTTCGACGCCGGACCCCTTTCGCCGAACGCCCTGCCCCCCCAAGGCACCCGGGCGGGCCGGATGACGCCGCGTCGATCGCGGGCCGCCGGGCGCGCCCTCGGTCGTTATCGCGTCCCTAGCTGCCGACCTCGATCGCGCGCCAGTATTTGGTGTTGAGCTTGCCGATGAAGGTATCGTGCTGCGAGCCCAGGCACTGGCGCAGGCTCATCATCCCGCCGAGGGTCGCGGCGGAGCAGCGCTCGAAACCCTCCTGCGCCAGGGCGCGACCGGGCGCGCCAGCCGGCGGCGCCAACCTCAGCCACAGCCGTTCGCGCTGGTCCTGGTCGGCGCGGCCGCGGCGCGGCAAGGCGTTGATCATGCGCGCGGTGAGCCGCGCGGCGTCGACCCGCTCGGCGCCGTTGTCCACGACCGCCGCCGCGGCGCTCCGAAGCGGTCCCGTCGCCAGGAAGATGTCGATCTCGCTATGGGGCCTGGAATCGCCCGGGACCGGCTCCGGGATCAGGCTCGCGCGCGCGCCGACGCTGACGCGCACCGAGGCCAGGTCGAAGCGCTCGAGCACGCTCTCCGGAAGGCTCATCCGGATCGCGGTATGCCCGCGCTCCGTGGTGATGGTGAGCAGCTCCGCACCGGCCAAGACGACCGTCGTGCCGTCCCGCCGCACGCCGTCGAGCGTGAGGGTGCTCGGGTCATGGATGTAATAGGCCGTGCCCGGTTCCGGCGACGACCGGCGCTGCTCGATGCAATAAACGGTGAACTCGGCACCGCACTCGCCGCGCTCGCACTGCAAGGTCACCGGCTCGGCGCTGGCGATCACGGCGAGGATTTGCGGCGCCGCGGCGGCCTGGGATGCGCCCAGCGCCCACAACAGAGGCACGGCCCACAACAGAGGCACGGCCCACAACAGAGGCACGGCCCACAACAGAGGCACGGCCCACAATAGCGGCACCAGAGCCGCGTCGAATCGAAAAGACCCGCCCATGGCTTTCTCCCTAATCTCCGGCCTGGCAAGCTGGTCCCGGGACCAGCCGCGGGCCGCACTCGATCACGGGCGGAAACCATGTAACATACGGTCCTGAAACGCAACGGGTCTTAAGCTCCCCGGATCAAATTTTCGCAAGGGGCGCTGGACATTCGGCCGGGCCCGCCACCGGGAGTCCACTATCGGGATCGAGAACCCGGGCGGGCCGACCGCCGACCGCGAAGCCGGGGTCGAGCGAATGAACCGCGCGGCCGAGGCCGCGCCATAGGGAGATGGATCACATGAGCGATCCGGCCGCGCTGCCGCCCGCCCTGGAACAGGCCGTCACCTTCGACGCCGCGGGGCTGGTCCCCGCGATCGMMSRCGAACCCGGTTTCGATCAGAGCCGCATGCAAATTCGTATTGAACGCGGTCCCGGTGGTGGTGCCATCGACGGTGGTGACACCGACCGGATTGCCACGGGGGGAGGGGCGGACCCGATTCGCTGTTAATGGTCGGACAAGATACGTCCGATCGGGCGGCACATTCTTCCAGCACCGATTTGCATGTGGGCGGATCGGGCATGACAAAAGCCACCCGGGTGCCCCCTTCGAAGACCGAGGCTTGCGCCAAGGCCCCCGCTTCCCAGGGCTCGAGCAGGTCCCAGGACCAATCGATCGCTGCCCGAAGCGTCCCCTGGCGTGCGCTCGCTCCACGTGCGCCGGACAACAGCTCGAACCTGTCCTTCATCCGCTCCACGAGCTGCGCCGGAGACAGCACCCGAATGCGCGCCGCCGCCAGCTCGATCGCCAACSSCAGTCCATCCAGCAGCTCGACCCCGAACGTCTCGTTCCACCGCCGATGGAGCTCGGCCGGGAGCGCCTCGCCCGCCGAGGTGGCGAGCCGGAGGCCGGAGAGGTCGCGCTTCGCCGCCTCGGGATGAGCCAGCATCTGGTTGATCATCGTCGGGACGTTGACGAGCACCGTGGGCCGGTACCGCTCGATCCGCTCGAAGAGCGCATCTGCCGTGCACCTCTCCGGCCATAGGGCGCAGGTGCCGCCGACCGAGAAGGGGAAGAGGAGGTTGGTGCCCGTCGCGTAACCGAAGTAGAGCTTCGGGACGGAGAGGGTGATGTCGGTCTCGCTCATCCCCAGCACCCCTTTGCCGTAGCACTCCGTCGTGTTGGCGAAGGAGCGGTGGGTCTGGAGCACGGCCTTCGGGCGTCCGGTCGTGCCGCCCGAGAAGAGCCAGCTGAAGACGATGACGGCGTCCGTGAGGGTGGGCCTCTCCCCACCGTCGTCGTCGGTGTCGGCCGCATCGTTCAGCGACATCGACGGCGACGGCGATCCGGATCTCGTGCTGGCACTCGAGTGGGGACCGATCCGGGTCTTTAGGAACGACGATGGTCGATTCCGTGATGCCACAGCCAGCCTCGGGCTCGACGAATACGTGGGGCGCTGGAACGGCGTTGCCACCGGGGACTTCAACGCGGACGGTCGGATGGACATCGTCGCCACCAACTGGGGGCGGAACACGCTGATGGAAGTCAGCCCCGCCAACCCCTGGCGCCTGTACTTCGGCGATTTCGACAACAACGGGGCGTTCGACATCGTCGAGGCTCAACCTGGCGCGTCGTCGAGCATGATCCCGGTGGCCGATCTCGATCGGCTCATGCGGGCCTTGCCTCTGCAGGGCCGTATCGCCAGCTACGCGGATTATGCGGACGCCACGGTGCAAAGCCTCCTGGGCTCGGCCGTCAGGAATGCGAGCAGCGTCCAGGCGTCCACCCTCGATCACATGTTGTTCGTCAATCGCGGAGACCGTTTCGATGCCGTCCCGCTGCCGTGGGAGGCGCAACTCGCCCCGGCCTTTGCGGCAGTGGTCGCCGACTACGACGGCGACGGCAACGAGGACGTCTTTCTCGCCCAAAACTTCTTCGCCGTGCGGCCGGGCGCGGACCGACACGACGCCGGCCGCGGGTTGTGGCTCCGCGGAGACGGCACAGGCACCTTCACTCCTATCCCCGGACACATCTCCGGCGTGACGGTGTATGGCGACCAACGGGGAGCCGCGGTGTCGGACTACGACGGGGACGGCCGTATCGACCTCGCGGTCTCGCAAAACGGCGCCCGGACGTTACTGTTCCACAATGAACGAGCGACTCCCGGCSTCCGCGTGCGGTTGGTCGGATCCGAGACCAATCCCGACGCGATCGGGGCCATGGTTCGCATCGGTTACGCCGGTGGGCGCGGGCCGGCACGTGAACTCCAAGCCGGTGCCGGGTATTGGCCGAGCCATGGCCTGGTGCAGGTCTTCGGCACCCCTCGGAACCCCACGGTCGTGTGGGTTCGCTGGCCTGGCGGCGACATGACCGAAACGACGATCGAGACGGGCATGCGCGACGTGACAATCGGACGGGACGGGGCGCTCCTCCGCACGCCGTGAGCGAGACACGCCGAACGGTCCGCCGGCTCTCGCGAGTCGCACGCTCCGGGGCGCTACTCGCCGCCGTTGGCGTTGTCGCTTGTGGCTCCCCGAGCGATGCACCCCCGGCCGGCGGGACGGCGCGGATGGCAGAGCGGTTGGACTCGCTGGCCCGAGCGCTCAACGCCAATCCCACGGTCTACGAGAACGCCGCACGGCTCGCGGCGCTCCGCACGGTGCGACCCGAACCCAACTTGCCATCCCAACTCTTGCTTCGCGCCGATCTCGCCCAGGAACTCCTTCGCGTCGGGCAAAGCCGCGACGCCACACTGGAGTTCGAGGCAATTCTCCGGCGGGTGGCCGAGAGTCCTAGGGCCGCGCCACCGGAGTTTGTAGCGGCGATCAACAACCTGCTCGGCATGACGTACCTGCGGGTGGGTCAACAGGAGAACTGTACACCGGACCGCGGGAGTCGGCCGTGCTCGCTGTCGCCCACGCCAGAGGTCACACACCACAACGATTTTGGTGCGCGCAGCGCGATCGCCGTCTACGAACGTGTGCTCCGTGAGGAACCCGACGATCTGGTATCCCGTTGGTTGCTCAACGTCGCATACATGTCTATCGGCGAGTACCCGGATCGCGTTGCCCCGGA
>LKGT01006097.1_pt1 | contig 12802 bp, 9 predicted proteins | sample 503861 | NCBI WGS metagenome assembly LKGT01 (sample SAMN04113194, study PRJNA297058) | marine sediment metagenome | biome: marine benthic biome; feature: marine benthic feature; material: marine sediment; isolation source: sediment sample collected at the water-sediment interface from the South... ...
GTGGCGCCCCTATTTTTTTTGGGTGTTTTTGTCCCGGTGCCCCGCCGCCGGCGCTTCGTCACGGATCGGTCTTTTCCCATGGCGTGGACGGCATACGACCCGACACCCCCCGATAGGCCTCACGGATTGTCCGACCATAGCAAGAAACCGCGCCCGGTGAATGGGAAAAGGCTTTCCGTCCACGACGGCATCCGCCGGACGGCTCGGCGGCCGGCATCATGCGCGGGACCGGTCCCGTTTGACCGGGAAAYCGGGGCYGTGCACAATGACCGCCGCCSGGGTACCGTGGCGGCAMGYAGCGAGGAGGCAMCGATTTTTGAACCGTTCGRGGTGCGGCGATGATCCGCCGGACCGACACCCATGCGGACCTGGACGCCATGCGCGCTGTCCTGGAACGCGTGTATCCGCTGTTCGACGGCCACGCCCAGCTGTCCGTGACCTGCCGCGCGGACGCGGAAGACCGCTTGCACGACATCGGCTGGCTGCCCGACGGCGCCAGGGATTCGGACTACACCGTCATCAATCCGGAGTTCCGCGGCACCGTGGTCGAGGAGCTGCTCGACAAGCTGCCCTTCCCCTATGGCCGGACGCGGCTCATGCGGATGGCGCCGAAAAGCTGYCTCTCCATTCACGCCGATTCGKCGCTGCGCTATCACTACGCCATCACSACCAACCCCGATTGCTACATCMTGTTCAAGGAAGGCGACACGGGAACSCTGTGTCACATACCCRCCGACGGCCACCTTTACGAAATGGACGCCCGCAAAACCYACACCGCCATCAACGCCAGCAGGAAGGAGCGCGTGCACCTGGTCATCTGCGCGTTGGACCGGGAATGACNNNGGCNGGNCGCAGACGATTTYCATCCATGAATCAATGACTTAAACAACCAAGGACGAGCAGGATGCTAAATCCYSGACAACGGCCGTATCATGCCCATGTGGTCTTCRTGCCACCGGCCGCCGGTTTCCTTGAAGCCGTGGGCCAGGGACCAGGACAAATGGGGACGCCGTATCCAGCCGAACAAGTACCTGCCGGGGACCTTCCAGTCCTGCCAGYCCAGGTCGACGGCGCCSAGCAGCAGCATCCAGCCCAGGTCCCGGCCCCTGTAWGGGGTGCGCACGTTGAGCGTGCGGTAGCGTAACCAGCGGGCGTCCCACTGCACCAGATGCGTKACCCCGATTATTTTKCCGTCGTSGAAMAGGCCGTAMGATTCCCGGCGCGGATCATCGATGGTACACTCGTAYGGYCCCAGAAKGCGTACGACCTCGCGGATCTTCTTGCCAGGCTTTTTGAAATGGTCSACCTCGATCCAGTASCGTTKCAGTTCCTCGAAATGAAYCCTTTTGACTTCCATACCCATGCCCCGAACCGCGCCGCTTGGTGATGACGCAAATKTWTTTGACATGCGGGTGGAAATTCCGCCAGGGACCTATCCCCCAATGARYCCGCCCATGGCTGGAACTGTAGGCAAATCCGSRGTTAAYACCAAGGGGAASCGCCCGTGACCGACCTTCTGGCCGTCCGCGACCTGGAGGTCGAGTTCCACGTKCTGGRCGGCGTCGTCCGTGYGGTCAGGGGCGTGTCTTTCCGCATCCGCCACGGATCGASCGTCGCCCTGGTCGGCGAATCCGGSTCCGGCAAGTCGGTCATTTCCCAGGCCATCATGGGCATCCTGCCSGATACGGCGCGCATCGCCGGCGGCCAGATCGTGTTTGCCGATCCGGAGCAACCCGGGAGCACGGTCGATATCGCAAGCCTTKCCGCGGACAGCCCCCAGATGCGGGCCATCCGCGGGCGCCGCATTTCCATCATCTTCCAGGAGCCCATGGTCTCGCTTTCGCAACTGCACACCATCGGCGATCAGGTCGGCGAAGCCCTGCATCTGCACCGCAAGGTCTCCAAAAAGGAAGGCCGCGAGATCACCAGGACCATGCTGCGCCTGGTCGGCTTCCCCGACCCCCAGGCGGCGTTGACGTSCTATCCGTTCGAGTTGTCGGGGGGCTTGCGCCAGCGGGCGATGATCGCCATGGCCCTGATCTGCCGCCCGGCGCTGCTCATCGCCGACGAACCGACGACGGCGCTCGACGTTTCCATCCAGGCCCATATCCTGAAGCTGATCAAGGACCTGCAGGGCGAACTGGGAATGGCGGTCCTGATGATCACCCATGATCTGGGCGTCGTCGCCAACATCGCCGACGAGGTGGTTGTGATCTACCAGGGCCAAGTCATGGAAAGCGGGACCGTCAAACACATTTTCGACGAAGCGGGCCATCCCTATCTCAAGGCCCTGCTCAAGGCCGTGCCCCATTTCGACATGAAGACGGGCGAACGGCTGGTGCCGCTGCGCGAAATCGACCATGAACCGGGGCCCATGCTTGCGGCCAAGGCGCCGTGGCCGCCCGGGGCGGATGACGCCGGACCCCTGCTCAGGGTCAGCGGCCTGCGCAAAAGCTTCGAAGCCCGCAAAGGCGGCATCCTGAGCGGGAACTCGCAGAATTCCGTGACCGCGGTGGACGGCGTCACGTTCGATGTCAAACGGGGGGAATGTTTCGGCCTTGTCGGCGAGAGCGGCTGCGGCAAGACGACCATCGGCAAGATCATCATGCGCGCGCTGACGCCGGACGCGGGCGCCGTTGTCTTCAACGACCGCGGGACACCGGTCGATCTGCTGTCCCTGAAAAACGACGACCTGCTGCCGTACCGGCAAAAGATCCAGATGGTCTTCCAGGACCCKTTCGGCTCGCTGAACCCGCGCATGACCGTGTTCGACGTCATTCGCGAACCCCTGGTCATCCACCGGATCGGCGACGCCGATTCGCARGCGGAGAYGGTCAAGGAACTGATGCACATGGTGGGCCTGGACCCGCGGTTTCTCAACCGCTACCCGCACAGCTTTTCCGGCGGGCARCGCCAGCGCATCGGCATCGCCCGGGCCYTGGCCCTCAAACCCGACCTCTTGATCTGCGATGAGCCGGTGTCYGCGCTGGATGTCTCGATACAGGCGCAGATCCTCAACCTTCTCAAGGACATGCAGGCCGGGCTGGGCCTGACCTACCTGTTCATCTCGCACAATCTGGCGGTTGTCGATTACATCGCGGACCGCATCGCCGTCATGTGCCRCGGAAGGCTGGTGGAAATGGCGCCGCGCGAGGTCCTGTTTCGAAATCCCCTCCATCATTACACCCGCGCCCTGATGGCGGCCGTGCCCTMTCCGGACCTTGACCGCAGGCTTGATTTCACGGCCGCGGGCACGGGAACGATTTCCGATCCSGCGGCRTGGCCCGAGCCGTTCGCCGTGAGCGACTCGCGGCCGTGCCGTYTTGTCGACGTGGGAGACGGCCATTTCGTTCTCGCCKCGGCCGACACGGACCCCCGGGACCTGRCGGGATGCTGACGTCATGAGGCGGGCCCGGGCCCTGAGCGCCGCCGCCGCCGTCCTCGCCTGGGCGTTCGTCCCGGCTKCGGCGGCCCMGCCGGYGAAGCTGCTGGAGCCTTTTTTCCTGRGCCATCCGGTGGCGGCGGGCGATTTGCCGCCGGTGCGGGAAAGGGTGCCCGAAACCCCGTCCATCGTGACGTTGAACGGAACGGGGCAGAGCCTCGGGCGCTATGGCGGCGATCTGCGCCTGCTCATGGGGAAGCCCAAGGACGTGCGCATGATGATGGTGTACGGCTATGCCCGCCTGGTTGCGTACAACACCAGACGGGAGATCGTTCCCGACATCCTCGAGCGCCTTGACGTGCGCGAGGGCCGCGAATTCACCCTGCGTCTCAGAAAGGGACACCGGTGGTCCGATGGCCATCCCTTTACGGCCGARGACTTCCGCTACTACTGGGAGGACGTGGCCGGAAACACCGAGCTGTCGCCGTTCGGGTTGACCAAGGTGTTGCTCATCGACGGAAAGCCGCCGCGATTCGAGATCCTGGACAAGACCACGGTCCGCTACACCTGGTCCCGGCCCAATCCCTATTTCGTGCCGGCGCTGGCGGCGGCGGCGCCGCTGTTCATCTACCGGCCGGCCCACTATTTGAAGCGATTTCACGTCCGCTACGCCGATCCGGCCATGCTCCAGCGCCAGGTGCGGAAAGCGGGAATGCGCAACTGGGCGGGATTGCATGACTCCAAGGATCGCCAGTACCGGTCCGACAATCCCCGTCTGCCGACGCTCCAGCCCTGGGTGAACACGACCCGGCCGCCGTCCGAACGCTTCATCTTCACCCGCAATCCTTACTACCACCGCATCGACACGGCGGGCAGGCAACTCCCCTACATCGACCGGGTGATCATCTCCTTGGGGTCCAACARAATGATTCCCGCCAAGACGGGGGCCGGGGACGCGGACCTGCAGGCCCGGTATTTGCGATTCGACAACTACACCTTCCTTAAAGAGRGCGAGAAGCGCAACGGCTTCACCGTCCGCCTGTGGCGCACCGCAAAGGGGGCGCAAAAGGCGCTSTAYCCCAATCTGAATGCCACCGATCCGGTCTGGCGCGCGGTGCTGCGGGACGTGCGCTTCCGGCGCGCCCTTTCCCTGGCGATCAACCGCCACGAAATAAACCAGGTCGTCTATTTCGGCCTCGCCCGCGAGAGCGCCAACACGGTCCTGCCCGAAAGTCCTCTTTATAGAGCGCACTACCAGACGGCATGGAGCCAGTTCGACGTGGAGCGCGCCAACGCCCTGCTCGACGACATGGGCCTGACCAAACGCACCRGCGACGGCATCCGCCTGYTGCCCGACGGCCGSCCGCTCAACRTCATCGTCGATWCGGCCGGGGAAAGTACCGAGGAAACCGACATCCTTGAACTGATCCACGACAGTTGGCTCAAGGTGGGGATCAAGCTGTATTCCAAGCCCGCCCAACGCGAGGTGTTCCGCAGACGCATCTTCGCCGGGCAGACGGTCATGTCCGTCTGGGCCGGCCTCGCCAACGGACTYCCGGCCSCGGACATGAGTCCCGAAGAGCTGGCACCGACGACAAAACACCAACTGCATTGGCCGAAATGGGGGCAATACGCCGAAACCGGCGGCAGGGCCGGCGAGCCGCCGGACATGGCACCGGCCCGGGAGCTCATGCRACTCAACACCGCCTGGCGYCGCGCCACCAGTGGGGCGGAGCGGGAGCGCATCTGGCGCCGCATCCTGGAAATTCACGCCGAGCAGGTTTTCACCATCGGCATCGTCAACGGCACCTTGCAACCGGTCGTCATCAACAACCGGCTGAGAAACGTGCCGGCCGAGGGTRTCTACGCGTGGAACCCCGGCGCCTATTTCGGCATCTATAAACCGGATACGTTCTGGTTTGCGSGTAATACCAAGGAGCGCTGATCATGACTCATAGAGWTCGCGTAGGCGGCCCATCGGGCGGGGCGGCCGCMGGCAGGCGATGAGGAAGACCCCATGATCGGTTATGTGGTTCGCCGTCTGTTGATCATGATCCCCACGTTGCTGGCCATCAGCCTCATCGTCTTTGTCATCATCGAGCTTCCGCCGGGAGATTACCTGGAAAGCTATGTCGCCGAGCTGGAGAGCCAGGGCGAATCCGTGGATCCGAAAGAGATCGAGTTCCTGCGCACCCAGTACGGGTTCGACAAGCCCGCCTACCAGCGCTACCTGCACTGGCTGGTTGGGATGGTGCAGGGCGATTTCGGATTTTCCTTCGAATACCGCCTGCCGGTGTCCGAGGTTGTCGGCGACCGCCTGGTGCTGACGATCCTGATATCCATCGCGACGATTCTGTTCACCTGGATCATCGCCTTTCCCATCGGCCTCTATTCGGCCACCCATCAGTACAGCTGGGGCGACTACGGCCTYACCTTCATCGGGCTGGTGGGGTTGGCGACGCCGAACTTCCTGCTTGCCCTGATCCTGCTGTACCTGGCCAACGTCGTGTTCGGCACGTCCATCGGCGGATTGATGGACCCCCAATACCTGRACCAGCCGTGGAGCCTGGRCAAGSTTCTGTCGGTCCTCGCGCACCTGTGGATCCCGGTCGTGGTCATCGGCACCTCGGGRACCGCGGCGATGATCCGGCGCCTGCGGGCGAATCTGCTGGACGAGCTGCAAAAGCAATACGTGGTGACGGCGCGCGCCAAGGGCCTGCCCCCGTTCAGGTTGCTGATCAAGTACCCCCTGCGYATGGCGATCAACTTCTTCATCGCCGACATCGGCAGCCTTCTGCCAAGCATCATTTCCGGCGCCGAGCTSGTCGCCATCGTGCTGTCGCTGCCGACCACGGGACCGATATTGATCGCCGCCCTGCAAAGCCAGGACATGTACCTTGCCGGGTCGTTCCTGATGTTCCTGGCGACCCTCACGGTGGTCGGGGTGCTCATCTCCGACCTCGCGCTGGCCGCCCTCGATCCGCGCATCCGTCTGCAGGGAGGAAGCACGCGATGACGGACGGGCCGGGCACGGCGGCGGCGGTGGAGCATTACGTCTCCACCGAGCCGTTCGATCCCCGCGCCATCGAAGCCCTTTCGCCCGAGCAGGAGCGCTATTACCTGGCGTCCCAGTGGCGGCTCATGTGGTGGAAGCTCAAGCGCCATCGCCTGGCCGTGATCTCGGGCGGGTTTCTTCTGGCGATGTACGCTTCCATCCTGGTGAGCGAGGTCCTGGCGCCTTACAACCTGCACACGCGGCACGTGGACTCCATCTACGCGCCGCCCCAGTCGATCCACCTTTTCGACAAAGGTAGGTTCGTCGGGCCGTTCGTCTACGGAACGACGTACCGCCTGAACATGGAAAACCTGAAGCGCGAATACACGGAAAACACCAAAGAGGTGTACCCCTTGCATTTCTTCTGTTCCGGGGATTCCTATGACTTCTGGGGACTGACGACCGCCCGGCTGCACGTGGTGTGCCCGGCGGCGGGGGGAACCCTGTTCATACTCGGCACCGACCGGCTGGGCCGGGACGTTCTCTCGCGCATAATCTATGGGGCGCGCATATCGCTCACCATCGGCATCATCGGCATCACCATCAGCTTCGTGCTGGGCCTGACCATCGGCGGCGTGGCGGGCTATTACGGGGGCTGGGTCGACATGATCGTCCAGCGGTTGATCGAGATATTGCAGTCGTTTCCGCAGATTCCCCTGTGGATGGCGCTGTCCGCCGTGTTGCCCGTGACCTGGAGCCCCATCCTCATCTATTTCGGGATCACCGTCATCCTGGCCATGATCGACTGGACCGGCCTTGCCCGCGCCGTCCGCTCCAAGCTTCTGGCGCTGCGCGAGGAGGAATACTGCATGGCGGCGCAGCTCATGGGCGCCCGCCCCGGCCGCATCATCGGCCGCCACCTGATGCCCGGGTTCATGAGTCACCTGATCGCTTCGGCGACCCTGTCGATTCCGACCATGATTCTCGGCGAGACGGCGCTCAGCTTCCTCGGCATCGGCCTCAGGCCGCCCGTCACCAGCTGGGGGGTTCTGCTGAGCGAGGCACAGAACATCAATGTGGTGGCCCTGTATCCGTGGCTGATTCTGCCGGCGGTGCCCGTGGTGCTCATTATCCTCGCCTTCAGTTTCTTCGGCGACGGCCTGCGCGACGCGGCCGATCCCTACAAGTAGAGCGCGGCCCGCGGGTACCGGGAAACCCGTGCACGGCGCGGTGAAAATCAACGCTTCCGGCCCCCTCGGGCCTATGGCATAGTCTGTTCGGGGGGAGTAAGCGTGTAGGCACATGCGGGGGACGCAGGCTCCGCGGCCGGTGCTAAATCCCAAAAACGAAAATACAGTGTCGGGCAATGCCTAATCGTCTGCACAACGCGCGTCTGCTGATTTACAGCCACGACACGTTTGGCCTGGGCCACCTGCGCCGCTGCCAGGCCATCGCCCATTCCCTGGTCGAACAATTCAAGGGCTTGTCCGTCCTCATCCTGTCGGGATCGCCGATCATCGGCAGCTTCGATTTCCGCGCCCGGGTCGATTTCGTGCGCATCCCCGGCGTCATCAAGCTGTACAACGGCGAATACACGTCCCTCGGCCTGCACATCGACCTCAAGGAGACCCTGGCCATTCGCGCGTCGATCATCCGTCACACGGCGGAAATCTTCGCGCCCGACCTGTTCCTCGTCGACAAGGAACCCCTCGGCCTGAAAGAGGAGATCCGGCACACCTTGACCATGCTGAAAGGGCGGGGGACGACGCTCGTCCTCGGCCTGCGCGACATCATGGACGAGCCGGCGTTGCTGAGCCGGGAATGGAACGCCCGAAACATGGTCCCGGTGCTGGAGAACCTGTACGACGAGATCTGGGTCTACGGGATGTCGCAAATCTGGGATCCCCTGGCCGACATGGACGTCCCGCCGTCGGTGCGGCGGAAAATGATCTACACCGGCTATCTGCGGCGCGCCGTCCCCAAGGCGCGCACGGTGTCCCCCGTCGTGCACATGGACGAGCCCTATGTGCTTGTCACCGCGGGCGGCGGGGGTGACGGCGCGCTGATGATGGATTGGGTGTTGCGGGCCTACGAGAGCGACGGCGGCCTGCCCCATGGGGCGCTGCTCGTCCTCGGCCCGTTCATGCGGCCGGAGTTGCGCAACGGATTCGAGGACCGCGCCAACCGGCTGGAGCGGGTCAAAGCGATCACCTTCGACAGCCACATGGAAATCCTGATGGCGCAATCGACCGGGGTGGTCGCCATGGGTGGCTACAACACCATGTGYGAGATCCTGTCCTTCGACAAACGCGCCCTGATCGTGCCCCGCCTGAAGCCGAGACAGGAACAGCTCATACGCGCCACCCGGGCGCAGGAACTGGGGTTGGTGAAGCTGTTGAACCCGGACGGGAACGGGGATGCCCGGATCATGGCCGAGGCGTTGCGRGCGCTGCCGCGCCAGAACCTGCCCTCGGACGTCATGATGCCGGGTCTGCTCGACGGCCTTGCCACGGTCGGCGGTTTGCTGCAAAGGCACGTCGCCGCGCGCTCCGCCCCGGCGCGCCGGCGGGTTCTGGGGCGGATGTAGGACGGCAGGGGTGTCCCGAACCGTCGCCTTTGTGCTCAAGGGCTATCCCCGGCTCTCGGAGACCTTCATCACCCAGGAGATCCTGGCCCTCGAGCGGCGCGGGCTCGACATCGTTATCTTTTCCCTGCGCCGGCCGACGGATAAGGATCGCCATCCCATGCACCGGGGCGTTCACGCCCCCGTCCATTACCTGCCGGAACACCTGTGGCGGGAGCCGGCCCGGGTGCTCCGCGCCTGGCGGGCGGGGCGGCGGCGGCCCGGCTAYGGCGCCRCCCTGGSCACATGGCTTCGCGACCTGCGGCGGCAGCCGACRCCCGATCGCGTGCGGCGCTTCGGCCAGGCCCTGGTGCTGGCCCACGAGYTASCGGCCCMTGTCACGCGCCTGCACGCCCATTTCCTGCACRCCCCCGCATCGGTCRCCCGCTACGCCAGCGCGCTGACCGGCCTGCCGTGGAGCTGTTCGGCCCATGCCAAGGACATCTGGACCATTCCGCGGTGGGAGAAAACGGAGAAGCTGGCCGACCTCCAGTGGCTCATCACCTGCACGGCGGTCGGGCGCGATCATCTGGCGGCCCTGGCCCCGGCCCCCGACAGGGTCGAACTTGCATACCACGGCCTCGACTTTGGCCGGTTCCCCCCGCCCGGGTTCACCCGGCCGGCCCGTGACGGCGGCGCCGCGAACGACCCGGTGATCGTGCTTTCGGTCGGCCGGGCCGTGGAAAAGAAAGGCTACGGAGTCCTCCTGGGGGCGCTGGCCCGCCTGCCCCAGGACCTGCACTGGCGGCTGGTGCACATCGGCGGCGGCCCCCTGCTTCACGCCCTCAAGCGGCAGGCCGAAGCGAGCGGGCTTTCCGACCGCGTCACCTGGTTGGGTCCGCAGACCCAGGACACCGTAATCCGCCATTACCGCGCCGCCGACCTGTTCGTCCTACCCAGCCGCATCGCCGGAAACGGAGACCGGGACGGCCTGGCAAACGTCCTGATGGAAGCGCAAAGCCAGGGACTGGCCTGCCTGTCCACCTGGGTTTCCGCGGCGCCCGAGCTGATCGAGGACGGCGTCACCGGGCTCCTCGTCGCCCCCGACGACGAAGCGGCCCTGGCCGACGCTCTCGGGCGGTCGATCTCCGACCCCGGGCTGCGCGCCCGCCTGGGGGGGAACGGGCACCGGCGCCTCCGCGCCGCGTTCTCCCACGAACGCGGGATCGACCAGCTCATCGCCAAGTTCGCCACCGCCGCCTGATACCAAGGAGCGCCCGTTCCGGCCGCACACAAAGGGCTATGAGCAGCGTTTTCGTCTATGTCCAGCACCTGCTGGGAATCGGGCACCTCAAGCGCATGGCGTTGCTGTGCCGGGGTTTGGCCGCCGAGCGCCTGGAGGTGGACATGATTTCGGGCGGCATGCCCGTCCTCGGCCTGGACACCGGCGGCGCGCGCGTCTTTCAGCTTCCCTCCCTGAAAAGCGGGGCCGGCGGCTTCCACGACCTCGTCGGCGGGGACGACCGGCCCGTCGACGACGCCTGGAAGGCCCGCCGGCGCGACCACCTGCTCAATCTTTTCCACCAGCGGCGATACGATGCGCTCGTCATCGAGGCCTTCCCCTTCGGCCGCCGGCAGATGCGCTTCGAGCTGCTGCCCCTGCTGGCCGCCGCTAAGGAAGGGACACCCCGGCCCCTGGCCATCTGCTCGGTGCGCGACATCGTGCAGGCCAAACGCGATCCCGCCCGCATCGCGGAAACGGCGGAGCTTATCGAGACATCCTTCGACCACGTGCTCGTCCACGGCGACCCCGCGTTTGTCCGCTTCGAGGAAACCTTTCCCGAGGCCCGGCGATTTGCCGCCAAGCTGCACTACACGGGCAYCATCGCCGGCGCCGSGGCGCTGTGGTTCGCCGAGCCCGACCCATCGCACGCCTTGTGGGCGGCGATCTGCGTCGCCATCGCCAACGCCGGCTTCGAGCTCGGCATGGTGTTGTACAACGCCATGCTGCCCGGCCTCGCCGGACCGGGGCGCGTCGGCCGGCTGTCGGGCTGGGGCTGGGCGCTGGGCTACGCCGGCGGCTTGGTCTGCCTGGTCGTCGCGCTGGTCGTCTTCGTCCAGGCCGACCCGGCGCCCTTCGGGCTCGACGTCGCGAGCGCCGAGCATATCCGCATCGTCGCGCCGCTCGCCGCGCTCTGGTTCGTCGCCTTCGGCTGGCCGATATTCGTCTTCACGTCCGACACGCCGTCGAGCGGCGCGCCGGTCGGCGCGACGCTGCGCCGTGGCGCCGCCCGGCTGTGGACCACGCTGCGCCACTTCCGCGCCCAGCCGACGATCTTCCGCTTCCTGATCGCGCGCATGATCTTCATCGACGGGCTAAACACGCTGTTGGCCTTCGGCGGCATTTACGCGGCGGGCACCTTCGGCATGGACATGGTCGGCGTCATCGGCTTCGCCATCGCGCTCAACGTCAGTGCCGGGCTCGGCGCGCTCGGCTTCGGCTGGGTCGACGACCGGCTCGGCGCCAAGCGGACGCTGGTCATCTCGCTGATCGGCCTGCTGGTCGCCGGATCGCTCGGCGTCGTGGCGCCGTCGGCGGCGTGGTTCTGGGCCGCCGGCATGGCGATCGGCCTCTTCGTCGGGCCGACCCARTCGGCCAGYCGCTCGATGATGGCCCGTCTGGCGCCGCCCGAACGCATCAACGAGATGTTCGGCCTGCTCGCCTTTTCGGGCAAGGCGACCGCCTTCGCCGGGCCGCTGTTGGTCGGCTGGGTGACGCTGGCGACCGGCAGCCAGCGCGTCGGCATGGCGACCATCCTGGTGTTCTTCGCTGGCGGCCTCGCGCTGTTGCTGCCGCTCCGCATGACCGGCGAAGCGGAATAGCCCGGACTTCTCACCATGGCGTCAATCGCGCTCCGCGGCGCGATGAGCTGAATTAAGAGAGAATTAAGGGGACGTGATACTTAATTCAAAGGAGATACGTATACTGTCACCAAATAATTAAGTATCACGTCCCCTTAATTGCATATGCCTCCTTGATTGCGCGGGACACCTGCGCTGGGCGAGGTGCCGACTCAGGCGGCGCCGTAGCGGCGGTTGAGCTCGGCCTCGTCGGCCTCGGCGCCGCGGAACAGCACCTTGTGGCGGCGCCGCGCGATCTCGCCGACCAGCGCCAGCGCCGCCGGATCGAGATCGGCGGCCGGCCGCGCCTCGGCCTCGAAATGGCCGCGCGTGTCGGCGCCGCGCACCAGCATCGCCATGTCGTTGTCGATCGCGGTCTGGCGCACCTCGGGCGTGATGAACTGGAGGTTGAAACCGATGCGCCGCTGGTCCGAATGGTTGGGTTTCGAGCCATGCACGACGCGGCCGTGATGCAGCGACATCTGACCCGGCGCGAGCCGCACATCGACCGCGCTGTCCTCGTCGATCTCGGCGGCGATGGTCTGGCCCCGGCTCAACAGGTTGTCGGCCTCGAAGGTGTCGGTATGCGGCAGGATGTCTTGCGCGTGGCTGCCCGGAATGACGCGCATGCCGCCGTTCTCGGGCCCGACCGGCGAGAGCGCCAGCCACACCGAGACGACGCCCTCGGCCGGCTCGACGCCCCAATAGGTCAGGTCCTGGTGCCAGCTGATGAAGCGGTCGTCGTGGGGTTCCTTGATGATGAAGGCGCCGTCCCACAACAGAAGGTTCGGCCCGATGACGTCGCAGGCCGCGTCGAGCAGCGCCGGATGATGCGCCAACTCGTCGGCGAGCAGCATCGTCAGGTACGGCTTCATGGCGTATTTCACCTTGCCGTGCTCGGCCTCGAACGCCTCGAGCCGGCGGCGGCAGTCGAGCGCCTCGCGCGTGCTCAAGATGTCGA
>LKGT01010079.1_pt1 | contig 12798 bp, 11 predicted proteins | sample 503861 | NCBI WGS metagenome assembly LKGT01 (sample SAMN04113194, study PRJNA297058) | marine sediment metagenome | biome: marine benthic biome; feature: marine benthic feature; material: marine sediment; isolation source: sediment sample collected at the water-sediment interface from the South......
CCCCTCCTTTTCCTTTTCCGGTTGATTTGGCAGGACTCCGAGGACCATAGTGAGTCAACTATGAACCGAAGTCAAAGCTCGCCTTTCTTCTATTTGACACTCCTCTATTTCAAGGGATATTTCCCTTCGAAAAAGTACCTTCTTCGTTGGAAGCCACCTTATCCTCAGGACACCCCCTCACACTAGCCCGTGCCATAGAGCTGCCGCAGCAACGCCCCCCTCTCTGGCACCGACCTTGCACAAACGATCGCCTCTGGAGGGAGAAGATGGCAAAAAGCCGAATCTTGGTCATTGACCCCGATCCCAAGTCTTCCAAGCTGCTGACCTCTATTCTGAGGGCCGCGGACTACGCCGTCCTTACAGCAGTGAATGGTCAATCCGGCATTCAAACCGCCGAGGCCGCCGTGCCCGTCGTCATTATCTTGGAAATGGTCCTGCAGGGTGAAGACGGGATCAGCGTCTGTAATCAAATCAAAAAAAATCCCGTCCTGAAGTGTGTTCCCGTGATCGGCATGACCGCGTCAGCGGACGGAAGATATCAAGAGAAAGCCTTCCGCGCCGGCGCAGAGTCTTTTCTCACAAAGCCCATTAGCATACCGAGTCTGCTCCAGTTGGTGCAATTGGCCGAACACTCGGCCCAGCGGAAGCCGGCTCCGGCTGATGCGCAGCCGGCCGCAAGATCTGCCCGGCGCGACACCGACGAACCCGGCGCGCGACGCGATCACCGCTTCAAGGCTGCGCTGCCCGTCAAGTGCCTCATTGACCCGGAGACGAAGGTCCCCCGCGAAATCGTGGGCGAAACCGCGAACGTCTCCTTCGGCGGCGTCCACATATGGTTGCCCCAATGGGTAACGCTCGGAACGGTCCTATCCCTCCGGCTGGAGCTTCCCACAGGGACAATTACTGTTGAAGGTCAAGTGAGCTGGAAAGATGAGCAGCCGACTGGTCCCGGGCTACACGGCCACGGCATTGAACTCTCCCGCTTTAAGGATGACTCGGACATGCTGAAGTATAAAGTCTACCTGAACGAACTTGCTGCCGGCAGTGCTTCGGACGGATTAGAATTTCTCGACATATCAGAGGAGACGCGGGGGCAGATCTTTGAGGTCATCGAGTCGCTCATGAAGGAGTCAGAGGCCATGCCGACCTACGATAAGTCGATCCGTAGGTCTTTCACCTGTGACAAGTGCGGTGAATTTTTCAATCTGGCCGATTCCGAGGTTCGCCCTGTTCTCGAAGACCCCCGCTACCGTCCGGTCCAGACGGGCGACCTATTCTACTATGACCACGGAACGTGTGTGGGGACGGTGGTGTACGCCGTTGAAGGACCATTCCAACCCTGGAGCGGCAAAGACAAACGCTAAGACATTCCTGCATCCACCAACCCGGTACTCTTGGATCGCGAATCTTGGGTCAGGTGGCTTGGCCCAAGGAAGATACTCTTTTCCGATCTCGTTTGCCATAACTCCGGGGAGCATACTGCGGGAAAACGGTGGGCGCAATATTCTCGGGGACCGCCGGGTCCCACCCGCCGCAAGATCCGCCCATAGCGCATGGGGGCTAGCGGCAGGGGGCGAGGAAATCGAGTACCTCCTTGACGACGAGCTCGGGCGCCTCGCGCATCATGAAGTGGCCAACCGCAGGGATCCGTTTGAAGGTCAGTTTAGGAAAGTATTCGGGTAGGCGATCAGCCCACGCGATGGGCAGGATCGGGTCCGCCTCCCCCCAGAGGACCAGCGTCGGCTGGGGTATTGAAACCGTCGCCGGCGGAATCTCGCTCTCGCCCGTCCGCGTGCGCTCGCGGGCGCGGTAGTAGTTGAACCCTCCACGGAGGGCGCCGGGTTGGGAGTAGGCATCGACGTAGTGCTGTAGCTCCTCCTCGGTGACCCACTCCGCCCGGTGCGACCAGTGGGTCAGGAAGTGACGCAGGTAGAGCGTCGTCGCCTCTCGGCTCGCCCCGACCAGTTCCTCCGCCCAGGCCAAGGTGTGAAAGATTTGGTACCACATCTCACGGACGTGCCCAGGCTCACGCCACCGCCGCCCGATGCCGGGGTACGGTGGATCGAACAACACCAAGTGCGCCACGAGTTCTGGCTGCTCCCGGGCGAGCGGCTGGGCCACTGTCGCACCGATGTCGTGGGCGACGACCGCGACATGCCGGAAGCCGAGCCCACCCGCAAGGCCAGCGATATCCGCTGCGACGACGCTTCGGTTATAGCCCTCCTCCGGGGGCAGGTCGGGCTTGTCCGAGTAGGCAAAGCCGCGAAGGTCAGGGACAATCACGTCATAGTGCTGAGCTAACGCGGGGATGACCGGCGCCCACTCATACCAGAACCCCGGCCACCCGTGAAGGAGGATAACAGGAAAGCCCGCACCCTGGCGGACGTAGTGAAGGCGCACCCCCTTCACTTCGGCAAAGTGGTGGCTCCAGGGGCCGACCGGACCATAAGGGGACTTGGGTGTGTTCACGGTCCCCAATGCTGCCTCTGGCATCAAGGTATGTCAAGTCCCGAAGCGAATGATAGCGGGAAAAGACTGGAGGCATTGACTGCCGATACCCTCTTTGCTACAACGGAAATTCATGAGACCAATCCTGGCATTATATCGCCCCTACCGCAGGCTCCTCCTCCTAGGCCTGGTCGCTGTCCTCTTTTCAAGCGGCTTTGGCCTGACCATCCCGTGGATCCTGAAGGAGGCCATCGATCGGCTGCAAGAGCGGCCCGCGGGCACGACCCTCCTCCTCTTCGCCGCCGCCCTCCTCGTCTTCACGCTTATCCAGGGCACCTTCCGCTTCCTGGCCCGGAGGACGATCGTGGGGGTCTCACGCCAGATTGAGTACGACCTCCGGAACCAGCTCTACCGCCAGTGGCTTCGCCTGGACCGTGGGTTCTACGACCGGGTCCCCTCGGGGGACCTCATGGCCCGGGCGACCCAGGATATGAGTACCCTCAGAACGCTGTTGGGGGCCGGACCCCTGCACCTGTCCACGACCTTCATCGTGGGCATCTCTGCCGTCGCTCTGATGGCCCGTCTCAACCCCTGGCTCACGCTGTACGCCCTGGCCCCATTCCCCGTAGTCCTGTGGACCCTCAAGGAGCTTCGCCACCGGATGGAGCACCGACTACATCGGGCCCAGGCCCGCTACCAGGAGCTATGTGGCCAGGTTCAGGAGGCGGTGGCCGGGATGCGCCTGATCAAGACCTACACCTTGGGCGAGGCCATGGTGGGGGCCTTCCGCGACAAGGGCGAGGAGTACCTGACCGAGGAGATGCGCGTGGTGCGACTCGAAGGGATCTACTATCCCCTGACCAGCCTCGCCAGCGGGATCGGCATCGTCTTCGTGCTCGCCATTGGCGGCCAGCAGGTTGCTTCAGGGCAGATGACGCTCGGGGAACTGGTGGCCTTTAACGCCTACCTCGGGATGCTGATGTGGCCCACGATCGCCCTCGCCTGGCTCCTGAGCCTGTGGCAGCGGGGAAAGGTTGCCTTCGACCGGATTGCCGAGACGCTCGCCGAGGAGCCGGTCATCCGAGAACACCCTCAGCCGATCCATGCGACCAGCATCCGGGGAGGGATCGAGGCTACAGATCTCACCTTTCGCTACGGAAACGGCAGCCGCCTAGCGGCGCTCAACCACCTCTCCTTTACGATACCCGCAGGGGCCTTTGTGGCACTCGTGGGACCGAACGGCGGTGGGAAAAGCACTTTCCTCAGTCTTCTCCCCCGTCTGCGAAACGTCTCGGTCGGACAGCTCTTTCTGGACGGGATCGACCTCACCCGGCTCCCCACCGCCTTCTTGAGGCGAAGTGTCGGCTACGTCCCACAAGAGAGCTTCCTCCTCTCGGACACACTCCGGAATAACATTGCCTTCGGCCTCGAAGAGCCCGCAGATGCCGTGATTCGCCGCGCCTTGTTCCTCGCCGCCCTTGAGGAAGAAGTCGCAGCTCTCCCCCATGGCCTGGACACAGTCGTGGGGGAACGAGGGGTCACCCTCTCCGGAGGACAGCGTCAGCGGGTGACCATCGCCCGGGCCGTGGCCCTGGACCCCCAAATCCTCATCCTCGACGATGCGCTATCCAGCGTGGACGCCGAGACCGAGAGGGCAATCCTCGACCGCCTCCGGGCCCATTTCCGGGGACGGACAATTCTCGTCAGCACCCACCGCCTGCCGAGCACTCAGTCGGCTGATCTGATCCTGGTCCTGGACGGTGGGCGGACCGTAGAACAGGGGAGTCACGGCGAGCTTCTCAATCGGGCAGGGCTCTACGCTCGTCTCTGGGATCGATATCAGCTAGTTGAGAGTTGAGAGCGAGGCGATTTCGGATTTTGAATTGCGAATTGCGAATTTGAGAGAACCGCGGTTTAAATCCGAAACCCGAAATCCCAAATTCGAAATTCCCCGGTCATCGGTTGTCGCTGAACGGTGAACACTGAACTGTGAACTGCCTGAAAGGCGTGAGGTGGCATGGGAGCGACGGCGCAACAGGAAGAAGAGGAGATCGTCGGACGGGCCTATGACGCCCGCCTGATGAAGCGCCTGCTTACGTATCTGACCCCGTATCGGACGGTCATCGCCGGCTCGGGAACGCTGCTCATCCTTACCTCAGGGCTCGAGGTCCTCCGCCCTTATCTCCTCATGGTCGCCATCGACAGCTACATCGTCCCGGCCCGCCTTGAAGGGCTCTGGGGCCTCGCCCTCCTTTACCTGGGGATCCTGGCGCTCGGAGGGGGCGTACAGTACGGGCAGCTTTTCCTCACGCACTGGACTGGGCAGCGGGTCATGGCTGACCTCCGGCTCGAAATCTTCCGCCACTTGAAGCGCCTCCCCCTCCGCTACTTCGACCGCAACCCCGCCGGTCGGATCTTTACCCGGGTGACCTCGGACGTGGAGAATCTGAAGGAACTGTTCACCAGCGGGCTCGTCAGCGCCATCGGCGACCTCCTCACCGCAGCTGCGATCGTGGCGGCAATGCTCTACCTTGACCTGAAACTGTCCCTCATCGCGTTTGCTATCATCCCCCTGCTGATCACCGCGGTCACCCTCTTTCAAAAGAAAGCACGAGGGGCGTACCGCCTGATCCGGCAGAAGGTCAGCCGCTTGAACGCCTCTCTCCAGGAGAGCCTGAACGGGATGGAGGTGATTCAGGCCTTCGGCCGGGAGGAGGCCATGGCCACGCGCTTTGCCGGTGTGAATGCCGAGCACCGGGAGGCCACGCTTCGGTCGCTCCTCTATTACGCTCTCTTTTACCCGGCGGTAGAGGTGATCGCTGCAGTCGGGCTAGGACTCATCATCTGGTATGGTGGGGGGCAAGTGGTTCGAGAGACGATTACATTAGGGGTCCTCGTCGCCTTCCTCGAGTATCTGCAACGGTTCTTTACCCCCATCAAGGACCTCAGCGAAAAGTATTACGTTATGCAGTCGGCCATGGCCTCGTCCGAGCGCATCTTTGACCTCTTGGATGAGCCACCGGAGCCGGACGGCAACGGATACCGGATGCGTTCACTCCGGGGGGCAATCGAGTTCAGGGATGTCTGGTTTGCCTATCGGCCCGGAGAGCATATCCTCAAAGGGCTCTCCTTCACGGTGGAGCCCGGGGAGCGGGTGGCACTGATCGGGGCGACCGGAGCGGGGAAGAGCACGGTAGTCAACCTTCTCACACGACTCTACGAGATCGAGCGAGGCGCAATCTTGGTAGACGGCCGGGATATTCGGGGGCTTGACCTCACCGCGCTCCGCCAGCGGATCGGACTCATTCCTCAGGACCCCTTTCTCTTTTCGGAAAGCCTCGCCACGAACCTTCAGGTGGGCCATGGCGTGAGTCCGGAGGAGGTCAACCGGTCGCTCGAGCTCGCCGGAGCCGCACCGGTGGTCGAGCGTCTCCCCGCCGGCCTTCAGACCCGTCTCACCGAGCGGGGGGCCTCCCTCTCCATGGGAGAGCGACAGCTCATCGGGTTGGCTCGGGCCATGGTCTACGCCCCAGACATCTTGATCCTCGACGAGGCGACCTCGAATGTCGATCCGGCCACCGAGGCAGAGTTTTCCCGCCGGCTTCGCCATCTCACCGCAGGCAAGACCCTCATCATCATCGCCCATCGCTTGCAAAGCGCCGCAGAGGCAGACCGGATCCTGGTCCTCCACCACGGGGAGCTGCTCGAAAAGGGAACCCACCAGGAGCTTTTGGCCAGACAGGGGCTGTACGCGCGCCTCTGGTACCTGCAGCACGACGGTTCCCCCCATTCCTGATCTCTCTTGACCCAATCTTTTTTCTCTCATAGACTACGTGTGCCTCAAGGAGGAATCTCGTGGCCGCAAAAGAGTATACATACACGGTGATTTTCGAACCCGTCGAAGCTGGAGGCTACCAAGTAGTGGTTCCGGCCCTCCCGGAAATTATGTCTTTCGGACGGACGCTCGACGAGGCCCGCAAGATGGCGGAAGATGCCATTCGCTGCGCGCTGGAGGGCTTAACCAAAGAGGGCCAGGCTCTCCCTATGGACACCGCAAAGCAGCCCCGTACGGAAAAGGTCCGGGTCACCCTCCAAGTGGCGTGAGCAAAAGAATTCCTGCCCTGAAACCCGGCCGGATCATCCGTACTCTACTTAAAGCCGGGTTCGTCATTCACCACCAGACTGGCTCCCACATCCGTCTGAAACATCCAGAAAAGCCTGAAACTCTGACGTTTGCCAGGCATGATCGATTTGAAGTGCCGCACATCATCACCCAAAAGCTCCTGAGGCGGGCACGCCTTACGGAGGAAGAATTCCTCAATCTGTTATGAAGCCAAGGCAGCATCTATGCCTGCGTCCGCCGCCTTCGCGACGACGGCCATGCTCTCGACTCTTGACGGAACCGTTCCATAGAGGTTGTTGACAACCGAGTGGTCGGAAGCTAAGGTTCCCGCATGGAAGAAACGGGCATTGCTCGCCTGACGCCCGAGGAAGCCAAGGCGCGGCTCGACCGAGGCGATCCATTCATCCCGGTGGATGTGCGAAAGGAATCAGTATACGCCCGAGGCCATATCCCCGGGGCTCTTTGCCTTCCCATGACCGACCTCGACGAGCGGTTAGGCGCGCTTCCGGCCGGCAAATCGTTCATCTTTTACTGAACCTGACCCGAGGAGAAGTCGGCCGCCCGGGTGGCAGCCGCGGCGAAGGCGAGGGGTCACCAAAAGGTCGCGGTCCTGCTGGGGGGTCTGCAGGCCTGGCAGCAAGCGGGGTACCTGCTGGAGCCGTTTTAAGTTTCCTGCTCTCTCCGCGAGGGGCCACGGGAAAGGGGCAGGAGGTGGAAAAGGTCGCACGACTGTTCGTAGCGGCCACAAGCTGAGACCGAGAGTAGGGTCACTCATCAGACGAGGCATTGGCTGTATCAAGAATCAACGGCAGGTCAATAAATAGGAGGAGTAGCGATGCGAAAAGGATTACTATTTGGTGTTTGTATCCTCGTGGGTATTATAGCGTTCACACCTTCCGGCTGGGTTCAGGCAGAGACGATCAAGATCGGCATTAACGCCCCCATCACGGGCGATATCCCCAAGGTAGGCGAGGGGACGAAGTTCGCGGCTCAGATGTGGCTCGAAGATATTAAAGCGGCCGGGGGTCTTACGGTGGGAGGGAAGAAGTACCCGGTTGAGCTCGTCATTGAGGACAATGAGTCCAAAGCGGAATCTGCTGTGAAGGTCAACACCAAGATGATAACCGAAGACGAGGTGCTCGTCATTGTTGGACCGCAGGCCTCCAAGCAGGCGGTGCCTGCCGGTGGGATAGCTAACAAGTACAAGACGCCGATGATTAGTCCGTGGTCCACAAATCCGGACACCACCATGGACCGACCCTATGTTTTCCGTGCTCCCTTCCTCGATCCCTTCCAGGGCCCAGTGTTGGCGAATTTCATTACGGAGGAGTTTCGATTCAAGAAAGCCGCGGTCCTTTACGATGTGGCGAGTGACTACCCCAAGGGACTTGCCGAGTTCTTCAAAAAGGCCTGGGAAGATCGGCATGGCCCCGGTTCCGTCGTGGCCTTCGAAAGTTTCACCACCCAGGATAAAGACTTCAGCTCCCAGTTGACGAAGATTAAAAATTCAGGTGCTCAGGTGCTGTTCACTCCCCAGTACTATAACGAGGTGGCTTTAATCGTGCAGCAGGCCCACGAGTTGGGGTGGAAAAAACCCATTGTGGGAAGCGACAGTTGGGGCTCGGCAGAGACGGTAAAGCTTTGCGGTAAAGACTGCTATGGGCTCTTCTTCAGCACCCACTACGCGGCTGCCGGTGCAACAGGGGCGACAAAGAAATTCATCGACCGATACAACAAAAAATATGGCTACGTGCCCGACGATGTGGCCGCGCTCACGTGGGACTCCCTGAAAATCGTTCAAAAGGCTATTCAGGATACCGGTGGGCTCACGGGGAATCTGAAAAAGGACCGGGATCGTGTCCGCGATGCGATGGGCCGGATCAGGAAATTCAAAGGCATAACAGGCGAGATGACCTTTACCAAAGAAGGCGATCCGATCAAGTGCGCAGTCATCGTCAGGATCAGCGACAAGGGCGAGTTCGAGTTCTACAAGTCTGTCTGCCCGAAAGGGTAGTCCCCAAGGAGGGTGATTTCGAGATCGTAGTCGCCCAGAACTGAGATTCGTCTTGCAGAAAGGCGGGCCAGGACGAGAGTCCTGAGCCCGCCTTTGTTAAAAGAACAAGGATCGAACCGATGGTCATTTTCTTTCAAAATCTGGTCAACGCCCTCCAGTTGGGGAGCTTTTACGCCTTGGTCGCACTGGGATACTCCATGGTGTACAGCATCCTCATGCTCTTCAATTTTGCGCACGGCGACATCTTCATGGTCGGAGCGTACATCGGCTTTGGTGTTTCTATTGCCCTGATTGCGCTCGCCTCCTCGGCCGCCGTCACAATGCCCAACTGGTTGATCCTGGTGTTGACAATCCTCTTCTCCATGTTCTTCACCTCTTTCGTGGGCATAATTGTTGAACGGGTCGGATATCGGCCTTTGCGAGATGCGCCTCGAGCCTCGGCGGCCATCACGGGCTTGATGATCGGCATCATATTGGAAACCAGCGTCTTGGCCCTGTTGGGAGCACGGCGGATAAGCTTCCCTTCCTTAATCGAGACCACGATCTATAACGTGGGCGGTGTGTTCGTTACCAACAAGAAAATCATGATCGTTCTCGTGTCCTTGCTCCTTGCCCTTGCCCTGCACCAGTTTGTACGCAAGACGAAGTATGGGATGGCCATGCGGGCGATGGCCTTTGACTATTCCGTCGTGCCCCTGATGGGGGTACCGCTCAACACCATGGCCGCTCTCACGTTCGCGATTGGTTCAGCCCTGGCAGCCGCCGCAGGGATCCTCTTTGGCGTTGCCTACCCCGTATTGGACCCTTATATGGGCATTATAATCGGCTGGAAGGCGTTCGTGGCTGCAATCCTGGGGGGACGAGGCTCTGTCATGGGAGCCACTCTCGCTGGCTTCTTGCTGGGGTTTATCGAAATCTTCGTGGCAACGATCTTCCCCTCGACGCTGCGCGACCTGATCGTTTACTCCATTATCCTGCTTATCCTGACGTTCAGGCCGCACGGCTTTTTCGGTGAGCCGTATAGCGCACGGTTGAGGCTCTAATGCCGTTCCAACTTTATGAGCCGAATTCGAGTGGCGTGCTTTGTAGCAGCGGTACTCCCATACACGCCCCCCGAGGCTTATCTCCTTTGGCACGTGTCCGAGTGAACAAGACGCCAAAGGGGGGGGCAATATTGAAGACGGCGAACTGCAAATGGTAATAATGGCCACGGGTCGCGACGTGAGGGAAAATAGCCCCGAACAGTTGGAACGGCACTAAACGTTTCCCCTCGGGATACGGAAATGCTCCTACCGAGAAATTGACATGGACAGAAGCAGCGAGGTGAGGTCGGAACGCGTGAAGCTGGTGAATCGGAAAATCTGGGCTTCATTTTCCCAGGTCCCTCTGCTCGGCTGGCTTTTTGGCGTCCTGATCGCAGTGGCGCTTGAACACGTCGTGGGGACCCCTCTCGCCCTGGCCCTGGGATTACCAAAAATACCAGTCCTGTTCGGTTTCGTTATTATGCTCAAGAAACCCATCCTTAGCCCCGGCGCGATCCTTTACGTGTTGTTAATATACGCATTGCCAATAGGTGTCACAACACGAGCAACGATCTCCCTGACAAACAGACTCGCCGCCGAACTTTTCCGGTACCCGATGGTAACCTCTGTGGCCATTCACCTCGCCCTGCTTTACGCGGCCTTGCATATGTGGGCGGGCATTAATGACTACCGTCTCCTCGTGCTTAAGCTCACCTTGATCGCCATTATGGTCACCTTGAGCTTGAACGTGATTAACGGCTACATGGGCGAGTTTTCGTGTTCCCACCCCGGGTTCATGGCCCTGGGCGCATACGTCGCCTCGGTGTTCACCGTGGTCCTGTTCGTCGATGATCGATTCTTTGGGGCCGCTTTCCTCCCTCCGGCCCTGGGACCGTTCATGTTCCCCATCGCCCTGATCCTGGGCGGACTCGTCGCATCCTTCGGGGCCCTGGCGGTCGCGATTCCCTCCTTTCGAACGCGGGGTGATTATCTTGCCATTATCTCCCTGGCGTTCATGTTCATCGTCAAGAGTTTAATCGAGAACCTTGAGCTTGTTCGGGGTCCGCGCGGGCTGAGTGGGCAGCCGGACTGGGCCAACCTGCCCACGGTGTTCCTCTGGACCGTCGCCTGCGTATGGATAATCAACAACTTTGTGCGCTCGACGTTCGGAAAGGCCCTCAATGCAGTACGTGACAACGAAATGGCGGCCGATGCCATGACGGTGAACACGAGACGTACCAAAATGGTGGCGTTTCTTTTCTCCGCTTTCTGGGCCGGCGTCGCGGGTGGGCTTTTTGCTCATGTGCTGGGATACGTCAATCCAGGAACCTTTGGCATTCAAAAACTCGCTGAGGTCCTGGCCATGGTGTACTTTGGAGGACTGAACTCCGTTTACGGATCCATTGTTGGCGCCGTAAGCATTAGTCTCCTCGGTGAAGCCCTCCGGCCGCTGGAGATTTTCAAGTGGATCATCATTCCGCTCTTGCTCATCCTCGTGATGATTTTCCGCCCAACGGGCCTTATCGCGTTTAGGGAATTCAACGTCACAAACCTCATCAAACCGAAACAGAATCCGGACGAAGAGGTGTAACATGCCATTCCTTCGGATTCAAAAAATGACTCATGACTTCGGTGGTTTGCGCGCCGTTCACAACTACAACCTGGAGATCGGATTGGGTCAGATCAGAGGGTTGATCGGGCCGAATGGAGCAGGAAAGACCACCATCTTCAACCTCATTACCGGCATGTACACGCCCACTGAAGGTGAAATCCTCTTGGATGGCAAGAAAATAAACGGCCTTCAGCCTCACCAGATCGCCTCCATGGGCATTGGCAGGACCTTTCAGAACCTTTTATTGTGGAGACACATGACCGTCGTCGAGCACGTGAAGATGGCCCAATACTCGAAGATTACCTACGGATTGTTTGGGGCCTTCTTCGGTACATCGAAGCGCCACAGAGAAGAGGCAGAGATCGAAGAGAGAGCGTATAACCTCCTGGAAATGATGGGCATCCGCCACCTCTCGGATCAGGTTGTCCTCAACCTGCCATACGGGGCCCAGAGAAGGGTGGAGATGGCCCGGGCGCTGGCTACGGAACCCAAGATACTGTTGCTGGATGAGCCTACGGCAGGGATGAACCCGGAAGAGCTGGTTCAGATAATGGAGATCATCCGTCGGGCCCATGATCAGATGGGGCTGGCTATTTTACTCATCGAGCACAGGATGAAGGTGGTCATGGAGCTCTGCGAGATCATTCAGACCCTTGACTTCGGTGAGCTCATCGCTGAGGGCACACCGGAAGAAACTCAAAACAATCCCAAGGTGATTGACGCCTATTTGGGCAAGGAGAGGGCGATCTGATGTTGCTGTCAGTGGAAAACCTGCGAGTTTCCTACGAAAAGATTAAGGCCCTTCATGGTATAAGCTTCCAGATCGATGAGGGGGAGATCGTGTGCATCATCGGTGCCAATGGAGCGGGGAAGAGCACCACCTTGCGAGCGATTTCCCGCCTCGTCCCTGTCGAAGCTGGGACGAAAATGACTTACAGGGGACGGGACTTGCTCACATACCCTGCCGACAAGGTAGTCAGCGAGCTCGGCATCTCCCATGTCCCCGAAGGAAGACGTCTGTTCGACAACCTGACGGTCATGGAGAACCTCAGGCTAGCCACCTTTGCACGAAGGGACGGCAGGGCGATCGAGCAAGACCTGGAGCGCGTATTCTCGATCTTCCCGCGGGTGAAAGAGCGGCAAAATCAGAAGGCCGGAACACTGAGCGGCGGCGAGCAGCAGATGCTGGCCGTCGGGCGGGCCTTTATGAGCGGCAGGAAAATCATGCTCCTGGATGAGCCCTCCATGGGGTTGGCCCCCGTGTTGATGATGAGCGTGTTCGCCTCACTCAAGGAAATCAATCAGGAAGGAACCACCATTCTTATCGTCGAACAGAATGCTCGATTGGCGCTTCAATTTGCCGGTCGAGGGTATGTACTGGAGAACGGCAGGGTCGTCCTTGAGGGCCGGTCTGAAGAACTTCTCACCAACCCCCAAGTCAAGCAAGCCTATCTCGGGGGCTAGTGCCGCACCAACTATTTTTCACTAACACATTTATCTCTGGTGCGGCACTTCCGTTAGGGGGTCAGGCCCCCCTTCGGCGCTCGGCGCTGGCCTCGCTGAGCACCCCCCAGGCGTA
>LKGT01009996.1_pt1 | contig 12789 bp, 9 predicted proteins | sample 503861 | NCBI WGS metagenome assembly LKGT01 (sample SAMN04113194, study PRJNA297058) | marine sediment metagenome | biome: marine benthic biome; feature: marine benthic feature; material: marine sediment; isolation source: sediment sample collected at the water-sediment interface from the South... ...
GCCGCCGAGTGGATGCGGTCCAGGGCGGCCAGCTCGTCGTCGTGGAAGGACTGCACGCCGAAGCTCAGGCGGTTCACCCCCATCGCCACGAGCGCGCGCAGGTACTCCAGGTCGACGGTGCCGGGGTTTGCCTCCAGCGTCACCTCCGCCTCCGGCTCCAGCGCGAACCGGTCGCGCAGCGCCGACACGATGCGTTCCACCTGCGGGATCGGCAGCAGGCTGGGCGTGCCGCCGCCGAAGAAGACGGTAGGTACGGGGTGGCCGTGCGCGTACTGTGACCACAGCTCCATCTCCACGATGAGAGCGTCGACGTAGGGCTGCACCAGCTCCTCTAGCCCGGCGTAGGAGTTGAAGTCGCAATAGGAGCACTTCAAGGTGCAGAACGGTATGTGGACGTACAGGGAGAGGGCACCGGAAGGCTTCATATCAGCATGGTAGCATGTCCGGCGCGGGCGATCGGAATCCTCCACCCTGATTAGGGGAGGGTGTCATAGAGCCCGGGTTGACATTCGGTGAAATGGCGGCTGACCGCCTGCAGGTCTCATCGGCTACTGACCGGCACATAGTACAATGTCGGCGAGTTGCATCGGAGCTCGATAATGCAGCCGGAGTTAGCCAGACAAAAAGACCAGAATCTGTTGAAAGCGGAGGCTTCAGACTTCCGCCACCTGCGGCTGTCCTCCACCCTCTTCAAGTTCCTGATAGTGGGCGGAATAGCCTATCTCATTAATCAGTTCGCCCTGTTCCTGCTTTACGACACGTCGCTCTTCTGGTTCCTGCCCGCCAAGGACACCGCGGCGGACCTCTTGTTGTTCACTCACCCCGACCTACGCCTGTTGCTCTCTTCGATCCTCGCAGTAGAGGTGGCCATCATCTTTCAGTTCAATTCTCACGAGCGTTGGACTTTCCGAGACAGAGCGCGTCAGGGCTGGGGCCTGTTCCGCTTCCTCAGGTTCAACCTGACGTCCGCTGGCAGCCCAATCATCGTCGTGGTGACGGTCAACACCCTCACCCCTCTGTTTGGGATCAGCCCTTATATTTCCAACACGATCGGCATACTTGCCGGGGTCACCTGGAACTGGACATTCAACACTCTGGTCATCTGGCCTCGACAACGACGGGGTTAAACCACTGGGGGCGCCGATAGGTGCTTCGCTATCAGAGACGGTCTACCCCTGCTCCTCGTTCAGCCTCTCCTCTCGCATCAGAAGGAGGCGGCTGCCCACCAGCAAGACAGGGAACGTGAGCGTGGCGAGCAAGGAGAGAAGAAACACGTTGTCATCTATCCAGGTGAAGAGCCAGCCCACCCTCAGATAGTTGTCCTCGGCCCCGAAGGGCATCGAGGTGAAGTTAATGTACGCGTAGTACACGTTGAGGAACTGCACCACGCTCAGGACAGCGAGCACTGCCCAGATGGCCCTGGCATTCATAGCGAACCCAGCGGTCATCAGCAACAAGATGGAAGCGAATAGATAGCGCTCGTGCATGCGTGTCATGAAGAGAAAGAACGCCAGTACAGAGAGTGCGGTGCCCAGGGCAAGCGGGCCGGCACCCTTAGCGTCGCGAAACGTCCAGATGATGCTGATGCTTGCTGCCGAGTATAGGATGATGCCCCACCAGCGATGAGCAAGTCCCCAGAAGGTCAGCTGATCGGATTTCAGCCAGCCGGTCAAGCCCCAGAAGTTGAATGCATAGAAGGAGTTGAACGGGTACACTTCGGTGGCGTCCTGTAGCTGGCCGAAAATTGCCAACGGGTTGGAGGGGAAGAAGGGGAAAACCACCAGGAACGCTGCCGCCAGCGCCGCGGCGGCCACGGGCCAGATCCGGGCGGCGAGACTCCTGCTGAACGCGACGGCTCGGCTCAGCGGCTCGGCCGTCTCAGGCAGGTTGGGCAAGACCTGCCTGATCTCGTCCCTCAACACCCAAAAAACGAACACCGGCAGGGCACCGATCGCAAGAGGCTTCACCAGGAATCCAACCGTGTACACTACGGCCGCCATCACCGTGCGCCCGCGGGCGAGGTAGTACACGGTGAGGAGGAGGAAGAAGGCCATCAGGCTATCGACCTGCCCCCACACGGGGCCAACAAGGAGGATTACCGGATGCAGCAGGTAGAGGGCCGCCGCCCCCAGCCGGATACCGTCCTTCCGGCCCTCGAGGATGCGGTAAAGCAGATAGGCCGAGGCGAGATCGGCGGCTATCGAGGGTAGCTTCAGGACGTACCAGAACTGATCGCCGCTGAACTCGAAGATGCTGTCGAGGCCGCCTATGAACCAGAGTACGTAGAGGTAGCCCGGAGCCCAGTCGGAGAAGAAGTCGTCGCTATAGAAGTTCCAGGGCCCCTGCTCGGCCAGCTTCACGCTCCAAGCCTGGAACGTCCCCAGGTCGATGCCGAAGCCGGGCAATGCCGCTGCGCTCAGTCGCACCAGCAGGCCCAGCGTCAGGACGAGAAGGATAGGGCTGGCCCGGACGCTAATGCTTATCTTGATGGCCGAGGGGCCCGCCTGTTCCCTATCCATAAGCCACGCTAGTGATCTAGTCTATCAATCCCTCGGTAGGTACAACGTCCGCCTGCGGGCGAACGTTACTCACACGAACTAGCGCCAGCACCAGCGAACAGGCGTGCATGAATCGAACCAGAAATACGACTCCGCCAGGCCGTCAGAGACATCTACCGCGGCCAGGTGCGGGTAGAAGTAGACGAAAGTCAGTGCGGCCGCCGCCAGAAAGGCGATGGCAGGGGCCCTACCCCACCGTTGCTGCCACAGCCAATGGACGGCGTACGCTAAGGCCAGCAACAGGAAGGCCAGGCTGGGAAGGTAGTGATAGATGAACGTAATCCGGGGTTGTATTACCCAGGGCAGAAGGAATCCCAGGTAGGTCAGGACGACGAACAGCAGGGATGCCTGTTCGGGTCCCAGGCTGCCTGATAGAGAGAACCTGCCCGTCGCTTCCTCAAACCTGGCCTGCAGGCCGCGAACACCCTGCCACAGGGCGAAGGCAAGGGCGGGAAGGCCGACCCAATAGATGATGGGGTTGCCTAAGGAGTAGATCACTGCACCGCCAGAGGACACGTATAGGAAGATGGGCCGCATCATGATCGGCCAGGTGTTCCACGGCGACTGGTATGGATGGGTAGCCTCCAAATTGGAATGGAATTCGAACGCCTGGCGGTTCAGGTCCCACACGTCGCCCAGCGAGTGCCCGCTGAACAGCATGGGAACGTAGGTCAGAAGATAGATAGAGAAAGGGACGAGAAGGAAGAACAGTGGCACGGCGAGGGTGGCCTCGGCGAGAAATTGACGCCGCCGCGACCGCTCCGCCTGGAAGAAGCTGTAGATTAGAAATAGGCCAATCGGGAACAGCGTCAGGAGGGCTATCCATTTCGTGGCCAAGGCAGCCCCCAAAAAGATCCCGGACAGTAGCGGTCGCTTCGAGATCACAAAATAGACGGCGCCCAGGATGAAAAACAAGAGGTACGTGTCGGGGGTAGCGATCCTCGATTGAACGAAAAAGAGCCCCTCGAACACCATTAGGAATCCCGCCGCCAAGCCGGCGATTTCGCTCCTGAAGTGGCGCTTCGCCAGCAGGTAGATGAATAAGACCGAGCCGACGCCTGCCAGGGCACCGAAGAACCGCCAGGCGAACGGGTTTTCTATCTCCCCCGTGATCGACCCCGACGTCACCACCCCGAATATCGCCATTCCGCCCGCCATGAACAGCTTGGACAGGGGCGGATGTGTGTTCTCGTGCCCGAAGAATTCCCAGGCGTCGGGGTCCCCAAGGAGTATCTCCTGGGCAGTCGTCGGGAAAAAGATCTCGTCGAAGTAGAACTCGCCTGGGGTCCCCAGCCGGTAGAAGCGGGTGAAGAGCGCGGCTGCCAGCAGGCTAACCAGCAGACTAATGAGTAGCAGTTGACGCGCACTGATCTTCGGTGCGCTCAGGGTCAGGCCTAGCGGTGGCTCCCTATTCAAACTTCGACCTTCCTGCTGAGGGTTTGCCCGGACCCCGCGGGACTCGCTACTTGTCAGAGGGTGTAGAGCTACAAGACATGTGAGACACGCGGGCCTGGCGGGGCAGGCGTTTTAGAGCATACTGCATGGGTGTGGCGTAGCCCAGGGCGGTGTGCTGACGGCGCCGGTTGTAGAGGCGGACGTAGCCCTGGAACCAGCGTTACCACTCCTCCACCTTGCCGTTAGAGGTGGGGGCAGCGAGGCCGGATGCGGGTATGACGGATGCCCAGGCGGCCCAGGAGCTGGCTGAGATCGCGGCCGAACTCGGAGCCGCTGTCTGTCTGGATCCAGCGCAGGGGGAAGGGGACGGTGTCCAGGAGTCCTGGAAGGGCCCGGCAGACGGCGGCCGTGGTGTGTCGCTCTAGAACGGTGGCGTCCAGGAAGCGAAAGCAGTCGTCAATGAGGGTGAGCTGGTAGCGCTCTTGAGGGACGTACTCGCGGTTCGTTTGGCGAGGTTCTCAGGCCGAGCAGGCCGACGCGCACGGCGGATGAACCCTTATCCGGCCGCGAGACATCGTTACGGACGGGTGCGATCAATGAGGGCCGCCGCAGCCGCCATTCCTTTTCGGGACTCACTGACGTAGCATGGTGCCTGATGCTCGGCAGGATATTGACTGCCAGACTTCCCACCTGGGAAGCGCTGATATCGAGGCTGGGGCTGAGCCAAGAGCAGGGCCGGTTCCTCTCGAGGGCGCTGCTGCTGGCCCTGGGCGTGCGCCTTGGGTTGCTGATGGCGGGCTACGTCGCAGGGTTACTCATCATAGGGCGGGAAAACACGCCGGTAGGGGACGTGCTGCTGGAGGTGTTCAACAGGTGGGATGCGCCTCACTATCTGCGTATAGCGGAAGTGGGCTACCAGGCGGAAGGCGAAGATCGCCTGTTCATCGTATTCTTCCCCCTCTATCCCCTGGCTATCAGGGCCCTGCACTTCGTCATCCCCAGTTACTTTGTCGACGCCCTATCGTCTCCGCCCTGGCCTCTGTGGCGGCTGGATACTTCCTTCAAGCGCTCGCCAGGCTGGACGGCGATGAGGAAGAGGCTACTCGGAGCCTGTGGTACTTCTTCCTCTTCCCCACCGCCTACTTTCTGGCCCTTCCCTACACCGAGGCTCTGTTCATCGCTCTGGTGCTCGGCTCCTTCTTAGCGGCGCGAAATGGCCGCTGGGGATGGTCTGGAAGTCTGGGGATGTTGGCCTGCGCCACCCGCATACACGGCCTGGCGCTGATCCCCGCCCTGGCCGTCGAGGCATTCTGGCAGGAAAGGTGGCGGGCACCCCTGCGGGCCCCCTGGCTACTGCTGGTTCCCGTTGGTTTCCTAGTCTACCTGGGCATCAACTGGATTGTCCTGGGAGACCCGCTTGAATACTTGGCGATTCAACGGGACCACTGGAGCCACACCGCCATCTGGCCGTGGGAGTCCGTGACCGATGCGGTGCGCCACATCCGTTCAGACGCTCCTAGCTTCTTCCGGACTTCGATCTATGAGTTCCGTCTGGCCTCCATCGTCTTCGCCGCTGCCTTGTTGATCTCGGCGGCGCGCTGGCTACGGCCCTCATATCAGGTTTACGCCTGGGTCGGGCTCATCTTTATGATGTCGGTCTCGTTCCAGATCAGCATGCCTCGCTATCTCCTGGTCATCTTCCCCCTGTTTCTGATCCTGGCCCGCCTAGGCCGAAGGCCAGCCGTCCACCAGGGCCTGCTAGCGGCCTTCGCCGTATTCATGGGCAGCCTGTTCGTGGTCTACGCCACCAGGTGGGGCTTTTAGGCCACCAGCGAGACTTTCCTCAGCGCGGCGCCCTGATATTCTGCACAGAATAAGGGCCAGTGTGGCGATCGTCGCTTTGGGCTCAACGACGTCGTCGCTCGCCTCGCCTCCTATATAATTGAGGCTAATGGCGACCGAACGATCGGGTAGCGGCCGAAAGCGCTCCGGAGACGAGTCCGCAGTCACCGACGCCGAACCGGGCAGCCTGCTGCTGAGAGGCGATGAGGTAGCCGCTGCCATGGCGCTGGCGGGCTTCGTCCTCCTGTTCGTGGCCATCGCCCTGTTGGCGTCAGGCGGAACGGGCGATGGCGGCGCAGCGACGGGAGACGCTAACGCGACCGACAGCCAGGGCGGAGCCTCCGATACAGGCGTACCCGTCGATGAGGTACAGCCGGGGGCAAGCGGTGAACGGGAGATACAGTCTCTGGCTCGGAGATCTATCGAGGCCCTGCCCACAGGGCAGTGGCCTTCGCTCTACGGCTCTTTTACCAACGAATTCCAGAGGCGTTGTACACAAGCGGAGTTCGATCAGGCGGGGCTGGAAGCGGCCGACCAGCTAGGTGATGACCTGCAACTTCTGCGGTTCAAACGCTTGGAGAGCGTGACGGTCGAAGGTTCGATAGCGCAGGCGATCATAGTGGGGGAGATAGAAGGCCAGAGCGAATATCAGATCCAGGCGGCGTTCCAACTAGAGGACGGCAATTGGAAGATAGCGCCGGCCTCCGGCACTGCGGGCTGCGAGGCGTTCAACCGTCTCGGCGGCTAGGTGGGCGCGGCCGCCCATCCGCGGGACTCCCGCGCTCAGTACGCGGCTCGCGTTCGTGGAGCCACCGACTTTAGTCAGCGGTCTGATTATCACCAGCCAAAGCAGGCCACGTCCCAAAATCGTGATGCCTCAGCCTCTAGCCTGCGCTATAGTAGTTCTCAATCATGCTCAAAACGCATTCCTGCGGAGAGCTGCGCCCTTCCTACGAGGGGGATGCCGTTAAGCTGGCCGGTTGGGTCCACCGCCGGCGCGACCACGGAGGCCTCATCTTTATCGATCTGCGGGACCACGACGGGCTGACCCAGGTGGTGTTCAACCCCAAGGAGGCCGCCGAGGCCTACGCCGTGGCCGATGTCTCCCGCGGCGAATACGTTCTGCAAGTCGAGGGCACGGTGGCTCGTCGGCCCAAGGGTACGGTTAACCCCAACCTCCCTACGGGCGAGATAGAGGTGCGGGCGCACGCGGTCACCATTCTCAACGAGGCGAAGACACCACCTTTCTACATCGTCGTGGACTCGGATGTCGACGAGCTTCTGCGCCTGAAGTACCGCTACCTGGATCTCAGGCGGCAACGCATGCACGAGACGATGGTTATGCGCCACCGCGTCACCAAATACATCCGAGACTACTTGACCGAGCGCGGTTTCATAGAGATCGAGACTCCCTGTCTGACGGCGCCGACGCCGGAGGGCGCCCGCGACTATCTGGTGCCCAGCCGCGTCCAGCCCGGGCACTTCTACGCCCTGCCGCAATCACCGCAGCAGCTCAAGCAGCTCCTCATGGTCGCCGGCTTCGAGCGCTACTTCCAGATCGCTCGCTGCTTCCGGGACGAGGATCTGCGGGCGGACCGCCAGCCGGAGTTCACGCAGCTTGACCTGGAGGTGAGCTTCGTGGAGGAGGAGGACATGATGCGCCTCCTGGAGGAGCTGCATACCGGTCTCACGGAGATGGTCCGGCCCGACCTGAAGATGGTGAAGCCGTTTCCGCGCCTGCCCTACGAGGAGTCTGTGCGACGGTTCGGCACGGATAAGCCGGACCTGCGCTTCGGCTTGGAGCTGGTTGACCTCACGGATGTGCTCCGGGAGAGCGAGTTCACTATTTTCAGGCAGGCGGTGGCTCAGGGCGGCGTGGTGCGCGCGATCTGCGTCCCCGGCGGCGCTACCTTTAGCCGCAAGCGGATCGATGAGCTCACCACCTTCGTGCATGGCTACGGCGCCAGGGGGCTGGTCTCCGTGGCGCTCCTCGGCGAGGGTGGCCTCGACTCGCTCACCCAGGAGGAGATCCGATCGCCGGTCGCCAAATACTTCACGGTCGAGCAGGTGCAGGCGATGGCAAGGCTGGCCGGCGCCAATCGCGGCGATATGTTCCTGATCGTCGCCGATAAGCCCGCCACGGCGAACAAGGCGCTCGACGGCCTGCGCAGGGAGGTCGGCCGACGGCTAGAGCTCGCCGACCCTGATATGCTGCACTACGTCCTGATCTACGACTTTCCTATGTTCGAGTGGCACGAGGAGGACGAGCGCTGGTACTCTGTGACGCACCCGTTCACTCAGCCGCGGCAGGAGGAGCTGCACCTGCTGGAGAGCGACCCGGGGGCCGCGCACAGCCGCTCCTATGACCTCGTCTGCAACGGTTGGGAACTGGGAGGCGGCAGCATTCGTATACATCGGAGAGAGATGCAAGAGGAGATGTTCGGCATATTGGGAATTGGGCTGGAGGAGGCGCAGCGCCGGTTTGGGCACATGCTGGAGGCGTTCGAGTATGGAGCGCCGCCTCACGGCGGCTTCGCCACGGGGATCGACCGCACGGTCGCGCTCCTCGCTCAGCAGGATGATATCCGGGAGGTGATGGCCTTTCCGAAGACGAAGAGCGCCACGGATCCTATGACCGGCGCGCCGGCGGAAGTGACCCCGGAGCAGTTAGCGGAGCTGCATATCGTCGTAACGAAGGCGGAGGAGGACGCGTCCTAGGCAGCGTGCGGTGCGTTGAAGGTGAGTGGATCAGATAGTATAATGAGTGGTCGGTTAAACATATAGGGCGGGCCTAATCAGCCGCAGGCAGGCGTACCCCGGTAAGGTAGGCATCATATGGAGACCCGCAGGCTCTTATTCGTTCTCGGCGGCATAGCCGTCATGCTCGTCGTTGTTATCGGCGGCCTGTCGCTGGCGCTGAGCGGTGGCGGCGGTAACGGTGATGGTGATGGCGGCGACACCGGCGATGACACCCCCGATGCCGAGTCGTCTCCTCTCCCCGAGCGCGTAGAGGGTGAGCTCCGGCTGTTCGGCCCCGACCCGATAACTCTCGACCCGGCCTGCGCTTCGGACGCCGGCTCAGCCGAGTATATCGTCGAAATATTCTCCGGCCTCGTCTCCTTCGACCGTGACCTGAAAATCATTCCCGACATAGCCGAAGAGATCCCTGAACCGACGCAAAACCCGGACGGAACCGTCACCTATACCTTCAACCTAAGGAAGGACGTCAAGTTTCACGACGGCTCGCGACGGGTAGTGGCAGAGGACTTCAAGTTCTCCTTGGAGCGCTCCCTGGACCCGAACACGCTCTCCACCGTGGGTACCGTCTACCTGGACGACATCGTGGGAGCACGGGAGTTCGTCGCCGGAGAGGCAGACGAAGTCACAGGTATCGAGGTGATGAACGCCAACACCCTGCGGATCACGATCGACGCGCCCAAAGCCTACTTCCTGGCCAAGCTCACCTATCCCACCGCCTACGTCGTCGACCAGCGTGAGGTGGGCGACTCCACCTGCTTCTCCGGCACACAGTGGACGCTACGGCCCAACGGCACCGGGCCCTTCAAGCTGGAGGAGTGGCAGGTCGGCCAGCGCATCGTCCTCACGGCTAACGAAGGGTTTCATCTGGACCCCAAGCCATCGTTGGCCCAGGTCACATACTTCCTCGCCGGTGGCTCCGCACTCATCATGTACGAGAACGATGAGATAGACCTTACCGGCGTTGGCGTCAACGACATTGAGCGTATCCGTGACCCCAACGATCCGTTGAACGCGGAGTTCAGTGAGAGCCCCAGCCTGAACACGTTCTACATCGGCTTCAACACCCAGGAGCCGCCTTTCGATGATCCCATCGTGCGGCGGGCGTTCGGCATGGCCATCGACAAAAAGGTGCTGACGGAGGTCGTGCTTAAGGACCTAGTGGTGTCGGCCAACGGCGTCCTGCCGCCGGGTATGCCCGGCTTCAACGAGGAGCTTGAGGGCCTTCCCTTCGATCGGGAGGGGGCGCGCGCGCTCCTGGAGGAGGCCGGCGGTCCAAGCGTAGTGCGCGACGTCAACCTCCTCGATTCCGGGCGCGGCGCCAGCGTTGGGCCGATCGTTGAGGCGGTCGTCGCCATGTGGGAGGATAACCTGGGCGTRAGTGTGGACGTGAACCAGGAGGAGTTCGGCCTRTTCCTGAGAGACCTGGACGAAGGGARCTTCCAGATGTTCAGCCTGGGCTGGATYGCGGACTACGTGGACCCGCAGGACTTCCTGGACATCAAGTTYCACTCCGMCAGCGGCAACAACGAGATGAARTACTCCAACSAGCAGGTAGACGACCTKCTGGAGMAGGCCCGTGTAGAGCAGGATGAAGCTACACGCTATGAGCTKTACCAGCAGGCGGAGGAGATCATCGTTCAGGASGCGSCCTGGATCCCYCTWTATCACGGCAAGAGCAACGCCCTCGTSAAACCGTATGTCCAGGACTACTTCATCACCCCGTTCGTTATCCCCAACCTGCGCTACRTTAGCCTGAAYCGTTAGAGCGGGGGCGCCTTCATGCAGGGGCTCGCGTCATACATCATACGGCGGCTGCTCTGGGCGCCSGTGATCCTGCTGGCGGTCTCCCTGGTCACGTTTGGCCTGGGCCGGTTCGGGCCCGGCGATCCGATTCAGATCCTCCAGGGCCAGTATCGCGATCCGGAGGTGCGGGAGCGCATCGCCGATGAGCTGGGCTACAACGATAACTTCTTCGTCCAGTACGGGCGCTACATGAAGAACTTCGTCACCGGTGATCTGGGCACGTCTCTGACCTACCGCGGGCTGCCCGTGGAGGACGTTATTTTTCCGCGGTTGTGGGTGACGTTCCAGTACAACCTGGTGGCCTTGATGCTGATATTTGCTATCGGCCTGCCGGCCGGAATCTGGGCGGCGCTGAGACAGGGCACCTGGACGGACCCGTTTGTCATATCGTTCTTCCTGTTCTTCGCCTCCGTGCCGGTGCTGGTGAGCATCCCGATACTGCAGTGGCTGTTCGCGCTAAAGCTGGGCTGGCTGCCTTCGGGCGGCTGGGAGGTGCGCGAGTTCTTCGGCGTTGAGATAGGCATGCTGAACAAGCGGGCCATCCTGCCGGTGATAATCCTCACCCTTCCCGGCATCGCCGGCGTGGCCCGCTATATGCGCGCCCAGGTTCTGGAGGTGATGAGCGAGGACTTCGTGCGGACGGCGCGGGCGAAGGGGCTGGCGGAGTTCACGGTGGTTAGCCGCCACATCGCCCGCAACGCCATGCTGCCCCTGGCGACGATCATGGGGTTCGCGTTAGTGGGGTTGCTCGGCGGCTCCATCTTCCTGGAGACGTTGCTGGGTATCCCGGGCATCGGCTCTTACGCCTTCGAGGCCGTCTTTAACCGCGATTACGACAGCATCATGGCGATCGTGCTAATCACATCGGCTGCCTTTGTCGCAGCGAACCTCTTGGTCGACATAACGTATGCGTTCATCGACCCGCGCATCCGGCTGGGTGGGGGAGTGGGGCGCTAATGGCCTACGAGGAGGCAAGCGGCACGCTGGAGGCGGAGGACGTCACCCCGCGGCCCTCGTTCCAGGTCCTTCGCAGGCTGGGCCACAAGCGGCTGGCTGTGGTGGGGCTGGTGGTCATCGTGATAATCTACCTGGCCGGCATCTTCGCCCCCTTGGTCGCCCCCTACGGTTTCGCCGATACCGATTTCACGAACACGTTCGCCGGGCCCAGCCTCGAGCACCCGCTGGGGACCGACCGTCTGGGGCGCGACCTCCTCTCGCGGGTGATGTGGTCCGCCCAAACCACGGTCATCATCTCGGCCGCCGCCATCCTCACCGGCGGGCTGGCCCTGGGGGTGTCGCTGGGGCTGCTCGCGGGATACGCCGGTGGCCGAATCGACAATCTGATCATGCGCGTCGCCGACGCCTTCTTCGGCCTGCCCGAGATCCTGCTGCTTCTCCTGATAACCGCTACTGTCCGTCCCAGGGTGGAGGACTTCTTCGACAAGTTCGACGGCTGGCCGATCCTGGGCGGGCTGAACGAGGCGGGGCTGCCGGACTACTTCCTCATTTTCGGGGTGCTCTCCCTGTTCGGCTGGGTGGGGATGGCCCGCATAGTCCGCTCCCAGGTGCTGTCGCTGCGGGAGACGGACTACGTGATGGCCGCGCGGGCGGCGGGCGCGCGGACGCCGCGGGTGCTGTTCCACCACCTCCTGCCCAACGTGAGCAACATCGTTATAGTGGCGATCACGTTCTCGCTCGGCGCTATCGCGGGCACTGAGATCGCCCTCACCTGGCTGGGGATCGGCATCCAGCCGCCGCACCCCAGCTTCGGCGTCATGATCKTNGWTGCTGCGTTGGCAACGCGAGGCTCCATTGAGCGAGCTGCCGAGCGAACGGTTCTTTGGCGCTCTGCGCTCGGGCTTTCGCTTTGCCCGGCACGCACCCGAACTGCAGGCCGCGGTGATGCGAGGATTTGGTTTCTTTGTGTTTGCGAGTGCCTCCTGGGCATTGCTGCCTTTGGTGGCCAAAAATCTCGTGAATGGCGGGCCGCAGGCTTTTGGCATTTTGGTGGCATCCATCGGTGGCGGCGCCGTCGCCGGTGCATTCGTGTTGCCCAAACTTCGCGAAAAACTGTCAAGCGATGCACTCGTTGCTGCCGCGATGGCAATTGGAGGCCGGGTGCTTACCCTTTCTGATACCATGAACGCCTTCATGATCGGTCTGCGAGCGATGATCGTCGGAGCTATCATCCTGATGTTCGCCAAATCTCTGCAGATAGTTGTACAAGACCTGCACACCGCCGACGTTGGTCTGAACGAATGCCCTCGCGCCGTGAATGCTGCGGTCCACGTGACTTTCAGCCGCGAAGTTCACGACCGAATCGAGGCCCGCGGCGAACACAGGTTCGATCGCCTTGCGGTCGCAAATGTCGGCGCGCACGAATCGGTAGTTGGGTCCGCCACCGCAGTCAGCCAGGTTGGCCAGGTTGCCC
>LKGT01010435.1_pt1 | contig 12756 bp, 18 predicted proteins | sample 503861 | NCBI WGS metagenome assembly LKGT01 (sample SAMN04113194, study PRJNA297058) | marine sediment metagenome | biome: marine benthic biome; feature: marine benthic feature; material: marine sediment; isolation source: sediment sample collected at the water-sediment interface from the South......
CTCTTGGGAGAAGAATTGAAGAAAATTTTTGATACATGGATTCTGTATCTTCTTTTGGCATAGTATATGTTGCAGAAACAATTCCTCTACCAGAAACAACACCTGAGGTTCCCAGCTCAACATTAGTTTCATCCGTTGTATGAACATACACTGAATGAAACTTTGCATCAATGTCTAACCATCCATTAATTTGATCAATTAATGAATCGCCTAGCTCTTTGGCAGTATCTTGAATGGTGATAATTCCGCCCTCAATTTCGTCCATCGAGGTGTTTATGATAACACATCCTTCTTGTTGTACACCAAGAATGCATGATTCCTCATTAGTAATAATTACTGAATATATTTTGCCTGATTTTTGAATCTCTTCGACTAGTAAAGAAGGAACTCTGATTTCTTGATTACTTGAGCTTTGAAGAGTAATGGCCGAAGTCACATTATTTGATAATCTTTGTTCAATTATCACTTCAGCAAGTTCTCGGAATGTTTTTAATTTTGGTTCTTGTGCTTGTGCATAATCATGACTGAAAAAAACTAAAGCTGCTATGGAAAWAAAGCCACTTACTCAACGAATTGATTTAGATATCGATTTAATAGATATCCCATACAGACATGAATCAACATATCCTGTTTCTTTGGATGAGTTATTGACTTTATTAGAAAATCTAATTGGTTCTATTGCAAACCCTCGCTCTAGACGAGGAAATCAAATGAGATTTGAGCCAGTTGAGGCTCCCAACTCTGATGAATACTTTACTTCTCTTGAAAACATCATTGGCAAGTATGAAGATTTGATACTAAAAAAAATTAAGTCTACGGGTTCTGGTTTATTACAAAACATAATCGTAGATTTAGATCCTATTGATTCAATCAGGTGCTTTTTTGCTGTTTTGTATCTGGCTAGAGACGAAAAGGTTCACCTTGAACAGGAAAATGATGATATCAAAATTATCTTGTTAAATGAAAATTAACGAGCTGATCAAAGATGGAGAAAGGTTTCTTTTAAGTAGATTTCAATGGTGTTTTTGATTCATGGTCAGAGCTGAAAATSAAGATGAGGCGACAGCAAATATTGAGGCTGCRCTATATTCTGCAGGCAGACCATTAACAGTAGAAGAGATYATCARGGCCTCAGGCACAGAATCYAGGATAAAAACACTCRCTTTACTTACAAATTTGATGAAAAAGACAAAATCGGCTTTCAAAGCTATCGAAATTGTAACTCTGCCCGATGGYAACTATGTCTTTCAACTAAAACCYGAATWTAGTTCTGTGATCAGRAGRTATGCATCAAAACCAATTTTGCCAAAAGCTACTTTGAAAACTTTGTCATACATTGCTTACATGCAACCAATTKCATCAAAGCAATTACTTGAAATTCGTGGCAGTGGAGTTTATGCACATCTAAAAGAAYTRAGACAGTTAGATTTTGTTTCACATCAAAATGTTGGTAGATTAAGAATTTATTCTACAACAGAAAAATTTCAAAAGTATTTTGGTATTCAAGGAGATTCAGATACYCTAAAASAAAAATTATTCAAGAAAGTAAGAAAAACTATACAAYCRCCTGTRGCAAATYYTCCTMCWGCAACAGCTTAATTTTCTAAAAAWCAYAAAATTACTTTTTCAAAGCAAAAACTRGCGTTTTGTATAAATTAGAGTGGATMAAAAGRGTACYRTGAGAAAATCCGTAGAAAACTTGGCAACAAGCAAATTAACTGGAGGRCGAAGACATCCACTACGTGTTAGAAGAAAATATGAAATGGATMGATATCCAAATGAAGCTCTRGYTGCTCCACAAGAAACTGTGACAAGAAAAGTTCGCGGAAAAAATCAAAAAACAGGATTAAAAACAATTGATTTTGTTAATTTATCAGCTCCAAATTCAAAAGTTAAAAAAACAAAAATTATCAAGGTTTTAGAAAATCCAACTAACAACGACTATCAACGTCGTGGTGTCATAACAAAAGGCGCGATACTTGAAATACAAGAAGGAAAGTGTAGAGTTATTTCGCGGCCTGGACAAGACGGGGTCGTTAACGCAATTCTAGTAAAGTGATAAAATGAAAGATTACGAGCATGTCGTAATCTGGTTGGATTATTTCAACAAAACCCTACCAAGAAACAAAGGGAGAAGATTAGATAAAGAAAAATGCATTTTTGATCCATCACTCAAAGAATTAATTGATGCAACAAAAGCTGCAGGATATGAAATAGCTGAATCATCTGAAAAAGTAAGATTTCCAAGAAGATCATATGTCAGGTCTGGTTATGTTGTATTACCAAAAGATTCTTTGACAAAAACAAAAATTCTCAACAAGATTTCTGAAAAACTAGTTTCTAAACGTAAAAAACAATCGAAATAAGATCGAATATAGCTTTGAGCTAAAGTAAAGTTGACAGAAGTCTATGATAACAGTAATTTAATTCTAAAATTAATTGCAGGAGGTAGGCGAAGTAATGCATCTGGCCAAAAGTGGCAGAGTAATTGTCCAACTTACAAAGTTAGTTGATGAAGGTCAAATTCTCTGCGACGAAAAAAGTAGCAAGATTGCAAAAGTTATGGAACTGATTGGACCAGTTAAAAAACCATATGCTTCTGCRGYACCGCTTACAAACAATATTAAAAAATTCACTGGCAAGAAAGTTTTCGCAATTGAACAWYCTCCTGCAAAAAAACAAAAAAAATTTAGGAGAAAAAGAAAATGAATACACTAGAAACCCAATCCTGTCCTGAATGTCAATCTTCACTCATAGATGATGTTCAGAATGGGGAAATAATTTGYTCTGGTTGCGGCGTTGTCGTAGCAGATCAAATGGCAGATYATGGTCCAGAATCAAAAGGYTCAAGTCTAGAAGAAAAAATGAAATTAGCTAGAGCAACAGGCCAAACAACTTATTCTCAACATGATTTGGGAATAACAACAGAGATTTCCATGAGTACAAAGGACTTTAGTGGAAAATCAATCAACACAGAGAYTGCAAACCAAATGCACAATCTCAGGAAATGGCAACAAAGAGTTAGAGTTTCCTCTCCAAGAGAAAGAAGACTTGCAAACGTTCTTACAAAAATTGGTGAAGCGTGTAATAGTCTTTCTCTTACAAAGAATGTTTTGGAAACTGCATCCATGATTTAYAGAAATTTGGATGATAAAATGGATGTGAAAGGAAAATCKGTTGCTAGTATTTCTGCAGCTACAATCTACATGGCATGCAAACAATGTGARGTAGTACGATCACTTAATGAAATTTGTCAAGGACTTTGTGCACAAAAAGAAGTTAAAGCAAAAGTAAAACTTGCAGCRAGATATTATAGAACAATGGTAATGGAGATGGGAAATTTCACTGCKCCCATTGTCACAATGGACAAGTACATCTCAAAGATTGCCAATCTATCAAAAACAGATGTCAGAGTTGAAAGACTGGCATTAGAAATTGCTGAAAAAACCAAAAACAGTAGCATTGCTGATGGAAAGGCTCCAAATGGTATTGCTGCTGCATATCTGTATGTTGCCTCTGTACTCTTAGGACAAAACGTGCTTCAGCGAGATGTATCAAGTATTGCAGGCGTGACTGAGGTCACAATTCGTAATCGATGCAAAGAGATTCTAACCTGTTACCAACTCAAGGTGACACTGAGACCAACACTTGCYAAAATCTAACCCACCCCTTCTTTTCTATTTTTTATTCTAATTTTCTAGAATSTGRCTGATTAGGATTAGCTAAAATTCGTCGGTGTTATATATAGAAAAAAAYTCCWTTGAATTTATGACAGTACTTGAAATCAAAGACYTGCAYGTAWCAAGAGARGGAAAAGAAATTCTCAAAGGAGTTAATCTAAARACAGGTCCRGGTCAAGTTCATGCAATTATGGGRCCAAATGGTTCTGGTAAAAGTACACTAGCTTACACACTCTTAGGACATCCAAAGTATGAAGTCAYWAAAGGAGACATTTTGCTTGATGGAGAGAGCATTTTRAAACTTAAAGCTGATCAAAGGGCAAAAAAAGGATTGTTCTTAGGTTTTCAATATCCTACAGAGGTTTCKGGTGTTGGTTATTCACATTTTCTGAGAACATCTTACAATGCMCTAAGCAAAGCRCTACAAGGTGAAGATCGTGAAGTTTTCATYACAGTWAGAGAATTTCAAAAATRTCTWAAAGATAATCTTAARMAAGTTGGTTTRTCAGAWGAATTYTTAKCAAGATATCTGAATGAAGGRTTTTCAGGTGGAGAAAAGAARCGTTCTGAAGTTTTACAAATGGCAGTTTTAAAACCAACGATTTCAATTCTTGATGAACCTGATTCAGGACTAGACATTGATGCTGTACAATCAGTTGCAAAAGCAATYAGTGAAGTTTCAACAAAAGATGCAACTRTGATTWTAATTACACATTATGCAAGAATTTTGAAATTCTTAAAGAAATTAGATTTTGTRCATGTTTTTGCTAMMGGTAAAATTCTAAAAACGGGCGATGCATCTCTTGCAGATGAATTAGAAAAGAAAGGCTATGATTGGATAGTAAAAGGTCAATCTTNAAAAAAAATCATAACTTTCAAAAATTGTTTTTTGTTTAAATATGGTCTAAAATATTGTGGATGACATGGAAAATGCTGACGATGGGCAATATTTCTTTAATTTTTCATTCTTCAAAATAGATTCAAAGTGGAGATGGATGGCAGATTTAGCTAAAGAAGAATCTGCTAGAGAAGTAGAAAATATAATTCGAAATTCAGGTATAAAATTTAGATCATATTCAACWTTAGGATTACGTGATGATGCTGACTTTTTGTTTTGGTTTGCTGCMAAATCAGTCGACGAAATTCAAAATGTGATATCAAAACTTTACCTTACAGTCATTGGAAAATATATCACACCAKCACAAGTRTATCTTTCTTGTACAAGGTCATCAATTTATGCAAAAAAGGGATTAACACTATCCTTTRTTGATGGTWSSGAACCAAAACAGTATGTTGTAGTATATCCATTTACMAAAACTCGMGAGTGGTATTTGTTAYCAAGACARCAAAGACAACARATGATGGAAGAACACATCAATGTCAGCCAAAAATACCCAGGAATAATTCTAAACACGACCTATTCATTTGGAATHGATGATCAAGATTTYATGTTAGCRTTTGAAACAGATGATCTTCGAGAYTTTCAAAATCTAATTATGGATTTGAGAGAAACTAAAGTTTCAGCCTATGTTAAGGTAGATACGCCAATGATTGTGTGTGTCAAAAAGGATATTATTCCTCTAATTACGAGTTTAGGTTAGTGAATGGACTAAAAGAATGGGCCACTGTTGTAAAGGCTTTAGAGAATGGTAACCAAACAGTCATTTTAAGAAAGGGTGGAATTTTAGAAACAGRCTCWGGATTTAAAATTGAAGCGAAAAAATTTCTTTTATTTCCAACTTTTGAACATCAAGATTTYAAAAACATAAAGCCAGATTATCAAAAATAYTTAGAAGAAGTGAAGAAYGAACAACCAGAAAATAGTTCTAACATCATTTCATCTTATGCCGAAGTTTTAGACGAAGTAGATATTTCATCTGATGAAAAAATTAAYGCATTATCYGATTTTCATATTTGGAGTGAATCMTATATTAAAGAAAGAAGAAACTGGATGCCTGAAAAACCGTTAAAGGCTATTTTTCTTCGAGTTTTCAAAATTCCTAAACATAAAATTCCAATAAAATCAGAATATCAAGGTTGCAAATCTTGGATAAACATAAATGAAGAATTTCCAGCAGGGACACCAGTTTTGAGCGATGAACAAATCAATTCAAAATTAGAAAAATTTAGGAGTGTTGTAAATTAAAATACAAAACTTTAGGCAAAAGTGGAATCAAAGTTTCTGAAATAGGATTTGGTGCTTGGTCAATCGCACTTGCTTGGTGGGGAAAAAAGATTGAAGAAGATGAAGCDAGAAGGATGTTAAAAAAGGCCTATGATGTTGGAATTAACTTGTTTGAAACAGCTGATATGTAYGGKAAAGGAAAAAGCGAGAAGCTRATTGGGGAAGTATTCAAAGGGATGCGTGATGAAATTGTTCTTTCAACAAAATATGGTTATGATTTTTCAAATGTAGGACAAATTGGYCATAATGAATTACCACAGTWTTTTGATCCCGAATTTACAAATAACGCATTAAAAAATAGTTTAGAAAGATTACAAACTGATCATGTTGATGTTTATGGATTACAYAATCCRAAACTGCGCCACATTCACGAYGATGTRATTTTTCAAACTTTTGATAAATTAATTGAACAAGGAAAAATCAAAGCCTGCCAAATAGCTCTTGGTCCTGCCATWGGGTGGACACAGGAGGGAATGGATGCAATGAACCRTGAYAATATTAGTGCAGTTCAAACGGTTTACAACATTTTAGAGCAGACTCCTGGAAATGARCTATTAGATAAWGCTGTCAAAAAGAATGTTGGAATTCTTGTTCGKGTTCCTGACGCATCTGGAATTCTTACTGGTAARGTAGATGAAAATACAAAGATTGATGAAAAAGATCATCGCTCTGTYAGAAAAGGTGAATGGGTACGTGCAGCAATTAAAAAAGTAGARCAGYTACGTACAATAGCTGAAAGAAATGATTTRACTATTACAGAACTTGCAATAAAATTCATTTTATCAAAACAAGGAATTGCATCAGTGTTTCCAACTGTAATTAGTGAAGAAGAAATTGAGCAGTTTGCTTCAATGTCAGATGGAAATTACATCAAYTCTTCAGACATGAAAGAAATTGATGATTTGTATAATACTTGGCCRCCTTATGAGCTAAAAGCAACTGTACAATAGTTGTTTTGAATGCAAGAACCAATGGATTCTAAAAAAACAGTTGAAATCATAGAGAGRTTAAAGCTAGCAAAAATTGGGAAATATGATAAATGGGAATCATTAATCAARAAAATTCAGAATAATGTCAATCTAACTGCTGATGATATAGCATATTTYACTAATTTTACTAGAATTTACAAAGACGGTCAWATTTCTCACAAAACYAAGATGTATCACACAAAACTTTCAGAAAATGAYAYAAAGCCACCTTGCAAGGAGTGTGGAAATGATTCACTATACTATTGTAACATGAATGATGCYTACTTTTGYCCTACACAYGTAGTAGGGCATGATGATAACGAACTGTAATTTTAGGCKGGAATTGTTTCTTCTAAACTAAAGTTTTGTTCTACAAAATATTCTACTCGTGTCTTTTTGAACTCTTTTGCACTAAACAAAATCTTGTATTCATCTACATTGATTTGGTTTTGAATTTGTTTTGCCACGTCAGAAGCCTCCTCTTGACTTTTACAGTGAATCATAGAGAAAACGTTGTAAGGCCAATCTGGATAAACAGGTCTTTGATAGCAGTGACTTACTTGKGGGAATGCTCCTAATTTTTCTCCAACCTCAATAATTCTTTGTTCAGGAACCTTCCAAACTATCATTCCATTTGCTACAAAACCAACATCCCTATGTCTTAGGATGGCAGCATATCTTCGCATTACGCCGATTTCTTCGTAGTGTTTTAGTTTTTCAAAAATTTGATCTTCTGACATTCCAAGCTTTTGTGCTGCTTTCAAAAATGGTTTATCAGTAATTGCTAGATCTTTTTGTAACTCTCTGATGAATTCTTTGTCTTCTTCAGTAGGAACAAACTTGACATCAAGAATTTTTTTCTTTWYTTCACTAGGTTTTACTTCTTGTTTTTTATCCTCAACCATTTCAAGTTTAACGCCAATTTTGAATAGTTTWATTGTTGGAAGCATTCTARTTTTTAAAATTCCTGGAAGTTTTTTGAACTTGTCAACTTCRGTTTTTAAATCGGTTCCTGGTGGAGTGGCCAAAGTAAACCAAAGATTAAACTGATGTTCTCGCTCATAATTATGACTTACCCCAGGATGACGATTAATTTGACTTGCTATGTACTCTAGTTTGTCTGGTTCAATTTCCATTGCTACAAGAGAACTTTTGTAACCTAATTTTCTAGTATCAAAAATTGCACTAAGCTGCCTTAAGAYYCCAGTTTTCTTTARATTTTTGAGTCTTTCTTTTACCGCTTCTGGGGAAATATCAAATTTTTTTGCAATTTCATGGAATGGTTGAGATACTARTGGAAATGTCCATTGAATTTCATTTAGAATTTGTTTATCTAGATCATCCATGAGAATGCACTTTSTAAACTCATAATTAAACGTAATTTAGAAAATCAAAATTYTGCTARTAATTATAAATAGAAAATCGAATGTTCAGAATCATGATTGTRGACCTTGACCTAAAAGGTGGACTRGTTATTGTTGTAGGAGGCGGARCAGARGCWTTGAAAAAAATTAATGCRTTATTAACACAAAACTGTGAAATCCTTGTTCTAAGTGATAAGGTTAATACRCAAATCAAAAATTTTGTTTYAAAAAAGAAAATTGAATWTAAAAAAATTAARCTAAATAACGCGAATGTTCTTTCAAACTATAAGCCATTTCTTGTAATGGCTACAACAGATGATAGAAAGCTTAATCGWAAAATTGTAGATTATGCAAAAAAAATGGSCTGTATGGCTTATGCCTCMGATGATCCTGACRTAAGTGACTTTGCCCATCCATCARTAATCAATATTGAAGATACAGTTCAAATTGCAATATCTACAGGGGGRCRAAGTCCTGCYATGGCTCGTAAAATAAAATTACAAGCTGAAAAAGTTTTCAAAAAAATTGTAAACAAAGAYGACATTTACCARATTAAACTTCAAGGGATTGCAAGAAAAGYTGCAAAGRRTAAAATTTCAACTCCGAAAGAACGAAAAAAATTCCTGTACACTRTTTTGAATGATAAACGTATTAAACAGTTAATAAAAGACGACRARCCTAAAAAAGCACAAAAGCGGGCGATRTTAATGCTGGAGGAATGGAAATGACTCRAAAAATTGTTAATGCCAAAGTAACTTTTCGTAATTCKCCAATTYATGTTTTAGAAAGATTTACTTTTCGCRATTTAGAAAGTGCATATTCAGAGTTTAAARAACATTCAGGATTAGAAGAATGTGTTATTGTTCAGACTTGTAATAGAGTAGAACTATTTGGRACTGGAAAAGAATGYAATGTTGAAAAAATCAAAAAAACWTGGGCTTCTCTTRCAGGTTTAGAAGAAAATGCATTCAAGGAAAAYCTAGAACTAAGTGAAAATAARGAAGTCTTTCATCACTTGTTGAAATTAACTTCAGGTCTTGACTCYATGGTAATTGGTGAAGAGCAAATACTTGGACAGRTAAAAGATTCCATYACAGCTGCAAGARAAAGAAAAGCCTCAGGCCAACATCTCAACAYCTTGTTTGAYARAGCGATACATGTAGGTACTAGAATTAGAAACTCTACAGGAATCRGTAAAGGGGGAGTTTCTSTTGGSTCTATGGCAGTAAAACTTGCTGAAGAAAATATCGATGATTTAAAATCAAAAGAWATTTTGTTRATTGGAGCTGGTGAAGTTTCARCACTTRTTGCAAAATCACTTGGACGTAGAGGCTATCYATTTTTTGTAACAAGTAGAACTATWGAAAGAKCTAAAGCATTTTCTGAAACAATGGGWGGAWYTCCTGTAAAATTTGAAGAKGTATTATCTTCATTTCATAAATATGATGTAATTTTTGTTGCGACAACTGCTCCATACTTTCTRGTAACYCATGAAAGAATACTCAATGCAATAAAAGAGAAAAAGAAGGGCATGATGATTTTAGATTTGTCAAATCCTAGGACAGTAGATGAAAAGGTAGCCACCRTAAGTGGRATAAAATTARTRAATATTGATCAGATTGCAGAGATGGTTGAYAAGAATATGAGAAGTAGAATAGGCAWGGTTAAAACCGTTGARAATATAATTAGCGAAGAATTACCTGTTTTAGAAGCCGCTATGAACAGATTAGATGCAGAACCGATAGTAAAAGATGTTTTCAAAAATATTGATTCTCTAAGAGTGAAAGAATTGAAAAAAGCATTGCAAATGCTAAATGAAAAAGATGAGAATAAAATCAAGATTATTGAGGAACTAACAAAGGCGGTTGTYGAAAGTATAGTTTCACAACCAATGAACAAYCTTMGAAAAGCATCAGAGGARGGCAACSCAGAGATTTTAGATGCTGCAASTAAGHTKTTTGATTACAAGAAAAAAGAGTAGACTAGRATTATATTTACTGAAAAAGAATTTTTGCCATGTCATTTCCTTCAAGACGCCTTCGTAGACTCAGAAATAATGAAAAAATTCGTGAATTRATGCAAGAGACTAGACTWWSTCCWAAAGATTTCATTTGTCCKGTYTTTGTTCAAGAAGATTTGAAAACTAGAGTCAACATTGATTCTATGCCAGAAATTGAAAGACTTCCAKTAGATGATGTTGTTGATGAGGTTGGGACAATTTCTGATTTGAAAATTCCCGCAGTAATGGTTTTTGGATTGCCAGCAAAAAAAGACGATGAAGGAACAGCAGCCTTTGATGAAAATGGAATTGTTCAGCAAGCAATTTCTMAAATCAAAAAAAATTATGGYGATAATATGKTGATTATGGCAGATGTATGTCTTTGTCAATACACCACTGCAGGACATTGTGGGCTGGTAAAGAATGACAAAATTGATAATGATTCTAGCATTGAAACATTAACGAAAATTGCCGTAAGTCAAGCAAAAGCTGGCGTTGATGTTGTTTCACCATCTGCAATGATGGATGGTCAGGTAGCTGCTATTAGACATGGATTAGATAATGCAGGGTTTACAGATGTTGCGATAATGTCTCACTCTGCAAAACATCGCTCAGCATTATATACACCATTTAGAGATGCRGCAGAWTGTGCACCAAAATTTGGTGACAGAAAAAGCTATCAAGTTCCATACACTAATGCTAGTGAAGCAATGAGAGAGGTTGAAGCTGACATTAAAGARGGAGTAGACATTGTTATGATAAAACCCGCTYTAGCTTATCTTGATCTAATTGCAGAAACAMGAAGGCGCTTTAAYGTTCCHGTGTCTGCMTATAGTGTATCTGGGGAATATGCATTAGTGAAAGCAGCTGCAAATMAGGGATGGATTAATGAAAAKGATGTTGTRAYYGARATTCTTTATGCGATAAARAGAGCAGGTGCTGACATGATGGTAACATATTTTGCAAAAAATGCYGCTAAAATGCTTCAAGAGAATTCATGAGAGRCGAYSAGAGATTTGAGATTCAGCGTGCCTTTGATTTACTTCCTCAYGTTGTAGGCTGTAGCTGGGCAACAATTTGGTTTAGATTTWATGGAATAAAGCATCCWAAAMGRGAKGARTTTCGAGAAAAGGTTGTYGAGTATTTTRAAATGCTAGATCCTGTTTTTGARTCSTWTTTTGGAKATGAGAAACTTGATGACATYAACAAGTACATCAAATTGAGAARAAAAGAAGAAATTGCAAAAATCACTAATGGWCTAAACATRGAAGTTGAGAAAAGATACGACCGTTATGTTGATTATGGTTAAATTTCGTGTTTGAGCTCAGAAAGAAAATTCTTCAAGACTTTTGTACGTTTTTTAGCCTCAATTTTTGCAGATTTTGTGTTCATTAACTTCTCAAGCTTTAACAAYTTTCGATAAAAATGATCAACWGYCCATTTTTGATCAYCTGGTTTTCTTTTAGAGCAAAATGGGTCTRMTSYATTATAAAATGGYCKAYCWTCAGMWCCWGAAACTGCAAAYGCYCTAGCTATTCCAATTGCACCAATTGCATCAAGTCTATCAGCATCCTGTAAAATTTTTCCCTCCAAAGTTGATGGAGTTTTATTTTTTGAAAAGCTATGATCAMGAATTGCATCTGTGATTACYTTGATTTCTGAATTTGAAAAAYTATATTTTGATARGATTTTTCTAGCCATAATCGCGCTTTTWGTAGAAGAGTTTTTTGATCTTTTATCARATTTTTTATAGKTTACWATATCATGTAACAATACAGCACAAAGTACAAGTTTTGTATTTGCYTTCTCCTTTTTTGMAAGCTTTTSGGCATTTTTGTAWACYCGTATTATATGATCAAAGTCATGWGCAGRATCATTTGAAATTTTRTTCCTAACCTYCTTTTGCAGTTGCTCTAGWACTTTCATRCTAGAATCGCCAAAGTTTTGGTTTTRYAAGTTTGAATTTTCGTTCWGTTAATAAYAAWGTCCARTTWATTGACATGAACAATATTACAACTCCAATTCCAATRCCATCTGCAATTAATATTCCCGTGATTCTATTTTCAAACAAATCCAAAAATGGCGTAAGAACKATTTCACTAATTGAAATCATGATGTAATATGATATCAGWCKRCCAARCCAAAAMCCGATGTAAAGWCCRAKGCTTTTTGCTTTCATCAAGCCATATGCYACAAACAACATRCTRCTTGGAAGAGGAGTTGCAGCGAAAAGGAAGGATGCTATYGGATAACCAAATCTTTTTCGATTYAGATAATTKCCAATAACATCAAGRTTTGATTTTTGCTCCTTTCCAATAAATTTTCTAAAAAWACCACTAATTTGTTTGAGGATAAATCTACCAATAGTGGCACCGGTAGCACCAACCAATGCTAGRATGATTGGGTCCAACTGAGTGTCTAKCGCATAAAATGATGCCAAAATTATCCATGATGGAGGCATCAAAATGGGGGCAGCATTAACYCCAAYCAATAAAAGAAAAATCCCRATGTAAGAAAGCTCACTCAAAGTTTCAAAAATGTCAGTCATTTTCTAARATYA
>LKGT01002872.1_pt1 | contig 12740 bp, 10 predicted proteins | sample 503861 | NCBI WGS metagenome assembly LKGT01 (sample SAMN04113194, study PRJNA297058) | marine sediment metagenome | biome: marine benthic biome; feature: marine benthic feature; material: marine sediment; isolation source: sediment sample collected at the water-sediment interface from the South......
GCCGTAATCTTTGCGCATTTCGCGTTGACTTGCCGGAAATTGATGGCATACTCCGCGCCTCCGCGAGACCGGACGCGGCGGGTTTCCCGGCCGGTGTCCCATGGTGCGTGGGCCGCTGTGGTATAGCTGCACGGATGGACGATGAAGACCTATTCGGCGAAGCCCTCGGACATTGAACGGGCGTGGTGCGTCATCGACGCCGAGGGCCTCGTGCTCGGGCGGCTGGCGGCGGTCATCGCCTCGCGTCTGCGCGGCAAGCACAAGCCGCTCTTCACCCCGCACATCGATTGCGGCGACAACATCATCGTCATCAACGCGGAAAAGGTGCGCCTCACCGGGCGCAAGCGCGCCAACAAGATCTATTACTGGCACACCGGGTATCCGGGCGGCATCAAAAGCCGCACGGCGGAGCGCATCCTGGATGGCAAGCATCCGGAAAGGGTGCTCATCAAGGCCGTCGAACGCATGATCAGCCGCAACCCGCTGGGGCGGGCGCAGATGCGCAAGCTGCATGTCTACAAGGGGGGCAAGCATCCCCACGAGGCCCAGAAACCGGAAGTCCTGGACGTGGCGGCGATGAACCCGAAGAACAAGAGGTAGTTGATATAAGGCATGGCCGAGGAAACCAAGACACTGGCGGACCTGAAGGACCTCAAGGACCTCAAGGACCTCAAGGATCTGAAAGAGGTGGCCGAAATCGTGGCGCCGGCCGAAGAGGCGCCCTTGCCCGAGCCCAAGATCGATGCCCAGGGCCGTTCCTATGCCACGGGAAAGCGCAAGAACGCCGTCGCCCGCGTGTGGATCAAGCCCGGCCCGGGCAAGATCGGCGTAAACGGGCGCGATGTGGAGACCTACTTCGCCCGCCCGGTGTTGCGCATGCTGATCAACCAGCCTTTCCAGGCCGCCAGCCGCGAGGGCCAGTACGACGTGGTGTGTACGGTCAAGGGCGGCGGCCTGTCGGGTCAGGCCGGCGCCGTGCGCCACGGCATCAGCAAGGCGCTGTCCGTGTTCGAGCCGGCCCTGCGTCCGGTCCTCAAGAAGGGSGGMTTCCTCACCCGCGACGCCCGYGTCGTCGAGCGCAAGAAATACGGCMRSCRCAAGGCSCGSCGCAGCYWCCAGTTCTCCAAGCGCTGATYYSATAACGTAAAGTCAAAAAGACTGGGTCTTGTTGACTCGAGGCGCCCGCGACCGCGGGCCGCCGCCTATGCGGCGTAAGCCAAGGGCGCGGACGCGCCCGCCCGGCGTCTGAGGGAGTATAAAAGTCAAAAAGACTGGGTCTTGTTGACTCGAGGCGCCCGCGACCGCGGGCGGTGAAAAGACGATCATATGTATCACCCTTCTATGAAGGTAAGCCCTAAGCCAGCCACGGCTTGATTGCTGGATCGGTCGTGGCGGGGAGAACCAGAGGAGCGGTGTATCCGGATGCGGAGAAAACCACCGAAATTGGGACAAAGAGGGCGGCTCAAGCCGAAAACTCCGTTTCCAGCCGGGGTGGAGGCATCGGCGCTTTGCCAAAAGGGCGCGTTTGGGTACAATCGGCCAGAGTTTCCAGGTTAGCTAGGAAAGATCGGCTACAGTGCCGCCCGGTTCGTTTGCGCAGGAGGGATAAGGATGAAGGGGCTCGCCGCCGCCATTTCCGTCATGCTGGTTGCTCCGGCATGGGGCAATGTCGCGGGCGATGTCGCCGCCGGTGACGCGGCGCAGAAGGCAAAGAACTATGCCGAGGCCATCAAGCGGTATTCGGAAGCCATTGAATGGACCGGGGTGTCACCGGGGGAACTGGTCAGGGCCTATGTCCGCCGCGCAAACGCCTACCGGCAGACCGGGCGAGACGCCGCCGCCATCGCCGACTATGGATCGGCGATCGCGCTCGATCCGGAAACCGCCGATGCCTACAATGGCCGCGGCCTCGCTCGCGTCAAACAGGGACTTTACCGCTCCGCCGTCGCCGATTACGACCAGGCCATCGGTTTGAAGCCCGATTTCGCATTCGCTTATACCAACCGGGCGCGGGCCTATTTCCATCAGCGGCTTTTCGACAAGGCGGTCGAGAGCCTGGTCGCGCGCTTGCGCATCGAACCGAAGCACGTCTACCCGATGCTATGGCTTTACCTGGCGCGCGAGAAAATGAGGCAGGACGGCAAGGCGGAGCTTGCCTCATACGCGAAAATGCTCGAAGGCGATCATTGGATCGATCAGGTGACCTTGTTTTATCTCGGCGAGGCCACCCCCGATCAGGTGCTGGAAGCGGCACGCCGGGATCCGGAGCACAGGCGCGAACGAGAGGCCGAAGCCTACTTTTACATGGGCGAATACTTTCTTCTGCACGGCCAGCGTCGCCGGGCGGAAGAATATTTCCGTGCGACACTGGCATCCGGGCTGAAGAATTTCTACGAATATACCGCGGCGAAGATCGAGCTCGGCAGGATGGAGTCCCGGAAGTGATTTTGCCATCGTCTCCATGCGGCGGTGTCGGTGGCCTAAACCCTGGCCGTCATCGGCTGCCGGTAGGGGCCGGGCCGCGGCGCGCGAAGGACCGGGAATGAACGCGATGGGTGAGCGTTCTGTTAGGACCCTGAAAGGCGCCGCCATCGCCGCCGCGTCTTTCGCTGGCCTGGGGACCGTTGCCGCGTTGTGGGACAACCCTTTCTTCATTCGCATGGTGCCGGCGGGCGCGATGGAAATTCTGTTGCTGGCGGCCTTGTCGGCGTTACTCGGGACCTTCGTCGCCGTTCGCCGCCGGGACTGCCCGGTGGGGACGATCGGCTCCGGTGGTGTCCTTGGCTTTTTGGGTATCGCCTGTCCGGTCTGCAACCAGCTGCTGATGCTGCTGTTCGGCGCTGAGTTGCTGCTGACCTATTACGAGCCGGTACGCATTTACGTTGCCGCGGCCGGCGTCCTCATCGCCGGTGGGGCGGTTTGGATCGAATTGGTTCGCCGCAAACGAGAGCTTTCGGCCCCACGGCAGGCAGGAACCACCGCGGCCTGAATATCTTGATCCCGCGCCGGGCGCCCGCAAGGGAGAGCCAATGATAGCGGGATCGATCACGGTCCAAGCCCTCAAACAGCGCCTTGGCGCCGGTCTTGGGCTCTTGATCATCGATCGGCGCCAAGAGGGCGCCTTGGCCGAGGTTCCTTCGTCGTTCCCGCTCTGAATCGTCTCTAAACTCACCTACGGTAAGGCTCGAATGTCATTGTTAGGAGACGTTATCACTCTGGTTGAGAGGGAATGAGTGGACGGGACGGAACCCATGACCCGACACGACCCGGAGGTGCTGCCGGAAGGATTGCCGGCGCCAGAAGATGACGGCGGCTGCGATCATCTGCCGGGCMTKGCCYTGCCTGCCATCGCGCTCAGGGCGACGGACGGRRAGGACGTCGATCTCTCCCGGSYCGGCGCCGGGMGGACGGTGGTTTACGCCTACCCGCGSACCGGGCGGCCCGGCGTKCCGCCGCCGGACGGCTGGGACCTGATCCCCGGCGCGCGYGGCTGCACRCCCCARTCTTGTGCCTTTCGCGACCATTATSGGGCGCTCGAGGCCGCCGSMMTTCGCCTCTTCGGCCTCAGCACCCAGGAACCCGAATACCAGCGCGAGATGGCGGRGCGGCTGCATYTGCCCTTCGCCGTGCTGAGCGATGCGGAGCTTCGYCTGACCCGGGCGCTTGATCTCCCCACCTTCRAGGTCGATGGCGAGGTCGATGGCGCCGTCCTGATCAAGCGCCTGACSCTGGTGATCCGGGACGGGCGCGTCGARCATGTTTTTTATCCCGTSTTYCCGCCCGACRCCCACGCCSRGGCCGTGCTAGACTGGGCCGGCCGCAATCCCCTTTGAGYCYCCTTTGAGCACAGTCTCCAYCGAGAGGTCCCGATGAGCCAGTCCGGTCCCACSAACCCAACCTCSGCGCCGCCCAAGGGCGGTCTCATCCTGCCCCACCGCAAYCATCTGCCGCGGCTCGGCAAGGAKGTCTATATCGCGCCGACGGCCACGGTCATCGGYGACGTGGAGATCGGCGATCAAGCGAATATCTGGTTCTCCGTGGTGATCCGCGGCGATGACCACGAGATCCGCATCGGCGCGCGCACCAATATCCAGGACGGGTCCATCGTCCACATTACCGGCGGYGTCGCCGGCGACGCYTATCCCACCCAYATCGGCGCCGACGTGACCATCGGTCATGCCGCCGTCATCCACGGCTGCACCCTCGAGGATCGCTGCTTGATCAGCATGAGCGCGACGGTCCTCGACGGCGCGGTGGTGGAAGAGGGCGCCATGGTCGCGGCCGGCGCCCTGGTGGCGCCGGGCAAGCGGGTCAAGGCCGGCGAGCTATGGGCCGGGGTCCCCGCCAGGCGCGTGCGCGAGTTGACCGCCGAAGAGCGCACCTACATGATCGAGGTGCCCGCCCATTACGTCAAACTCGCCGTCGAATACCTCGCCGCGCCGTGAGGCGCCGGATCCCTCCCCCTTGGCGGTAATGGGCCGGTAACGGCGCCGCCGTGGAGGGGGGGCCGACATCTCGCTTGGCGCCGCCCCTACCCGATAAGCCGTATTGGGGCCATCAATTCGCTTCCATCTGGCCCGATTGTGCTCTAAACCCGGCAATCGGGCCGGATCGGCGCCGGTGTTAGGGTTTCTTTATTATTTTTCGACGATTTTCGCTTTCTATCCACCAAACCCGCCAATCTATTTGTTAGAATGACGCCTTTAGTTGGAGGGTTAAATAAGGTAAGGTGCGGAGGGCAAAAGAAGTTTGGTGGGCCCTTCGACGCCATGTCTCGGGGAAACGGGGCGCCAAACCGGACCTGAGCCGCCGATAGAGAGACCGATCGGGAGACGATCGAATTGCTGTTGAAATGCCAGATTGAAGGGCGATCGAACGATGAATCTGATGCCTGAAACTCGGCGCCGGAGTGATCGGGCGCGAATGCATGGCGTAACGGGGCTCGTGCTGATGGGGACAATCTTCGCGACCGCCGGTTGTTCCTACGTTCCCGACGCGCTGAATCCCGTCGAATGGTACGAAGACGTCGTCAGCCTGTTCGAGGATGAGGAGACCATGGAGGCGCGGGAGGTGGCGCGCACCCCCGTTCCGGGTGCTTCCCAGCGCTACCCGAGTCTGGCCACGGTTCCGCCGAGACCGGCCGGGGCATCGACGCCCGAGCAGCGCACGGTGATCGCCAGCGGCCTGGTCGCGGACCGTAGGCAGGCGCGTGCCGCGGCACAGTCCATGACCTCAAGCGCTCCGGCGACGGCGCCGGCGCCGACCTTCGGCAGCCAACTCGCGGCCCGGCCCATGCAGCCGTCGGCGCCGATTCCGGCGCCGAGATTCGGCAGCCAGGTCGCCACCGCACCCATCCAGCCGCCTTCGCCGATGCCGGCGCCGGCGGCGGGAAGTTCGCCACGGGGCGGATCGGGTACGCTCGTCGGTCAAACCTATCGGTCGCAGCTTGCCCTTTCGGCGCCGACGGTGAGCACCGCGCCCGCCGGGCCGACGGCGTCTCCCAGCCTGACCGGAGGGCAGCCGGCTCCGCTCTCCGCCGCCGCCGCGGGGGCTGCAACGCCGCTATCCTCGGCGCTTCCGCCGCGGCCGCTCTCGCGGCTCGATGCCAACGGATCGGCGGTATCCTACCGCGCGGCGTCGCTTYRTTTCAAAACCGGCTCGGCRCGGATAGGCAAGGGSGACCRSAAGAAGCTGCGTGAGGTTGCCGCCCTGCAGCGCAAGCRCAACGCGAYGTTGAGGATCRTCGGTCACGCTTCGAGCAGGACGCGGGACCTYGACCCSGTSACCCATCAGATCGTGAATTTCAGGATCTCGGTCGACCGGGCCCAYGCCGTGGCGCGGGARCTCRTGCGCTTGGGCGTGCCGCCGGGCAAGCTYAACATCGGCGCCAAGTCCGATCAGGAGCGGGTGTTYTACGARTTCATGCCGGCGGGCGAGACGGAAAACCAGCGGRCGGAAATWTATATCGAATAYTRRRAYGATCGGCGCNACCRCRGCCGACGTCTYTCATTCGCCGTCCGGGGCGTGAARCGCCRNNCCGTGCCCCGAGGGACCGCGGTTCGCGATAGKKTCATGGAAAATCCATTCCACCGTATCAAGAGGCTGCCGCCTTATGTCTTCGCCGARGTCAAYGAGGTGAAGATGCGCGCCCGCGCGGCGGGCGAAGACATCATCGATTTCGGCATGGGCAAYCCGGACRGCGCGACGCCGCCCCATATCGTCGAGAAGCTGGTCGAGGCGGTGCAGAATCCGCGCACCCACCGCTAYTCCAMTTCGCGTGGTATCCCGGGCTTGCGCAAGGCCAACGCCCACTACTACGGGCGCCGKTTCGGCGTCGATATCGAYCCCGAACGGGAAACCATCGTCACCCTCGGGTCCAAGGAGGGGTTCGCCAACCTCGCCCAGGCCGTCACCGCGCCGGGCGACGTGGTGCTGGTCCCCAATCCGAGCTATCCCATCCACCCTTACGGCTTCATCATTGCCGGCGCCGCCGTCAGGCATATCCCCATCGGGCCGGAATTCGATTTCTTCACCGGCCTGCAGCGGGCGGTGAAACACTGCGTTCCGCCGCCCCTGGCGCTGGTGCTGAATTTCCCGTCGAACCCGACCACCCAGGTCGTCGATCTCGACTATTACGGCCAGATCGTCGATTTCTGCCGCCATCACGAGATATACATCCTGTCCGATCTCGCCTATGCCGAAATCTATTTCACCGACACGCCGCCGCCGTCGATCCTGCAGGTTCCGGGGGCCAAGGACATCGCCGTGGAGTTCACCACCGTGAGCAAGACCTATTCCATGCCCGGATGGCGCATCGGCTTCGCTTCCGGCAACGCGGCGTTGATCGGTGCGCTCACCCGCATCAAGTCCTATCTTGATTACGGCGCCTTTACGCCGATCCAGGTGGCGGCCACGGCGGCGCTGAACGGTCCGCAGGATTGCGTAGACGCGATGCGCGATCTCTACCGGAACCGCCGTGACGTCCTCGTCGACGGGCTCGCTACCGCCGGCTGGCAGGTGCCAAGTCCGCCCGCGACCATGTTCGTGTGGGCGCCGATTCCGCCGGCCTTCGCCCATATCGGGTCGTTGGAGTTCTCCAAGCTGCTTCTGCGCCAGGCCAAGGTCGCCGTTTCACCGGGTATCGGGTTTGGCGAGTACGGCGACGGGCATGTCCGCTTCGCCCTCGTCGAGAACCGGCAAAGGATTCGTCAAGCTGTAAGGAATATCAAATCGTTCTTTAAGGAAACTGATAAATTACTTGAAGAACTTGAAGAGCCGGCGGTAGCCTCTTGAACACCCCGCTCCACATCGCCGTCGCCGGCCTCGGGACGGTCGGCGCCGGTACCCTCAAACTATTGCAAACCCATGGCGAAATGCTGCGACAGCGCTGCGGCCGGGCGATCGTCGTCAGTGCCGTCTCGGCGCGCGACAAGGGACGCGATCGCGGCGTCGATCTCGACGGCATGGAGTGGCACGACGACGCGGCGGCGATGGCGGCCCAATCCGGGGCCGAGGTCGTGGTCGAACTCATCGGCGGTGCCGACGGCGTCGCCAAGGCCGTTTGCGAAGCGGCGATCGCCAGCGGCAAGCATGTGGTGACGGCCAACAAGGCGCTTCTCGCCCATCACGGCACGGCGCTTGCGCTGGCGGCGGAAGCGAAGGGCGTGTCGCTCGGTTTCGAGGCCGCCGTCGCCGGCGGCGTCCCCATCATCAAGGCCTTGCGCGAGGGCTTGGCGGCAAATGGCTTATCGAGGATCTACGGGATTCTCAACGGCACCTGCAATTATATCCTCACCACCATGCGCGAGACCGGCGCCAAGTTCGAGGCCGTGCTCGCCGACGCCCAGGAACTGGGCTATGCCGAGGCCGACCCGAGTTTCGACATCGACGGCATCGATGCCGCCCATAAGCTCGCCATCCTGACCTCGGTCGCCTTCGGGTGCGAGGTAAACTTCCCGGCCGTCCATATCGAGGGCATCCGCGATATCTCGTCCCTCGACATCCAGTTTGCCGGCGAGCTGGGCTACAAGATCAAGCTTTTGGGTATCGCCCGGCTCACCGGGTCGGGTGTCGAACAACGGGTGCATCCGTGCCTCGTGCCCTTGGCGGCGCCGATCGCCCACGTCGAAGGCGTCTTCAACGCCGTCGTCGCCGAGGGTGATTTCGTCGACACCACGGTTTACCAGGGGCGCGGCGCCGGGGCCGGCCCGACCGCGTCCGCCGTCGTCGCCGATCTCGTCGATATCGCCCGCGGCCACAGGGTGCCGACCTTCGCGGTACCGGCGACGGCGCTGGCAAAGATTCCCGCCCGGCCCATGGAGCGGCACCGGGGCGCCTATTACATCCGCCTCATGGTCGTCGACAAGCCGGGTGTGATCGCCGACGTCACGGCGGCATTCCGCGATGAAGAGATATCCCTCGAATCCATGCTCCAGCGTGGCCGCGCTCCCGGCGAGGCGGTTCCGGTCATCCTCATCACCCACGACACCGAGGAATCGGCGATGTCCCGCGTGCTGGAAAAAATTGCTATACTGGAGGCCGTCGCGGATCCGCCGCGCATGATCCGGATCGAGGGCTTCTAGCCGACCCATCGATGGGGGAGGGGAGCATGACCGAAATCATCGAAATCATGGACCGTAACTTGGCCCTGGAGGCGGTACGGGTCACCGAGGCGGCGGCGCTTTCGGCGTCCTTGCTGATGGGCCGGGGTGACGAGATGGCCGCCGACCAGGCCGCCGTCGACGCCATGCGCAAGGCGTTGAACTCTCTTTCCATCGACGGCACGGTGGTGATCGGCGAAGGCGAGAGGGACGAGGCCCCGATGCTGTTTATCGGCGAACGGGTGGGCACCGGCGACGGACCCAAGATCGACATCGCGCTGGATCCCCTCGAGGGAACGACGATCACGGCCAGGGGTGGCCAGAACGCGCTCTCGGTCATCGCCATGGCGGGAGAGGGAGGCTTCCTCAACGCGCCTGACGTCTATATGGACAAGATCGCCGTCGGCGTCGACGTGCCCGACGGCGTCGTCGATCTGGATGAGGAGCCGGGCGTGAACCTCAGGAACCTCGCCAAGGCGATGAAGGTGGACATCGCCAACGTCGTGGTGTGCATCCTCGATCGGCCGCGCCATGCCGAGCTGATCGCCAAGGTGCGCGAGGCGGGGGCGCGGATCACCCTGATTTCCGATGGTGACGTTTCCGGTGTCATCGCCACCTCCCAGCCCGACACCGGTGTCGACGTCTACATCGGCATCGGGGGCGCGCCCGAGGGGGTGCTGGCGGCGGCGGCGCTGCAGTGCATCGGCGGCTTCATGCAGGGCAGGCTCCTGTTCCGGAACGACGACGAGAGGGGCCGCGCGGCGAATTGCGGGATCAGCGACTTCGACCGCAAATACGAGCTCGATGACATGGCGTCGGGCGATGTCATGTTCGCGACCACCGGCGTGACCGACGGCGCCATGCTCGACGGCGTGCGCCGTTTCAAGGACGGCGCGACGACCCATTCCATCATCATGCGCTCGAAGACGGGCACGGTGCGCAAGATCAAGACCGAACACAACTTCAACCGCAAGTCCGGTTTCGAGCCGATGGACCGCTGACAACCATGACCGGCAGGCGAGAGCCGGTTTTCCTCGGTGTCGAACGCTCTTTCACGGGCAAGCGCTGGCATGAGCGGCTCGCCGACGCGAGGCTTGGCCTGACCCTGGCCCAGCGCCTTTCGGTTCCGGAAATCATCGGCCGGGCGTTAGCGGCGCGCGGTGTCGGGGTCGAGGACGCCGAGGCCTACCTCAATCCGACGCTCAAGCGATCCTTCCCCGATCCCCGCCACCTGATCGACATGGACGTCGCCGTGGAGCGGCTCGTGCGCGCGGTTGGCGCCGGCGAGAGGATCGCCGTGTTCGGGGATTATGACGTCGATGGGGCGACCTCGGCGGCGCTCATCAAGCGCTTCTTCGCCGCCGCCGGCGCCGAGGTCGTGGTCTACATACCGGACCGGCTGAAGGAAGGCTACGGACCGAACGAGGCGGCGCTGATCAAGCTCCGCCGCCAGGGTATCGACGTTGTGATCACGGTCGATTGCGGCACATCCGCCCATGGTCCCCTGGCGGCGGCGGCCGAGGCGGGGCTCGATGTCATCGTCGTCGACCATCACGTCGCCGAGGCCAAATTGCCGCGCGCGCTTGCCGTGATCAACCCCAACCGGCTGGACGAACACTCGCCCCATGGCGCGCTCGCCGCCGTCGGTGTCGCTTATCTATTGTGCGTCGCCGTCAATGCGGGGCTGCGCGAGGCCGGCTGGTACGGCGATGGCGCCGCCGGCCGGCGCCGGGCCGAGCCCGACCTCATCCGGTGGCTCGACCTGGTGGCGCTCGGCACCGTCTGCGACATGGTGCCACTGACGGGGCTCAACCGGGCGCTGGTAAGCCAGGGGCTCAAGGTGCTGGCCAGGCGGCGCAATACGGGCCTTGCGGCGCTTGCCGACGTCGTCGGGCTCGACGCCAGGCCCGAGGCCTGGCATCTCGGCTTCGTTCTCGGCCCGAGGATCAACGCCGGCGGGCGCGTCGGCGACGCCGATCTCGGTGTACGCCTGCTCGCCACCACCGATGAAAGCGAGGCCCGGGCGCTGGCCGCGAGGCTCGATGAGCAGAACGCCGAGCGCAAGGTGATCGAGGCGGCGGTGCTGGATCAGGCGCAAGCCCAGGCCGAAGGGGAACGAGGCGCGGGCGTGGTGTTCGTATCGGCCCAGGGCTGGCATCCCGGCGTCATCGGCATCGTCGCCAGCACCCTCGCCAGGCGGTTCGGCCGGCCGGCCTTGGTCGTGGCGCTGCAAAACGGCGTCGGCAAGGGGTCGGGGCGCTCGGTCAGGGGGGTCGATCTCGGCTCTTCGGTCATCGCCGCGCGCCAGGAGGGGCTCCTGATCGACGGTGGCGGTCACCCGATGGCGGCGGGTTTCACCGTCGCCCGCGACAAATTGGGCGCGTTCAGGGAATTTATCGAAGCGCGCGTCGCGGCCGAGATCGAGGCCGGCGACATCGGCCCGACACTGATGCTGGACGGCGCGCTCAAGCCCGAGGCGACGACGATCGAACTCGTCGATCTGATCCAGCGCCTCGGTCCCTTCGGCTCGGGCAATGCCGAGCCCCGCTTCGCCTTTCCCTCGATCCGCGTCGCCAAGGCCGACGTGGTCGGCGAGAATCACGTGCGCTGCTTCCTCACCGCGTCCGAACGCCAAGGTGGCGGGCGGCTCAAGGCCATCGCCTTTCGCAGCGCCGGCACCGCGCTCGGTGACGCGCTTCTGGATAGGAGCCGGCTCGCCTTGCACGTCGCCGGCCATGTCAGGCGCGATGACTGGATGGGACGGGAAGGGGTGCAGTTGCTTATCGACGACGCCGCCCCGGCCCACGGAGAGATCCCCTGAGGCCGGGGTCAAGGCGTGCCTTCGGCCGCGCCCGGCGGCGGAACACGGCCGAAGGCGCGGCTTGCCCCGCCGGGGGGCCCGTTCGGGATGCCCGAAACGGCTTGATTTTGCCCCCGATCCCCCTTAGATCAGAGCCGGCCATCGGATCGGATATCATGCCCACATCGCCGCGTCCCCATCGTCTAGAGGCCTAGGACTCCACTCTTTCAAGGTGGCAACACGGGTTCGAACCCCGTTGGGGACACCAACTTTTCCATTTAACGCCAGCGCTTTAGTTTTTCAATTCGGCGAAATTGGCACCGGATTGGCACCCTGAGCTATTGGGCGAGAGCTGCATCGATCGCTTCGGCGGCCTGGTGGTCGTTGTTCTTGAACAGGTGCGAGTAGGTGCTGAGCGTGAGCGCCGGGGAGGCGTGCCCCAGGCGACGGCTCACGGCGACAACGTCTAGGCCGGCGGCAATCAAGGCGCTGGCGTGGGAGTGTCGCAGCGCATGGAACGTCACCTTGGGCAGCTTCCGAGACTTCACCGCGTCGCGCCAGCGATCCGAAATGCTGTATGGATTAGGCCAGTTGCCGTTGAAATCGCCAAAAACAGGCGCATCGCCGGGCAGGACGCCGATCCCGAGTTGAAGCCGTAGCTCGAGTGTCTGACGGCGGTGGTCGCGTAGTGCAACCACGGTGAAGGCGGGCAGGCTCACGCTGCGGCGCCCAGCCGCCGTCTTTGGTGCCTTSACGCGGATCCCSTCTTTCGTCTGCTCYAGCGAGCGCTCGATCCGCACCGTCGCGGCGTCRAGGTCGASRTCSKYCCAGCGCAGTGCCGCAATCTCGCCACGCCGGGCSCCKGTGCCRATRGCCAKGGCKGCAATGGGATAGATYGAGTGTCCKYYYAGCTTCYGAAGCGCRCCCGATATCTGCTCGGCATTTAGGATTTTAACCTCGGATCGGACCAGCTTCGGCGGCCTGATGATGGAAGCGACGTTGCGCTCGACGATCTCGATCGCGGCGGCATGGGCGAGGGCGGTACGCAGAACACCATGGGCGTGCCGGATCGACCGGACACTGATCCCCGTCTTGCCGAGTGCCTGGAGCCAAGCGGCGATATCGGCCGGGCGGAGCTTTTGGAGTTGGATCGCCCCAAGGTGGGGCTTGATCTGGTTCCGGCACAGGCCGCGATAGCGCTCCAAGGCCTTCGGCGCGACGGTGGCGGGCGCTACGTCGTTTAGCCATTGGTCAAGATATTCGGCGACCGTTCGTGCGGATGGGTCGACGTGCATGCCCGTATCGATCGCGGTCAACCGGCGCCGCAACTCCTTTTCGGC
>LKGT01002874.1_pt1 | contig 12726 bp, 9 predicted proteins | sample 503861 | NCBI WGS metagenome assembly LKGT01 (sample SAMN04113194, study PRJNA297058) | marine sediment metagenome | biome: marine benthic biome; feature: marine benthic feature; material: marine sediment; isolation source: sediment sample collected at the water-sediment interface from the South... ...
TCGGAGACCCGGTGGACCAGGATCGTCCAACCGTGTCTGGCAACCGCGGAGCGGGGGCTCGAGCAGGGAGAGTCGTCCGTTGGCGCTCAGTGTCGACGCGGTTTCCGCCTTGCAGATCGCCCAGGAGGCGCGCAAGGCCYTGGCGTCCCTTCGCTTGGGGAAGGGGGGGCGCGGTAATKTCGGCGCCAGATCCCTGGCCCTGGCCGACGGGCTCGCGCCCGGACCATTCGACAAGGTCCGCGTCGTGCTCAGCGTCAAGGARRCCGAGACMCACCTGAAACTGGCYATCGCCGCCGGGAATACCATCCTGGGCGCGCTGGAATCCCTGCAATCGGCCATCTCCATCGCCGRTCACGCCTCCCTGGTCTCYCCTGGCACCGGCCTGATCATCAAGGAGATGCGGGTTTCCCTGATCAACCTGGACTCGGAGGTGAAGCTGGCCGTGCGCCGCRTCGACGCGCTGGTCGCGGACGCCGGATTCKCYGGCGCCAACCTGATTTCCAGCGCCGGGGSCAACGTCAGCCTGCAGACCCCGTCCTTCGGCGGCAGCGTGGACATCGCCCCGCAGCCCCTCGATTCCGCCGGCCTGGGGCTGAGGGGCCTGAACCTGCTGACCGACATCGGCATCCGTGGCGCCGCCGTCGCCGTGGACAAGGCGATCAAGCTCGCGGCCCTCMGGCTCGGCCGGCTCGCGGMGTTGCGCGAGGYCCTCTCCCRTCCCGATCCCTTCKCCACCGGSGCCGCCCAAATCCTTGCCCGCGGCAMGTCCAGCRTCCTGCCCCGGGGCAGCGTGGTCAACTTCMGSGCCTAGGCGCCACCGCCGCGCCGCCGCCGCCGCGCGGCCACCGCCGCCTTCCCCATCCGTGGCTTAAAGGTCCGCGGCCACCCGCCCGGCCTCGGTGCCGCCGACGATCATCCGCCACAGGGTGCGCCGGGCGGCGCCGTAGCCGCCGGTGGCGCAGTGCATGGACGCCCGGTTGTCGCAGGCGACGATCTGCCCGGCGCGCCATGGGTGGCGGTACTGGAACTCGGGCCGGCGGGCGTGGTCGAACAGCTCTTCGAGCAGGGTCCGGCCCTCGTCCTCGTCCATGCCGGCGATCTTCATGGTGAAGCCCGGGTTGACGAACAGCACCTTGCGCCCGGTCTCCGGATGGACGCGGACGACGGGATGGACCACGTCCGGGTGGGCCGCCCTCTGCTCTTCACTGAGGACGACGACGGCGGCGCCGCCGTTCCAGCCGTAGCGGTGGACCGCGCTCAGCCCCTCGATGCGGCGTTTCATCGGCTCCGGCAGGGCCTCGTAGGCCCGGTACATGTTGGCGAACAGGGTATCGCCCCCCGATTCGGGGACCTCCACCGAATAGAGCAGCGTCGCGTCGGACGGACGGACGTCGTAGGACAGGTCCGAATGCCAGAACGCCCCGGCCGGCATCCCGGTGGTGCGTCCCTGGCCGCTGTCGACGACGTTGGAGATGACCGAGACCTCGGAGGTCTCGGGATGGTGATACTGGGTGAGGACGTGGGGCACCAGGGTGCCGAAGCGGCGGCCGAATTCCACCAAGGCCTGGAACTCCGGCGCCAGGCCGGAGATGACGAACACCACGTGATCGAGGAGCGCCTGCTTGATGCGGGCAAAGTCGGCATCGGGGAGCGGCCGGGACAGGTCGACGCCGGTAATCGCGGCGCCCGTGTGCCCGCTCAGCGGCGTTACGCGAATCGCCATCGCCCGGCTCCGCCAGTGAAACCCCGCCCCTCGGGCGGGACCGGCCATTGTGGCCCGGCGGTCCGGGTCTTGTCAGCGGAAATTGCACCGCCGCCGCCGTTTTGTCTGGCGGCGGAAGCGCGGAAGCGGCGGCGCAGCGGTAACGGCTTGCCGCCGTTTACGGCCCCGGGGCCGCGCCGTCGCGCCGCCCTTCGGCGGCGTGGCGCTGGGCATCGACGACGGCGAGCGCGCTCAGGTTGACCAGGCCCCGTGCGGTCACCGAYSGCGTCGTGATGTGCGCCGGCGCCGCCGCRCCRAGGAGRATCGGCCCGACGGGCAGCCCGTCGCCCAACGCCTTGACCAGGTTGAAGGCGGAATTGGCGGCATCGAGGCTGGGGAAGATGAACAGGTTGGGCTGACCGCGGAGACGGGAATCGGGAAAGATGCGGGCGCGCAGCTCCTCGYYCAGCGCCACGTCGGCCTGCATTTCGCCCTCCACCTCCAGCTCCGGCGCCCGYTCGCCGAGYAGGGCGACGGCSGCGCGCATCTTCCKGGCCGAGGCGGTGTYGGCGGTGCCGAAGTTGGAATGCGACAGCAGCGCCACCTTSGGCTCCTCGCCGAAGCGGCGGATCGCGGCGGCGGCCATGACCGTCATTTCCACCAGCTCCTCGGTCGTCGGATCGRGCGTGACGTGGGTGTCGCAGAAGAAGTACGTGCCCGTGGCCAGGATGAGGACGCTCAAGGCGGACACGTCGCGCACCCCTTCMTCGAGGCCGATCACGTCGAGCACGGCGCGCAGATGCCAGCCGTACTGGCGGGACGTTCCGCAGATCATGGCGTCCGCTTCGCCGCGCTTGACCATGAGCGCGGCGATCACCGTGGTGTTGGTGCGCGCGATGGTGCGGGCGTCGTCGGCGGACACCCCCTTGCGCCCCATCAGCGTGTGATAGAGGCGCCAGTATTCGCCGTACCGGGGGTCGTCCTCGGGATTGACCAGCTCGAATTCCTTGCCCGGCCGTATGCGCAGGCCCAGGTCCTCGATCCGCCGCCCCACCACGTCGGGGCGGCCGATCAGGATCGGCCGCACCAGGCCATCGTCGACCACGGCCTGGGCGGCGCGCAGGACCCGCTCGTCCTCGCCCTCCGCGTAGGCCACCCGCCTGGGGTCCCTGCCGGCCTGCTCGAACACCGGTTTCATGAGCATGCCCGAGCGGAAGACGAAACGGCACAAACGCTCGTGGTAGGCGTCGAAATCCTCGATCGGGCGGGTCGCCACGCCGCTGTCCATGGCCGCCCTGGCCACCGCCGGGGCGATCTCGAGGATCAGGCGCGGATCGAAGGGCTTGGGGATCAGGTATTCGGGGCCGAACCTCAGGTCCGCCCCGCCGTAGGCCCGGGCCACGATCTCCGAGGATTCGGCCATGGCCAGGTCGGCGATGGCCTTGACGCAGGCGACCTTCATCTCCTCGTTGATGGTCGTGGCGCCCACGTCCAGGGCGCCGCGAAAGATGAACGGGAAGCACAGAACGTTGTTGACCTGGTTGGGATAGTCCGAGCGCCCGGTGGCGATCACGGCGTCGGGGCGCACGGCCTTGGCGTCCTCGGGCAGGATCTCGGGCACCGGGTTGGCCAGCGCCAGGATGATCGGCTTCTCCGCCATGCGCCTGACCATGTCGGGGGTCAGTATTCCGGGCGCCGACAGGCCAAGGAACACGTCGGCGCCGCCGATCACGTCGTCCAGGGCGCGCGCCCCGGTGTCGGCCGCGTAGCGCTCCTTTTGCGGGTCCATCTCGTCGGTGCGCCCGCGGTAGACCACGCCCAGGCGGTCCACCAGGGTGATGTTTTCCCTGTGCAGGCCCATGCCGACCAGCAGGTCGAGGGCCGCGATGCCGGCGGCGCCGCCGCCGGTCGATACCAGGCGCACGTCGCCGATGGATTTGCCGACCACCCGGAGACCGTTGAGCATGGCGGCGGCGACGATGATCGCCGTGCCGTGCTGGTCGTCGTGGAAAACGGGGATGTTCATGCGTTGGCGCAGCTTGCCCTCGACCACGAAGCATTCCGGGGCCTTGATGTCTTCCAGGTTGATGGCGCCGAAGGTGGGCTCCAGGCTGGCGATGATCTCGACCAGCTTGTCGGGGTCGGTTTCGTCGATCTCGATGTCGAAGGCGTCGATGCCGGCGAACTTCTTGAACAGGACCGCCTTGCCTTCCATCACCGGCTTGGCGGCGAGCGGCCCGATGGTGCCCAGGCCGAGCACGGCGGTGCCGTTGGTGATCACCGCGACAAGGTTGCTGCGCACGGTCAGGGTCGAGGCGTGCGCCGCATCCTCGACGATGGCCTCGCAGGCCGCCGCCACGCCGGGGGAATAGGCCAGCCCCAGGTCGCGCTGGTTGGCCAGCGGCTTGGTGGCAACGACGGCGAGTTTCCCGGGCGTCGGCGCCCGGTGGTATTCAAGTGCCGTTTCGTCCAGTGTCTTTGCCATGGGGGGCCCAGTACCCTCTATCATAATAGGATGACACGTGTGACAGCCATGGGTGGTCATTCGGCTAGGAGCGCGCCTCCACGTGATGGGGGCCCATCACGAGAGCCGCGCGACGACGTCCGATGACCACCCATGGCCGCCCGAAGGGTCGTTTTTCGCGCCTTTTGGGGGCGTCAGCGCCGCTTGACGATGTCCCGCATCGCCGGCGCGCCGCTTCCTGCCCAAAAGACGCGAAAAGACGATCACACGTACCATCCTATTGTGATAGAGGGTACTAAACCCGATCCATCAATCGTTCGAACCGGGACCGGTGAATCAAATTGAAACCGGGTTTCCGTCCACGAAATATGCGACATCCGGTTTATGAAGAGGGAGGTACCCATGAAACGCACGATAGTAGCCCTGGGCCTGACGGTCGCTGCGGCGGTTGCTCTGGGGTCGTTTGCCATCCAGTCCGCCGTGGGCGCTGAAAAAGAATACAAATCGAAGGCAAAGGCGACGGAACTGATCCAAGAGCCCCTGCCCGGCGTCGCCGGGAAGAAGGTGATCATCAAGCATTTCGCGCTCCCGCCCGGGCATGTTGGGGGAAAGCATTTCCATCCCGGTCCCGTCTACCTCTATGTCCTTGAAGGTGCATTGAATATAGAGACGGAAGGGGAAGGGCGCCGCACGATCTCGGCCGGCGAACTGTACAAAGAGCCCCTGGGCCGAACGATGCGAGCGAGAAACCTGAGCACCAACGACTGGGTCAAGGTCATCGTCTTTCAGGTGGGGGACGAAGGCAAGCCCATGATGATCAAGGCGAAGTGACGGGACCGGTCCCAAGGTCCAGCCAAGCGGCGGTTCTCCCGTGGAGCCGCCGTTTTCGTGTGACACGGCCCGGGTCCAACTGGCATTCAGGGAGGACCCGCGCCTCGCCTGTGACCACCATCCCTGGGTGTGCGACTGCGTTGGTCTATCGTTCCCCCCAACATCGACCCGAATATGGGATGGAAACCATGTGGCAGCAGACAGTCCGAATGACGATCGCCGGCATGATGGTGGGGACCGTGAGCGTGTTGGCGTTCGCCGTGATCGGGTAGGACGCCGCACCGGCTCCCCGGCGGCGGGCGCGCGACGCGGTATCCGGCGGGCGTTTCGTCACCGGCGCAACGCCGCCCGCGGCTGGTCAGGAACGGGGATTTCTGGTATGATTTTACGAAACAGGGCGGGCAACCGGGAAACCGCGTCGGATTTCCGCCGCCGGGCAAACCTGGCCTCCCGGTCGTCCCTCGAATGGCGCCGGCTGGGAACGGCGTGGCGCCCACTCGGGTGAGGCCGCGATGGCGCGCACAGCCTTTCGTACAGTGATCCTTTCCGCCGCCCTGGCGGCGTGGGCGTTCGTCGCCGGTGCGCCTGTCCTCGCCGCCACCCAAACAGGTCAGGCGGGACCTTCCCTGCCGCCGGCCAAGTACAAGCCCCTGCCGGTGGGCACCAAGGTCACCTACGACACCTGGGAGTATTCGGTCAAACAAAGCGACGGTTTCACCGTCAATTCAAAAAACCAAATCGGGAATTGGAAACGCCGGTACGCCGTCTTCGGAAAATTCGGGGACGCCGCGTACACGCCCAGACGGAAGAACTGGCGCACCACCCTCGACGGCGAAGCCAAATCGGCCCTGGAGAGCCTTTGGCCCCTGAAGGTCGGCAACAAAACGACCTTCCGGTTGAAGGAGGATTTGCGGTCGCGGGGAGACGCTTTCGGCCATCGGAAATGGACCGTGACCCTCGACGTCCTGAGGACGGAGTTCATAGACCTCGGCGGAGTCCGGTATGCGACCTACGTCGTCCGGGAACGCGTCGTCAACGACGAGGCGATGCACTCAAAAAAAGAAATCAAGAACTTCGGGGAATATATCCAGGCCCACTGGTACGAGCCCGGCTCCGGGGTGATCCTGAAAAGCGTCAAGAAGTGGACCCGGGGGCCGAAAAAAGGTGGTCGGTGGGCATCCAGCCTCGTCCAAGTCCGCTTCCCTGAGGGCACCAGGACCCACGTCCTGGCGGGAACCAGGATTTCCGCCGGGGGCGGGGCCGACACGCAACTGGCGGCCGAGGTCGCGCGCCTTAAAAAGGAAGCCGAGGCGAAGCAGAAAGCCCTGGCGGAGATGCGCGGCCGCGAAACCGAGGAGCTGCGCCGCCAGCGCGAGGAGCAGCAGCGCCTCTCGGCCCAGGTGGCGCGCCTGATGCGCGAGGCCGAGGAGCGGCGCAAGGCGGAAACGCAGGCGCCGCGACAGGCGCCAGCCGGGCAAAAGGGCACGGTCCAGCAGGCGAGCCTGGCCAAGTACAGCGGCATAAACTTCGGGCGCTATTACGCCCTGGTCATCGGCAACAACGAATACAAGCACCTGCCGCACCTGAAGACGGCGGCGTTCGATGCCCGCGCCGTCGCCGATATCCTGCGCGACACCTACGGATTTGACGTCACCCTGCTGATCGACGCGACCCGCGCCGACATCATCGAGGCCCTGGACGATTTCCGGGAGAAGCTGGACGACACGACCAACCTGCTCATCTATTACGCCGGCCACGGCTGGCTGGACGAGGCCGCCGGACAAGGCTACTGGCTGCCGGTGGACGCCAAGCCGAACCGTCGGTCGAACTGGGTCGCCAACGCCACCATCACCGGCTCGCTGCGCGCCCTGAACGCCAAGCACGTCATGGTGGTCGCCGACAGCTGCTATTCGGGGACCCTGGTCCGCGGCATCAAGATCAAGGAGAACACCCCCGATTACATCCGGCGCATGGCCGGGAAGCGCGCCCGCCTGGCGCTGACGTCGGGGGGGCTGGAGCCGGTGGCGGACAGCGGCGGCGGCAGGCATTCGCCCTTCGCCGCCGCCTTCATCGATGTCCTGAAGGCGAATCCCAGCGTCATCGACGGGACCCAGCTGTTCAGCCAGATGCGCCGCCCGGTGATCCTGAACTCCGACCAGACGCCCCAGTACTCGGACGTGCGCCGGGCCGGCCACGAAGGGGGCGACTTCCTGTTCGTCCGCCGGCGCTAAGGCCCTGCTCCCGGAGTTTCCGTCGCGTCCTCCGCGTTAGATTCTTTTTAACGCAGAGGACGCCGAGGTGCGCCGAGGATTTTATGAGCGTGCTTTCGAAGTATCCCGAGCCGGCTGAGAGGGTTCTCCGCCGGTTCTCCCCGTCTGCTCCGCGGCCCTTTGCGGCTTCTGCGCTTGATCGGTTCAATGGTGTGATGCCGGTCACGGCGCCGGGGGTGTCCCGGCCCTACGGTGCGCACGAATCATCGAGCAAAGGGACCAATCCGGGTGGCGGCAGACAACCCCTGGAAGCGGTGTGACGATCCGGGCCGGGGCCGTCCGTCACTTGATCACGACCTGGTGGGTGAAGGTGTCGCCGTCGCTGACCGTGATCAGCTCGAACCCGAGCATCTTCGCCATGTCGAAAAAGTTGAAGGTGTCTTCCACCTTGAATTCGCGGAAGATGGGCGTGGCGCGCGCCGATGAGGTCAACGTGGCCAACAGGGCGCGGACGCGATAGATCGTATCCAGCCGGCCGGCCCGGTTGCTGACGATGATCAGTTTCTGGGCCTGGCTTCCCTTGGCGAAAAAGGCGGCCACGGGCGGATAGGGCCGGTTCAACATTCCGTTCACCACGCCGGTGACGAACCCGATGCGCTGGCGGCGGTGGGCTTCGGGCAGGGTCCGCGCCCGGGACCGGTAGACCTCGACGGATGTGGGCTTCGGATAATAATAGCCCGCGTGCCTGTCCGTCTTCTCCTTCGCCACCGCCGGGGCGAAAGCGAGAACGATGACCACTGTCATGCCGGCCGGGATCAAGCGCCAGTTCACTGCCCGTCCCCTAGTACTCACTTGCACGATTTCGCGGCCATGTTTAACCGGCCCCGCCGGCGAAGCAAGCGGAATGGGCGTCGGTGGCTCCACGTCGTGGGCCGGCGGCCGGCAGGCTCACGATAAATTGAGGCGAAATTACCCCCGCCGCTGCGGCGTCCGGGGGTAGAATTCCGGTCCACGGACCGGGCAACCAGGAGAGAGCCCATGAGTGAAAAATTCCCCAATGTGTCCCGCCCCATCCTTGCCGCCGCCGTCTCGATGGCGGTGCTGGGCGGATGCGCCGTCTCCGATTATCAGCGGCCCACCATCGAAAGGGTTGGAGCCGGCGACGGGCGCATCGTTTTCGCCGCCGACGTGTTCCGGAGAGCCGCGCCCGAGCGGGTGAGGTTCACCGACATCTGGCAGCGCGAAGAGTACGCCCTGTTCCGGGGCGGCGGCGCCCAGGCGGAAATCCTCTACTCCACCACCACCACTCCGGTGTTCACGGTTATCCTGGAGTACCAGTTCATGGTCGACGACATGGTGGAGACGTGGAACCTGAACAGAAAGCACGCCAAGGCCTGGGGCGAATCGCGAAGGGTCGAGGCGCCCCTGGGGCCGTTTTTCTACCGGCCCTACAGGCTTGTCGGAGCAGACCGGGCGTGCTTCGGGTTCGCCACCGAGTGGGAACACAGGGGCGACGACCCCGATAACCGTCCCAGCAAGGTCCTCTTCGGATACTTCTGCGCCAAGGCGGGCGCGCYCCTGTCCCTGGACAGGATGGAAGACCTTATCCAGACGATCGGGGTCAGGGGARTCACCGAGCGCATCCGCCACGCGGACGCGGCCCGCCGGGAAGGYGCCGCCCGGGCGACCGACGCCCGCACCCAGGCCAACGCGGCGCTGATCGCCCRGGGACCCTCGCCGTCGGCCGAYCGCGGGAAYGCCAGCTTCCCCTTCGACCTGGCCGAGTTTTTCGCCGAAGGCGGCGAGGGVGACAAGACAAAATRATCCATGGGTGCGTAAYCCCVMGATGCCGCGGCGGCTCGAACGTAAAGGGCCGCCGCGGCGGCCCATGGGTCCCCCTGCGCGGATGATCACCCGCGGTGCCTGCCCTTTTTCCCCGGCTTGGCCGGCCTCCGCCCMTGGGCGGCCGGCCGGTCCGCGCCTTCCCCTTCGGCGTCTTGGCGTCGCGCCGCCGCCGGCGCCGGTCCCCCGAGCAGGCGCTCGACGTGGGACAGGTTCTTTTCCGTGACCGCGGCCATGGCCTCGGCACCCAGCGCGGTATAGACGGCGCGCSYNNTTTCGAASGCCTCGGCCGCACCCTCCAGATGGGCCGATTCGCCGGTCAGCCGGCCAAGCAGGAACAGGGCCGAGCCCAGAGTGTTCTGGGTCGCCGCAAAGGGCAGGGGGKCGGCGKCCTYCGTGCGCACCGTCAGGGCGGCGCGGCAGGCATCGGYGGCCTTCGTCAGCACTTCCGKGTTGCGYAGCTGCTGRCCGAGAACCTGGGCCGCCTGGGCGAAGTTGTTCATGACCTCGGCCCAGAGAAGGGGCGTTTCGCYGCGSGTGAACACCATGAGCGCCGCCTGGAAGGCGTTGAGCGAATCTSCRAGCATGTCGCSCTCGCCGGTCCGCGAATCGAGCCTGTAGAGCACCTGACCCAGCCGGTTCTGYGTCGCCGCCCAGGCGCGCGGGRACTCGGCCCTGGTCAGCACGTCGAGGGCGCCGCGCARGGCGTCGGCGGCGGCGGCGARCGTSTCCATGTCGTTGGYGCGYTCGGCCAGGGCCTGGAGGACCGCGCCCAGATGTTTCTTGGTGAGCGCCCAATCGAGCGGATCGTCCTCCCTGGACTGGTTTTCCAGGGMYGCCTGGTAGGTCTGGGCCGCCACCTGATAGAGGTCCCGGTTGCCCCCCCGGTTGGCCAGSGTGGCCAAGGCGTTGCCGTAACACATGWGGATGGCMGCCCGCTCCCGCGCCGTCAGGTCGGCCGGCAGGTTRTGRACRCAGGGCATGGCGGCGTACAGCGCCTCSTSCAGCGCYTGGCCGAGGCGCAGGCGCTTGCCTTCGCTCCCGGGCGTCGTCGCGGCAAGGCTCACGGCAAGGAGGAGGGGAGCGAATTCGGGGCCGAAATCAACCGGCAGGTKGAGGGTGGTGGMGAGGCTGAAGCCCCCGGGCGGGTCCTCCTCCTCGACGGCCGCGGAGACGAACCTGAGGTGCAGCGTCGTCCCCGGCGCCGGAATCTCGCCCCAGATCAAAAGGTCGGCGCGCTCCCSGGCCAGCCATTGCCGGGCGGTGGCCGCCGCCGCCAGCMAYTCCGCCGGTGACCCGGCGGCGTCCGGAGCCAATGCCCTTTTCAGGGGACGGACCCGCAAGCCCTTTGKTYTCCYGAGGGCGGCGACCACRTGGCGGCTGCGGTCGGYGCCGGCCTGATCGGCGATGGCGGCGACGCGGATCTCGATGCGCTCGGGGCGSGGCCCGYGTYGCCGGYCGAACAGGCGGCTGAACAGTCCGCCCCCGGCGTCCCCGCCCGGGGCGGSSTCCCGBTCACCGTSTTGACGTGTGTTCTTTCTCAACCGGCACCTCGCCGGGGCGTCACAACCGCGGCGGYTGCGCACCRCYCYGYCACTGGACAATCATACAGGCCGGRMRGTARAWWTGYATTGTCCTGGCVAGGGGRGGNCKCGATCGCCGGTGCCGGCAACGCCCGGCGCCSSAGAGGCGCRACGTTCTCGACCGGATRCSTGTCGGGCCMGGGCGAATAMMWTNGGGGGGGCGARCGTGAAACCGWTTCYCATCGGACCTGNCNNCGCCGCHGCGGTCCTSGSTGTCTGCGTGTCCAGCGCCATGGCGGGRYCGTYGACCTCYCTYTAYGACAKGGACAGGTTTCTCAGCGAAYCCTATCCGCTGGCGCYCCAGGCCGCGCCTGCGCCGCCACCCCRACCCGCGGCGCCGCCACGGTCCAAGCCCGCGCCGAAGCCGAAGCCGGTCRCCGAAAAACGGAAAAGGCGCCSGTTGCCCGAACTGGCRGCCGAACCGGCGCCCCGCCGGGCRCCGCCGSCCGACGAAGGCCSMGGCGYCGGGGGCKTCCTCTCCGAGATCCGCGTTGGTCTCCTGGCGCACGACCAGGGGCCGTTCAGCAGCAACAAGGAGGACGGYCCCGACGTCAACCTGGARTTCCTGTTCGTGTCGCCGGACCTGCTSGACGTCATCKGGTCGCCSCGGCCCCATATCGGCTTTACCGGCAACACCGCCGRCGACACCARCCAAGCCTATCTKGGGCTGACCTGGGAGTGGGGGTTCTGGCGCCGCGCCTTCGCGGAATTCAGTYTCGGCGGCGCGGTCCACGACGGYGAATTGACGACGAATATRGTGGGCCGGACCAAGAAGGAACTGGGGTGCCGCRTCCTGTTCCGSSAATCCGTCGCCATCGGGTACAAGTTCGCCGGTCSCCATTCGGTGATGGCGCACCTCGACCACATKTCCARCGCCGGTATCTGCGATSMGAACGAGGGCCTGGAAAATGTGGGGATCCGSTACGGATACCGTTTCTGAAGCGCGCCGCCGGGCGCCGTGAAACCGGGGCTCCYTGGTATCARCGCGCCATGCCTTCCCCGCCGCCGKTTGCCCGATCGGCGAGAAACGTGAGCAGAATCTCCACTTCGTCCGGGTCCTTCACGMAGTAGTCGGCGGCGGGCGGYSCGYCGCCGTCCACCCCGTCGSTGACGTARACGCGGATGCCCCGCCCCTCGAGGGCGTTGAACGCGTCCTCGTCGGTGATGTCGTCGCCGACGTAGACGGGCATCACGTCGGSTCCGTCGAGATCCAGCGCCTTCAGCATCCACAACACCGCCTTGCCCTTGTCCCAATCGAGCCCCGGCAGAATCTCGTAGACCTTCTTTCCGGAAATGCCGCGCAGGCGCGGATGGCTCGCAAGGATCCCCTCGACGGCGGCCTTGACCGCAACCGCACCGGCCTCGTTGGTCAGGCGGTAGTGGACGGCGACGGAGCACGATTTGGCTTCGATGATAACCCCGTCCACCGGCCCCAGTTTGCGCTCCAGCGCCTCGCCAACCTCCGCCAGGAGGTCACAGAACTTGGTGCAGTCGGCGAGCGGTTCCGTGCCGTTGTCCGGCCAGGCGATGTCGAAGCCGTGACTGCCGGCGTAGACCAGGGTGTCCAGTCCCACCCGCTCATGCACGTCCTTGCGGTCGCGCCCGCTGATGACGATGACCGGACAGCGCTCGGCCAGGGTGCCGACGACCCGGCGCATGGACTCGGAGAGTGCGGCCATGTCCGGGCGGTCGACGACGGGCGCGAGCGTGCCGTCGAAATCGAGGAACACGGCAAGCCGCTTTCCCTCCAGGCGGGTTGCCAGTTCGTCACGGTGCGACAGGGCAGACGGCAGCGTGGATTCTTTCGGGCTCACCTCGATGTACTCCGGTTCCAGGACCCGTCGGCTTCGGGCCGGCGATGCCGCGAAGCGCGGACGTTCTTGCCTGGGAAAAAGCCAACATGCAAGCGGTATTCCCTTAAGCGCCCTCCGCCACCCCGCCATGGTCCCCGGCGCGCCGGTGGATGCTTCCATCCCGAATACGCAAAGCGTTTTAGGATATCCTTAACGATACGCGAAATTCGCAAACGGGCCGTGTCCGGTATGTGGGTTCGGAACCCCCGTCCGGCGATGCCTTCAGGTGTATATAGTCAAA
>LKGT01001142.1_pt1 | contig 12719 bp, 17 predicted proteins | sample 503861 | NCBI WGS metagenome assembly LKGT01 (sample SAMN04113194, study PRJNA297058) | marine sediment metagenome | biome: marine benthic biome; feature: marine benthic feature; material: marine sediment; isolation source: sediment sample collected at the water-sediment interface from the South......
AATATAGTCTAAGAACGTTAAACTGATACCAATGAGGTACCTTGTTTTCGTAATTGGAATCCTTTCGGTATTAGTTTTAGGTTTTACAAATGTTTACGGTCAAGAAGAAGTAGAATCTTCTGCTTCTGGAGACATGAAAGTGTTAGGTGCTGGTTTTGCATTTGGTCTTGCTGCACTAGGTGCAGGCATTGGATTAGGTTATGTAGGTTCTGCAGGTCTTGCAGTAATCAGCGAAAACCCTGCACTACAGTCAAAAGTTTTCATCTTTATCGGAATGGTAGAATCAATTGCTATCTATGGTATAGTAATGATGTTTATCATCTTGGGACAATAAGTTATCAAAAAAATTTAGTTTGAAAATTTATTTTGTGAAAGTAATTATACATCCAATTAAAAGTATTCACTAAACATTAAAATCCTCATTCATCAAGTCTAAAGGAATTGGGTATTGGTGGTCCTCAAAAAGTATTTTCTTCTGTAAAATCGTTTAGTGCACGTGGAAAATTACTTTCAAAAAAAGAACTTCAAACTTTGGCTGAGTCAAGAGACCTAGATGAGCTCGTAACAAGAATAAAAAATACTGCTTATGCTGACTCTATTTCTAAGCTTACAACACCCTTTACACCAGAAAAAATAGAATCTCTCTTAAGAAGTCGTCTTGCAGAAGTCCACTACTCTCTTGGTAAATCTGTAGGCGGGTCAGCTGTTTTGAAAGCGTATTATCTTAAGTTATTAATTTGGAATTTAAAACTCATATTCAAAGGAAAAGTTTTGGGTATACCATCTGAACAGATCGAATCTCGGATAAATCTACGAGCCGAAGAACTAATTGGACGTCGTGACATAATTGTCAAGGCTCTTGTTGCAAAAGATATAGAGGAAGCTGCATCAAGTTTAGCTTCAAGTGAATTTGGGGATGAAGTTGCAAAAGCAGTCACGCTTTATAATGAAAAAAAGGATGTGCAAGTGTTTGACATCTATTTTGAAAAAATATTCTACAAACAATTGGGTACAGCGATGAAAAGGTCTGGAGAAAGAGATGTTGTTCCCTTGATAAGAATGGATATTGACTTTTTCAATTTGCTTAGTACGCTTAGAGGAAAATTCTGGGGGTTAGAAGAACAACAAATACTGGACCTTATAGTAGCTTACACTTCAACAGTTTCAAGAGACTTGATAGTTAGACTTTGTGCGATGGAATCCGTAGCGGATGCGTTTGGTGAACTAGAAAATACATACTATAAGGAAATGATCCCAGAAACAAAAGTTCCTATAGAAGCTATTTCACAGTTTGAAAGATCATTCGAGCTTGAAATTTTCAGAAGAGTGAATAGAACGTTTACGAAAATGTTTAGCTTGTCTAACGTAATTGGAATTTTGAAGTTGACTACTTTTGAGGTGAGGAACCTGTCCGCAATTGCATATGCAGTACAACAAAAGATTGATCCTCAGATTACTATGTCAAAGATTATCACTATAGAATAACTGATAATTTTATTCCCAACATAATTGAAGGATTTAATTAATGGATTTGAAAGCATGATCTGCATTGAAATTTAGGGGTTCTAAAAAAATGACAGCTACCGAAGAAATCCCAGCTACTACAACTGCTCCTGCAAAAGTTGATGACATAATCAAAGCTTTATCGGGATTAGAGTCTAACATTGATTCCCTAAATGAAAAAATAGCAGATATGAAGAATCAGCTAAATCAAAAGGCTCTGAAAGAAATTGACAAATTGCGAGAACAGGTAACTGAAATGGCAACTAAAGAAGCGGAATCAATTATAGCACAGTCATGTGAGAAAGCCAAATCAGAATCTCAAAAAATAGCTACCGAAGGTGGTGAAAACCTAAAAAATGTACAAAAAAAGATAGGCGACAAGCTTGACGAGGCAGTTGACCATGTTGTGTCAATTGTTTTGAAGGCATAACCTCAAGGAATAATTCTTAATAAGCACTTGAGACATTAAAAAAATCCATGGACTACAATAAGTTCTGCAGCGAGATTGTCAAAAGCAATCCAAAGATACGATTTGCCGGAGTCTACAACACGATAAGTGGTGAAATATATTATAAGATGCAAGAAGGAATTAAAAAAATATTTACCGATCAACAAACAAAAGACTCGTTAATACATGGGTATGCAAGGTGGAAGACTCGTCTACATTCTTCAGATCTAATTGGAACACCAATCTACACCATGACAAAATATCCTAAAATTAATCGTCTTACGATGCCTTGTGGAGAAAAGGGTATACTAATGATAAGTACAGAGCCTGATCTAGAACCTTTTAAAATAATTGATGATGTTTGCAAATTGCGAGAAAAATATGCGGATCCTGAAGACTATGAAACGGAGCCTCGTCAATTAAATTTTTAGATAAATTCTCATAAAGTATTTTATAAATTTCTTGTATCCCGCTTGATTTTAGTATTTGAAGATATCTGTTGTTGAATTATTCTACAGGAAGTTCTAATCTATTTCCCCATTCTCCCCAAGATCCTAAATAAACTCTAACATTTTTGAATCCAAGTTTTTTTAATGCAACAAACGTGTTTGCGGCCCTATAAGCTCCTTGGCAGTATGTTACTATTTCATCATCTTTTGAAAATGGATACAATTGAGAAAGCTCTTTTTCATTTTTCAAAGTTCCATCATTTGTTATATTCAAATTCCAATCAACATTTACTGCGCTAGGAATATGGCCTTTTTGGGCAGCTCGAACTACTGTACCATCAAATTCTTCTTTTGATCTTGCATCAATGATTTTTACTCTATCCAAGTTATCTTTGAGATATTCGTAGCCAACAAGAATYTCATCATTTGTCTTRCCAGAAAATTTTGCTTGCTTGAATGGATTTGTTTTTGTTTCAGTTGGAAGATTTTCGCTTTTCCATTTTTGAATTCCGCCATCTAACATGAAAACCTGAGGATGTGAAAAATAAAGYAGCATCCAAACTCCTCTAGCTGCYAGGATTCCAGACACATCATCATAGAATACTACYTTTTTTTCRTTRGTTAYRCCAACAAATGAGAGCAAGTCTGTGGTTTGGGMRTTRAARTTCTCAATTCCTTTCTTTGATGTATCAAACCAGTGAAATGCAAAAAGGTCCAAGTTTATTGCACCRRGAATATGAYYYTCAGAATATTCCTKRTATGATCTTGTGTCAATCAAAACAAGGTTTGACTCGTTTAGAATTTGCTCAAGTTCTTTTGTTTGAATTATCACGAATCAACAAATGATACTCGAATGTAAATTCATTTGTTTTTTTAGAAAATTATCTTTAGGAAATTTAAAAAAAAGAAAAAGGAAGGAATTTCCTATTCGTTGACGTATGCTCTTTCTCCGTGTTGTGCKAGATCGAGTCCAATCTCCTCTTCCTTAGGAGTGACTCTAATTCCACCAGGCCATATWGYATCCATTATTTTCAGTATTACAAKTGTAATACCAAATGTATAGGCTACAGACATCAAAGCACCAATAATGTTGATTGCTTGTTGTTCATAACCTTCTGGTGTTCCAGTCCAWGCACCGATACCATCRCCGGTATCCCAAACGTGTGGACTAGCTAGTGTTCCAGTTAGAACTGCGCCAGTGAAACCACCCATTCCGTGTACTGCCCATACATCGAGTGCGTCGTCCCATCTTCGTGCATTCTTGAATGAAACACATGCATAACAAAYRGTTCCAGCTGCAATACCAATGATTATTGMTCCCATAGGTCCWACCCAACCAGATGCTGGTGTGATTGCTACCAATCCWGCAACAGCTCCTGTTGCAGCACCAAYRATGCTTGGTTTTCCTGTSYAAGCCCATGACATKAGTAACCATGTWACWGAKGCAACACCTGTAGCAGTGTTTGTCACTRYCCAAGCGCTTACTGTAATACCATCAACCATTACTTCACTACCTGCGTTAAATCCAAACCATCCAAACCAGAGTATACARGCACCAAGGACACACATTGGTACATTGTGTGCTTCCATTGGAACYTTWCCAYAWCCTAGTCTTCGGCCTAAAACTAACGCACCTGCAAGTGCAGCAAATCCTGAAGTAACRTGTACGACAGTACCWCCTGCAAAGTCAAGTGCATAGCTCGGCGATAGATCCGGATCAAGGTCTAGTGGTCCTCCTCCAATAAATCCGCCACCCCATACCCAGTGGGCAATTGGATCGTAAACGAACGTTCCCCAAAGTAGGATGAAGATAATTAGAGCACTGAACTTCATTCTGTCAATTAGTCCACCAACAATTAGAGCTGGTGTGATAATTGCGAATGTTRMCTGGAACATTGCAAACATTTGATGCGGAACAGTTCCTGGCCAGCCTACACTACATATCTCKTCTTCAGGGAAGACTTGCATTTGATATGCAGCRGACCACGTGTCAGTACATRGACCTMBCTCACCAAGAGGTGCCCAHGCAGAGACTTGGTTAAAACCAACGTAATCTAAAGCGCCCATGTACAAGTTTGCATCATTGTCATTGGGTCCAAATGCGAGDGTATAACCCCAYGCTACCCATTGCCATGACATCAAACCCATTACGATGAAGACCATTCCAATGACGTTTACTGCGTTCTTTGATCTGGCTAATCCGCCATAGTAGAATGCAACACCRGGAGTCATGAAAAGTACAAGTGAYGATGCTGYAAGAATCCATGCTGTRTCACCTGTATCAATTCTACAGGGCAACATRCCTCCTTCRCCGTCATCATACCAACATTCGTTTGGATTTCCAGTGTAGATTCCASYGGTACCTAAGACATATCCGTCCATACCATCGGAAATCTGTTGCGCAAATGCTTGAGACATTGCGCCAGTTGCTGTAATAGCTACTGTAACTACAAGTAAGATTGCATACTTGCGGTTCCTAGAATTCATTATTTGCAWSAAATTTGGAARGGATATAAGCATAGAGATTTTTAAAGCGATARYAGTGTAASTTATTATATTTCCTTAATATRAGATACTAACATAGAATATRAAAATYATGTCACAAAGTTTTGAACCTAAWAKYAKTGGTAGRWTAAGGCAGTTAGAGGTTYTGAGSGGATTAATTTGAAATCAGATYCWTCAAAACTWGCAATTTTTGATACCTTCAAAACCAAAAGTCAACAGCTTACTGGTGARGCAACAAGACAGAGAKCYATAATCAYAGCAYTAGCTACTCAAGAAAGTCCCACTGAAAAAACAAGGACGKCACTTTCTCAAAGGATTGCAGASAAGAATGGATTAATTTGGAAGAATCTCTATTCTGGAGTTTTTCGAGATTTGGATGAAATTCTCATTCCACTAAAACTTGTTGAGGAGGARGGTCGCTTRCCATTAAGGCGTGGTCCAARGGYACTTCAGGAAAAAGGAATTCCATACTAYAAACTAACTCAGAGTGGMGTGTTAGTGGCGTTRTCAATCAAAGAGATTAAAGATAGACATACTCTTTTGGATAAGTTTTTTTCATATTCAAATTCACAAGAAAAGGAATTTCAGGGAATTATTYTAAAACTCTCAAAAATTTCTCCAAAATTCACCTTTTCTTTATTTGAAAAATATGTGAGAGCATTTTGTAAAGGAAAATTTGAAAATTTGCTTCCRTTTACTTTTGCAAATTTGAAGAGTGTTTCTGATSAAAGCCTTCAAATTCAAAAGGAAATACTAGAGGCCTTTTCAAACTTGTCAAAAGCAGATAAAGAGAAAACCATAGATTTGATAAAAAAACTCRGTTGATATTTCGATAACATTAAAATCAGCACTYGGAGGAGGCTGGGCGATGAGCAAATTTWTGAAGATTCATGAGATTGGTGAYTTAYYATGATGGGAGATAGRGACTATAGGAAACTCATAAAAACTGCCRTAGATTCKATTGGAAAGCAGRTCGAACTACARATTGATGCAAACGATRTCAAAACAATTCATCTAGATGARGTTGTCAGATGTCTCAGACGTTCATACTATGAYAGAGTAGAGCSARAAGAKATTGAKAGAACTARTTTTRYMGATTTAGTTGGAGGCCTACTTAGAAGCAAGGGWTATGGCTCTAAAACTGGAGAATTTGAAATTGATRATCTAAAGCTMAAAGGACAGACAGATATGATAATTGATGAAGTGGTYTTTGTTTTACGTTCTGCAAACACACTACCAGAGAATCCAATTGCTCGTGATTTACTGTACCTTAATGCATGTATGTGGATTTTTGACAAGACAGAAGGACTCATAGTGTATCTTACTGGAGATGGAAAAGAGACCTCTTTTTCCTTGTCAAGGGGCAAAAAAATGTTCGAGGAAGTTGTAAGACGAGCCAGAGTTCTTCATGATCTTCTAAAGGAGAAAAAGGTTCCAATTTTAGAACCATCAGATGAATGCTCTAMCTGTCAATATTACGAAARGTGTTACATTAAACAAAAGATTGCAAAAWCAATATCAATAAAAGACCTAGTTGGTTTTAACAAGTAAGAAAAATATTGTGAAAGGAAATTTTTCCTTTACTAATCTAGTGGTTCTGGATGTCCTTTRCCACGTAGTGCAAAGCATACAACTGCTAGTGCAATTGCTACTCCTATTGCTGAGCCAAATGCGGCCAWACTTGCTTCTGCCATCAGCAWYMANCAAATCTGTGRATCATTTATAACTTTGGCAATTTATTTCGTGTAAAAACAAATAATCAYAATTTTTGAATTTTATGATACAWTGCCRCAAGGAGATTACYTGGTAAATTCAAAGGTAAYCTCATTTTGGCCGCCTGTTGTCATGGAGCTCAAATTGAAAAATGCCTCTCCAATGATTTTCCAATTTGCGGTRTTTTCTGTCAAGTCAGACCAAAGTTCTGGAGTGTTTCCTGTATTTTTTAAGACAATTTCATCGGAGAGGGTGGTAGAGCTTTKAGATAAAATTTGGATATAACTAGAACCAATAACAAATCCCGCRGCACGTTCACCAATCTGACCCACATACACTCGRACACCATCCTCAAGGAGTTCGTATTTGAGATATTGTAGAATCGCTGACTTGAAATTTGGATTTGAAACTAGGAATTCAATTTCTAGAACAGCATATCTGTCTGTAATCTCCACAATTGATAGATCCWCTARTTCTATGGTAATTGGCATAACTTTTGCWGAGWYTGAAGATCCTGAAAAAATTCCTTCYTCAGAAATATCGCTGATTAATGTTTGACCSGAAAGGGCAACAATTCCAATAACAACWGCAAACCCAGCAGCTCCTAKAMCAACRAAAATTCTYGGATTCAATATTCAATTTAWGCKTGAACATCTCTTAAATGTTGATAATTATTATACTGAAAATGYATTSATGTAATCAATGCAATATTTTGAGGCAGTAARAATWGGAAAGCARAGAGCAAAYAAATCTCAAATGAAGATTTTCGAYATTGCKGGATTTGGAATGCTAACAATTACGACAAAAAAAGTAGATGGCAAATTTATTCCAGTTGGAGAAGAAGACCTTGCTGCAGTAATTMAAACTCCTGATGGYTTTGCYGCCATTCTAGTTGATGCTGATGGCAAGACAAAAGCYCAATCAAAGGCKTTAGAAAAAAAAGAGGCTCTAGATATTTTYAAAAAATTAATYGARTCTGGAATTCCAGAATTTWCTGAGGAATATGTAGAGCTTTGGACGGAAAAATATCCTACAGTTCAAAMTAATTAAAATCTAAAATTATTTTTTCTTTAAAATTATTTCAGTWCCAACAGAGTCGCCTTTGATTGCCTTTTCTAAYGACTTGATGTCTGCTTTTAGAATGCGGGTTTTGATTTTAGAGCGCTCTATAATTTTCAAGGCTAAAATGTCCATTAAATCATAGCTTCCAGCTATGGAATCTTCATGAACAAGCATCTTTCGAAGTGATTTTAGATCAATTCGCTTGAACTTTTTTGCTTTTTTGTATTTTTTTGGATCCATATCATAAACTCCRTCAACATCCGTTGCATTAAGAAACGCTGTAGCCTTTACCTTTTCAGCAATTAATGCTGCYGTACCATTAGTGCTGTGTCCTGGATGCAATCCTCCTGCAACTACAATATCTCCACTGTCTACTGCGATTCGAACTTCCTGCAAAGTTTTTGGTGGATGAGGATATGCATGGTGTTGTAGAGCATAAATCAAAAGTTGAGCGTTGAGGCGAGAAATCTCAATTCCTAGCTCATCYAAGCTAGATTCATCGGCTCCCGAAGATCTTGCTTGGTTGATGTAATGTCTTGCAATATTTCCTCCTCCAGCAACTACAATTGGCTGGCAAACTTTGCTAATCTTTACCAGAAATCTTGCATAGTCTTTCAGTACTTTGACGTTATCAATRCTGAAAATTCTGCCGGAAAGCTTGATTACAATTCGTTTTTTCACTTTAAACYACCAAGGATTGATTTGGCTGCAATTTCAACTTTTTTTCTATTCTTGTTTGTTGTGTAAACTCTGAGRATGTTCATAAAYCCAGACATTTGAGTCCAAATCAATTATAATCTACCAGCTAATCTTTGTTTTAAGACAATCTTGTCAGCWATATTATTAATTGCAGAACCYAACACTTTTCTTAGTTCACTGTTCTCTGTGTAATCTGCAGTGTAAGGTCCTACATTGATACGATCATCCATTGCTAATTCAAAACCTTTACGAAACTTTCCGCCTGTAACGCCAAAGCAGATTCCCCCCATTCCTTGCACCATTGCAAAGCATGGAATGTCATTGGGGCTGTCACCAAAGTAAATCATATTATCAAAAGGAACTTTCCTTTCTTCAAGCGGAACGGATTTGTTAACCAAGTATGGTGATTTGCGAAGTTCTAGAGTGGATATGCCCTTATTTATTGCAAAAAGAAATTTGGTTTTTTCTGTAAATGTTACAATAGACTTRATTGAATTTATTCYTGATTKGGGATCCTCRYSAAATTGRCTASCAAACACTTGAAAATTGGAAAAAGMKGGACAGCCTTGGATCAAAWCTTCTATGCCTTGTGAYAYAATATAACAMTCCAATGTTACGCCAGCTSTTACAAACTCGTYATTTTCAGATATTTTTGWTCTAATTTCTGAAATAAAATCAGCAACACCATTGTAGGGAASTATTTTTTTTCCTAACTYTTGCAATTTTTTGTTTGTATTTTGTTCAATATCTCCAGATTCTATTAACCTCAGCATTTTTGTCATCCAAGCAAGTGGTGGATCCCAACCATTTTTTACTAATTCTTCTACTTCACCCCAGAATGATTTRTTATCTATCYCATTCTGTTCAAGTAGAAAATAGGAAGTGTCTGAAGCTAGAGTACTATCACAATCACAAATTAACGCTATTGTGTTGTGAGTCATCTTTTCCCAATTTTTTTTGCAAAGATCTTCATGATGTCTTGGTGAACCTTTTGTTTTGTTTTAGARGCATCAACAAKTTTCCAATGCTTTTTCTTTGCTAGCTGTMTGTATGCTTTGGAAATTTTTCTTGAAAATTCTCGGTTTTTTTCAAATTCATCTCGCTTTGTTTTTTTGCGAYTAAATGCTTCTTTTTGWGATACATCAAGTACAATTACYAAATCAGCTTTTGGTAAACCTTCATCTAGATTTTCAAGCCAAKCTAAATTCATTCCATTTGCYAGACCATAGACAAGATTTGATTGGTAGTAYCTATTCATTATCAGAACGGAATTTTTTGAYATGGCATCTTTGATGTCTTTGACCTTTTCCCATCTGTTTGCTGCTAAAAGACARTGAACYACYTGGACTGGRAGTTTTCTTTTTCCMMTMAGAAATTTTTTAATCTCTTTTCCAACAGGGGTTTTGTAGTCTGGAAAGCTGAAAATTTTTGTTTTGAGTTTTCTCTTTCGTAGTGCTTTTGCAAGTAATTCRGATTGTGTCYTTTTTCCTGCCTGATCTCCGCCTTCAATTACTATAATCATGAGATGTATTCACAGGCGTTTGAGGAATTAAAAATCTATCAAAATTTATAACTAAATAAGAAKGATTTTTCAAAATGGGTCTARTGAAATACATGGCAAAAGAAATGATGCGGGAAATTGGCAACAARTCAAGAGAGTTYTATGAATTTGTTCTTCCGCCAGTRGACATGATAATCGATGACAAAAAACTAACRGTTGTTATTGATATGCCTGGATTTGATAAAAAAGACATCAAGCTGTCAATCAATRGAAATATTCTTTCAATTAATGCTGAAAAAAATACTAGCGATNNGAAAAAMRRKAMWATSNNATTTGCAAWCAAAGACCRAATGTCATTGATAAAAAAATCAGACTTCCWGTTMRCATCAAAGRAGGAGAAGAAAAAGTAAATTCTGCTAAATATTCCCAAGGAGTTTTAACAATTAYAATTCCTGTTACAARAAAGGGAAAAGATATCTCAATAGAATGATTATCTTTTTCTAAATATTACAAAAATTCCCATCATCACCAGAGAACCAATCATTCCAGTAATTGATAGAGTTTCATTAGCGCTATACAAAAATGTAGAGCCAATAAAAATTGCTGAAGACAATATGCTACCTGATAACAAAACATTTGATCTTGGTTTTGATGAGAGTAATTGTAAGGATCTATTTTCATCAATGAATTTTTTTAGTTCTGGAGCAATTGCGATTGTTGCATCAAGTGACTTTGCAAATCTTTCAAAGGAATATTTTAGCTCCTCAATGTAAGCATCTTTGATTAGATTTTCTTCTTCAAGAATTTTCTTTAACACTTTGACAAATTTGAAGTCAACCTTGTGYGTTTTGTAAATTCCTTCAACAATTGTTGCCATTCTCATGTAAAGTGCAAGATTTTTTGGAAGAGTGAATGGAAATTTACTCATTGTTTTATTTGCAAKTTCCATTAATGCTTCAACTTCCATCTCTGATGGTTTTTTTCCGTGCATTGCTCTAACTGTTAATTCAATTGCCYTTTCAATTGTAGAGCGRTTATAATCTGGAACTAGCATTCCWAGYTGWTCCATTGCATTWACWGTTCTTGRWGGRTCYTTTTCRASRAGAGCVAGATARAGTYGMACCAAKCTCATTCKTGTTTCATTATCTAGTCTGCCAACCATTCCAAAGTCATATAGAATCAGTTTTCCATCATCGGTAACTGAGATGTTTCCTGGATGTGGATCTGCATGAAAGATTGTGTCTCGAAGAAGCATTGTAAAGAAAATCTTGTGAACGTCAATTACCAGTTTTTCTCTATCAATTCCCTTCTCATCAAGAGCCTGAACATTAGTGATTTTGATGCCTGGAATATACTCCATAGTTAGAACATTTTCAGAGGAAAGATCATCAAAAACGGATGGAATRATTACGTTGTCRTATTCTTTYAGATTTTCCTTGATSGMTTTTAGATTTGAGGATTCCATGGTATAGTTCATTTCTTCATGAATTGTTTCAATAAATTGGGCAAGCATTGCTTTTGCAGTAAATCTCAAGTTTGGATCAACAAACTTYAGTGCTGTTGGAAGAATTTTTTTTAGAATTTTTAGATCTTCTTCGACAATTTTTTCTATTCCAGGRCGTTTTACCTTTATAGCAACTTGTTGGTTTCCAACCTTTCCAMGATAAACTTGGCCTAATGATGCTCCAGACAATGCRTCATGTTCTATTGAATCAAATTTTTGMTCTATTGGTCCMAGATCTTTTTCRATAATTGGTTTTACATTTTCAAAAGAAGAYGCTGGYACTTGATCCTGTAGTTTWGCWARYTCYTCCATGTATGGTTGTGGTAAAATGTCTGCTCTTGATGAAAGCCACTGACCAAGTTTAATGTAAACTGGRCCAAGTGAAATGAAAGTGTTCAAAACTTTTTTTGCATTTTTTCTGTATTTTTCCTCATCTACTCCTTTTCCTTCGCTTTTTACCCAGTCACGTCGGTCTTTTCTTAGTGCTAAAAGCAGGGGAATGAGTTTGATGACAACTTTGATTGTTCTAATTGTACCTATGATTAATCACCTTCGAAGATCCTTTAGTTTTTTTGAAACTGAATAACCAAGATAACCTGCAAGAATTGATGCAACCAATCCTGAAAGTATAGAATTTTTTTTATTACTGTTTTTGAAAAGGCTTGATGCAACTTTAGAGCCGCCAAATGCGGCGCAAGCTAAACCAATTAGAACCTCTGGTGCATCATAAATTAAATGTCCTAGTGGATCCYTTCTTGGATCAACTTTGTCAGTGTGTACRAGAAATTTRTCATCATATTCTCKAATGTGCAAGTTTCCAAGGCGATATTGTTTRTTTGCGCCATTTTTTTGYCCAAGTTTAGTTAATTCAGCYTTATCTGGCATGAATTCACGCAATTCCTTTGGAACTTCGATTTCATCMMMTRRCATGATCAGAGACTTGCGGTGCGGAATATAATTATTATCTAACGRTTTTTGATTCTAARAATCACRATTGCAGGTGCRACAAAATACATTCCRATRTTCATTAGAATGATTCCAATTCCATATCCTAGAACMGATTCYTCTGAATCCAAATCAACATAATTCATTAGAGAAAGTGAAGCTAAGAGAGGRGTAATTGTTAGTTTAACAGCTTCTTTGAATACGGGGTTTTGTCTTTCATAATCTGCTATTGTTGGACTAAATGAATAGTAGAATTGGTTGAAACCTTGCATAAAGGATTGACCAGATTGTGTTTGCARTAATGAATTATCTCTAATTTCTCTTAGCATTTGYACTTGTGGSGCMAKTTCAGARCCATATGCTGCAGTTGCAATMAGRCAYCCTCCDCCT
>LKGT01007033.1_pt1 | contig 12711 bp, 11 predicted proteins | sample 503861 | NCBI WGS metagenome assembly LKGT01 (sample SAMN04113194, study PRJNA297058) | marine sediment metagenome | biome: marine benthic biome; feature: marine benthic feature; material: marine sediment; isolation source: sediment sample collected at the water-sediment interface from the South......
CAAAGAGCAGGTCTGGCCAGCAATCAAAGCGAGGCTGTGAATGTCCGGTGTTGGTTATGAGTGGTAGTAAGCGACGTAAGTTGGCCCGCACGATCTTGATCGTGATGGTCTCGATCGGCGTGCCGCTGGCGCTTTGGGGCTTCTGGTGGGAACCCGATCAGCTGGCAGTGCGACGGGTGACCCTGGCGCTGCCGGGCTGGCCGGTAGGCCACGAGCCCCTGACGGTGGCGGTGATGAGCGACCTTCACGCCGGATCGCCCTATATTGACGCGGCCAAGATTGTGCGTGTGGTGGAAAGCGTCAATGCGGCCGGACCGGATCTGGTTCTGCTGCTCGGCGACTACGTGATCCACGACGTCGTGGGCGGGACCCGCATGGATCCGGCGGAGATTGGTAAGCGGCTCGCTGGCCTGGAGGCCCCCCTTGGCGTATACGCCGTCCTCGGCAACCACGACTGGTGGGACGGGGCAGAGGCGATACGCCGCGCCCTGACCCAAGCCGGTGCCGTGGTGATCGACAACGAGGCGCATCGCATCGATCGGCCGGAGGGGGATTTCTGGCTGCTGGGGATCGGCGATGCCTGGGAGGGTCGCCCGAAGATCGACGGGCCTTTGGCCGCTATCCAGGACAGCCTGCCGGTGATTGCCTTCACCCACAATCCGGACCTTTTCCCCGCCATCCCGGTGGAGGTGACCTTGACCCTGGCGGGCCACACCCACGGCGGCCAAGTGGCTATCCCGCTAGTGGGCCGGCTGGTGGTGCCCTCCGAATTTGGTGAACGCTTCGCCTATGGTCACATCGTCGAGGATAACCGGCACCTCTACGTCACAAGCGGCCTCGGCACCACCATCCTGCCGGTCCGCTTCCGGGTCCCGCCGGAGGTGGTTTTGCTTACGATCCAGTCAGCCCCGTAAGGGCTTGAAGGCGCAGCAGGGCGATCTGGTTTCAAATATTTGGGAAACTTGGACGCATGGCAAGCGGTGCACCGCAAATGGCAAGAACACTTCGGCTCCCAGCGGTTCARWGTCMGSTCYTGGCTAKGAGCGGYAGTAAGCGACGTAACCGTGCAGCGYCCGCTTAGGGYCAGGAAGCCGACATTGCGGTGCTTGCTATCGACCCYCATTYYYAGGGGTACGGAAATCCCTGGTTTTCGGTACAGGCAGGGGCTTGTACGGAAATCATATCTTTTCCGTATACCCCCTCAGACCTTGATCCCCCAGGTCCGAAAGATCGAGGAGCGGCCAGCCCCGCTGAGCCTCACTTGCGATAGCGTGCTGGTGGCTGAGGGTTGTTTGCAGGATTAGTATCGTGCTTAGACATTCGTGTGACCAACTTGCCGCCTACCAGGGGCTGTAAGTCTGACTCGAGCGCGTCTGCTTTCTGCTTAGCGTAGACTTCATTGCCGTCGACATAAAGCGTAAAGGATTTGATGTATTTTGCCTTCTTGGCGGGATCCTCGATTGTCGCCTTGGTCCACTCATGAAGCGGATAATTTTCAGTGCCATGCTTTTCAGCTTCGGCAACATAGCCCGCGAAGGCATCAAACTGGCATTTCATTGTCGCGTGATGTTTACTGAGGATGTCCGCTAGCGGCTTGATTGCCGGTTTGTCAGGATCGCGCCGTGCCACTTCCGCAAATTCATCACCTAGATAAATTCGTATCTGGTATTTCCATTGATCGCTCATGGTTCATCTCCCTTGGCTGTCACGGCGTTTCTAACTCGCTGCTGAATTAAGGGGACACCATTGAATTAAGATGGTGTCCGCTTAATTCCTAAGCCGTCCGCGCCATGAACCCGGCCAGCGCCTCTCTTTCTGGCGCCGTCGTATGCAGGCCCGCCTTGGTGCGGCGCCACAGCACGTCCTCCGCGCTCAACGCCCACTCCCTTGCCACCAGGTAATCCACTTCCCGGGCGAAGAGCGTGGCGCCGAACCCTTGCCCGAGATCACCGGGGTTGCGGGCGTCACCAAGGATTTCGCGGGCGCGCGATCCGTAGCGCCGGGCGAGGGTGGCGACATAGCCGGCCGGAAGGCCCTGATAGTCCCGGCGCAATTCGCCACAGAATGCGTCGAAGTCGGCGGTCCCGAGATCGCCCCCGGGCAGCGCCGAGCCCGCCGTCCATGCCGGTCCCATGCCATCGAGATACGGCGCGATCCTGTCCAGCGCTTTTTCCGCCAGGCGCCGGTAGGTCGTGATCTTGCCGCCGATGATCGTCAGCGCCGGGGCTTCGCCGTCGGCGACGTCGAGTTCGAACTCATAGTCCCGCGTGATGGCCTTGGGATCGGAAACATCCTCGGCAAGAAGCGGCCGGACGCCCGAATAGCTCCAGATCACGTCCTCGGGCGTGACCGTCCGTTCCATGTACCGGTTGGCGGCGCGGCAAAGATAGACGATCTCGTCGTCTGGCGCTTCCGGCAGGGTGGCTTGCTTGCGTCCCTTATCCCCGGGCACGGCGTGAAGGACCGACTCGGTGGTCCCGATCAGGCTGAAGGCGCCTTCATAGGGGATCACGAACACCACCCGTCCGTCGTCGTTCTGCAAGATCAGGGCGTGGTCGGCGTCGTGAAGCCGGGGCACGACGATGTGGCTGCCCTGGACGAGCTTGAGGTCGTGGGGCGTSGGMAGGTGGAGCACGTTCCGCTTGAGGTCCCGCGCCCAGGGTCCGGCGGCGTTGATCAGGGCGCGGGCGAAAAGCGTGCGCTCATCGCCGCTATCTTCGTCCCTGACYTSRAGACGCCAGAGCCCKGCGTCCCGGGTGCCCGAGACGCMYCGTGTACGGGTGAAAATCGCCGCCCCGGCCGCGGCCGCGGCGCAGGCGTTCAGCACCACCAGRCGGGCGTCGTCGACCCAGCAGTCGGAATAGGCGAAGCCCTTGGCCAGTCCGGGCTTGAGCCCGGCGCCGAGCGGGCCGTGGCGCAGATCCACGCCCTCGGAGGCGGGCAGGGTCACCCGGCGGCCGAGGTTGTCGTAAAGCACCAGCCCGAGACGGACCATCCAGGCGGGCCTCAGGCCCTTGACATGGGGAAGGACGAAACGCAGGGGCCAGACGATGTGGGGCGCGATCCTGAGCAACACCTCGCGCTCGCTCAGCGCCTCGTGCACCAGGCGGAACTCGTAATATTCGAGATAGCGCAACCCCCCGTGGATCAGCTTGGAACTGGCCGACGACGTCGCGCTGGCAAGATCGGCCTTCTCCACCAGGGCGACGGATAGCCCCCTGCCGGCGGCGTCCCGGGCGATGCCGGCGCCGTTGATGCCGCCGCCGACGATCAGCAGGTCATAGATTTTGCCGTCGCTGCCAGCCATTTCCGCCGCCCGCTCCTCGTCTTGGGTCCTCGTTCCATTGTAGGCGGGCCCGGGGGGAGGTGGAAAGGGGGTGGGCACACCGCCGGGCGAGGGCGGGTGAGAAGTCCGGGTTAACCCCTCGGCGGATATTCCGACCCGCTCTCGGTCGTCAATTGCACGGGGGCCCTATAACCGCTACCTTCTCCAACCGGTTTCCCTGGTCCAGACCCTTGGTGATGCAGCCGCTTGACGCCTTTCCCGTTTCCGCCCGCCGGCAGATCGTCGGCGTATTCACCGACATCGACGATACCCTGAGCACTGAAGGGTGCCTGACCTCGGAAGCCTATACGGCCCTCGAGGCGTTGCACGACTCAGGGCTCATCGTCGTACCGATCACCGGCCGGCCGGCCGGCTGGTGCGACCATATCGCCCGCATGTGGCCGGTGGACGGCGTAGTCGGCGAAAACGGGGCCTTCTATTTCCGTTACGACCGCGCCCGGCGCAAGATGATTCGCCGCTTCATGCAATCGGCAACCGAGCGGGCGGAAAACCGCCGGCGGCTAGGGAAATTACGCCGGCGCATCCTCGATGACGTGCCGGGCAGTGCCCTCGCGGCCGATCAGCACTACCGCGATACGGACCTCGCGATCGACTACTGCGAGGACGTCGAGCGGCTGGGGGTTGAACAGGTGAGGCGTATCGTCACCTTGTTCGAAGACGCCGGCGCCACCGCCAAGGTAAGCTCGATCCACGTCAACGGTTGGTTCGGTGGCCACGACAAGCTCGCCATGACCCGCATCATGATGGCCGAGTGTTTCGACATCGATCTCGACGAGGCGCGCGAACGCTTCGTGTTCGTCGGCGACTCGCCCAACGACGCACCGATGTTCGCCTACTTTCCCAACGCCGTCGGCGTCGCCAACATTCGCGCGTTCGAAAGGGATTTGCCGGTGCCGGCGGCCTATGTGACCGAACGACAATCGGGCCAGGGGTTCGCCGAGCTTGCCGCCGTCCTGATCGAGGCCCGGAAGTAAGGCCGGCCGTGGGCGGCGGTGAGAAATTGAGCCGGGCTTAAGCGCTAAGAGCCTCTCGTCATCGATCGTAGGCGATCAGCGAGGTATAGGGCACGTCGAGCTTCTCGCGGCCGTTGAGGAAGCTGAGCTCGATGATGCTGGCCGCTCCCGTGACCTCGGCGCCGGCCTTCTGCAACAATTTGATGGCCGCCGCCATGGTGCCCCCGGTGGCCAACAGATCGTCGAGCAGCACGACCTTCTCGCCCGGCCGAATGGCGTCGGCCTGGATCTCGATGACATCGGTGCCGTATTCCAACTCGTAGCTGTGGGGTATCGTCGAGCCCGGGAGTTTCCCGTGCTTGCGCACCATCAGGAAACCGCAGCCAAGATGAAGCGCCAGCGGCGCCGCCACCAGGAAGCCCCGCGATTCGATGCCCGCCAGCAGGTCCGGCGACTGGGGCTCGACCACGGCGGCGAGACGTTCGATCGTCGTCCGCCAAGCCCCGGCATGGGCGAGCAGGGTGGAGATATCGTAGAAAAGGATTCCGGGCTTGGGAAAGTCGGGTATCTGGCGAATGTGATCCTTGAGGTCCATGGCAAGGGAGCCTCTTTGTCGTGAGCCAAGTGGCAGGATGAAAATTCTAGCCGACATTGCCGKCGCCGGCAATTTGCCCTTAACCCGATAGGATGTGGTTCCYATATGGYGGGCGGATYACCAGGAAWTCRCTTGGGAATTCCGACTTTATGGGGTTATGGTTAGGGYYTGAAAAGAAACGGYCGCAAGGTTTGGGGAYCGTSRGGCCTKCTTTYGGGCGCCAACGCCGCGCCGGTCTGCYCCCCATCCAGGAATTCGGCCGGAAAGGGCTTGGTAACAGGGAGGCCNTGRGNAGYGTCGSGAGACCGGGACAAGAGTGCGTCGGCTGTCTCACGGCACATCTTTCCAATGGACATAACAGGGCATCTTGCGTCCCGGGCGATTTCCAGCCGGGATGCCGMTCGGTGGACCGGCGGTTTGTCGCCGGGCGCCGTCACATCCTAGCCCCGTCTCATTCAACCGAGGAGGACCTAACGTCATGAGAAAACTTATCGTTGCGACACTGGCCCTGGCTCTCGCCGCGGGGGCGTTCCTGATCCCCGATGACGCCAGCGCCCAAGGCAAGAAGCGTTTCATCTCCATCGGCACCGGCGGTCCGACCGGCGTTTACTTCGTCACCGGGAACGCGATCTGCCGCATGGTTCACAAGGCCGCCGCCGAGGGCCGCAAGAAGGGCCGCAAGCATGGCATCCGCTGCGCGGCTCCGTCCACCGCCGGCTCTACCTACAATATCGGCCAGGTCAGGGAAGGCGAGCTCGATTTCGGCGTCGCCCAGTCCGACTGGCAGTACCATGCCTATAACGGCTCCGACCGGTACAAAGGAAAAGCATTCAAGAAGCTTCGGGCGATATTTTCGGTCCATCCCGAGCCCATCCAGATCATCGTCGGCAAGGGCACCGGTATCAAATCCTGGGCCGATCTCAAGGGCAGGCGAGTCAATATTGGCAATCCGGGCTCCGGTCAGCGTGGCACCATGGACTTCCTGATGAAGGCGCACGGGTGGGACAAGAGCGCGTTTAAGCTCGCCACCGAGCTGACCTCGACGGAGCAAACCAAGGCGCTCTGCGACGGCAAGATCGACGCCATCTTCTACACGGTCGGCGTGCCCAATTCCGGCGTCTCCATAGCCACCGATGGCTGCGACGCCAAGATCATCGACTTCACCACCGATGTCGCGAAAAAGATCGTAAAGGAAAGGCCATACTATACCTGGGCGACGATCCCGAAGGGCACTTACAAGACTACCGACAAGAATGTGACCACCTTCGGTCCGATAACCACCTTCATCACTAGTACGGACGTTCCGGACGACGTCGTCTACGAGGTGGTGCGCGCCGTCTTCGAGAACCTCGACGACTTCAAGAGGCTCCACCCGGCGTTCAAGAACCTCGATCCCAAGAGGATGGTAACGGACGGGCTTTCGGCGCCGCTGCATGCGGGGGCCCTCAAATACTACAAGGAAAAGGGCCTCAAGTAATCGCTCCCGTCAGTTCGAAGCCGGCGCTCCACATTCCGGGGCGCCGGCGCTCCTTTCTATCGTATCCGGCTCTTTCGTTAATGCATTAATGGTTCCTCGCCATGGCTGAATCAGGTACGGAGCCCGCGGTTCCGGACGTTTCCCAGGAAGAAATCGAAAAACGAATCGAGGAAATCGAATATATCGGCCGCAAGCCCGGACCACGCCTTGCCGTCGTCATCAGCGTCATCGCCGCACTGTGGTCTTTGTTCCAGCTTTGGATGGCCTCGCCGCTGCCGTTCCTTTTGGATTTCGGRATYATCGTCGATGTGCCGGCGCGCGGYATCCACCTGGCGTTCGGCCTTYTGCTCTGTTTCCTGATGTTCCCGGCGKCGCGGTCCCTGGCGACGARGCAGRTYCCYSTTTATGACRTMRTCYTGGCGYTGCTGGGCTGCGGTTGCGCGCTTTATCTGTTCCTCGGCTATGRRGGGCTGGYGGMGCGCGATGGGATCCTGCTCRAGAYCRRYGTCTTCGGCTTCWYCTTTCCCTTCGAGGCGATCCTCGGCGGCATCGGCRTCGTCCTTCTCCTGGAGGCGACGCGGCGCAGCATCGGYCTGCCAYTGGTCRTCGTCGCCRGCGTGTTTMTCRTCTAYTCCRTATTCGGCCAGTCGATGCCGGATATGATTTCCCACMRGGGCRTCTCGCTCAMCCGGCTGATCRGCTATCAGTGGCTGGGCGGCGAGGCCATTTTCGGCATCCCCATCGAYGTCTCGGTCAGYTTCGTGTTCCTGTTCGTGCTCTTCGGGGCGCTGTTGGACAAGGCCGGGGCGGGCCGTTATTTCCTCRATCTCTCCTTCGCCATGGTCGGGCGCTACCGTGGCGGTCCCGCCAAGGCGGCGATCCTGGCGTCGGGCATGACCGGGGCCATATCGGGGTCTTCCATCGCCAACGTGGTGACCACCGGGACCTTCACCATTCCGGTCATGCGCAAGACGGGCATGTCGGCGGTCAAGGCAGGCGCCATCGAGGTCGCGGCGTCGACCAACGGCCAGCTCATGCCGCCGATCATGGGCGCGGCGGCCTTCATCATCGCCGAGCTTATCGGCATCTCCTATTTCGAGGTCGTCAAGGCCGCCTTCATCCCCGCCGTCATCAGCTATATGGCGCTGTTTTACATCTCGCATCTGGAGGCGTTGAAGCTGGGGCTGAGCGGCATGCCGAAATCCGACATCCCGCACCTTCGCAAGACTTTTATCGGTGGCATCCACTTTTTGATCCCGATCGCGCTGCTGGTCTATCTGTTGATGTTCAAACGGTGGACGGCGGGCACCGCGGTCTTCTACTCGATCCTCCTGTTGATGATCATCATCGTCGCGCAACGGCTCTGGCGCGAGTTGCGCGCSGGCGAGTCCGACTTCGTKCRAGCCCTCAAGGACGGCGTYGTTCTGATCTATGRCGGGCTGGTTKCCGGGGCGCGCAACATGATCAACATCGCCGTCGCCGTCGCCGCCGCCGGCATCATCGTCGGCTCGGTCKCATYGACCGGRCTCAACAACGCCATGGTCGGGCTYGTCGAGGCGATCTCGGGCGGCAATGTTTATATCCTCCTTGGGCTYACCGCGGTGATGGCCCTCATTCTYGGCATGGGCTTGCCGACGACGGCGAATTACCTCGTGGTCGCCTCCCTGYTGGCCGGGGTGCTGGTCGAGTTGGGAGCCGCGTCCGGTCTCGTCCTGCCGCTGATCGCGGTGCATCTCTTTGTSTTCTATTTCGGCATCCTCGCCGACGACACGCCGCCGGTCTGTCTCGCCGCCTTCGCSGCSGCGGCGATATCGCGCGCCGACCCCATCAAGACCGGAATCCAGGGATTCTTCTACGAYATCCGCACCGCGATCCTGCCGTTCATCTTCATCTTCAAYCCGGACCTGCTGCTGGTCGGGGTCGATAGCTTCTGGCATGGGCTGAYGATCTTCATTGTCTCGTTGATCGCGATGTTCGCCTTCGCCTCCCTCACCCAGCGGTGGATGCTGGTCAGGATCAAGCTCTATGAGATGGTGTTGCTCGCCGCCGTCGTCATCGCCCTGTTCCGGCCCGATTTCGTCATGAATCAGATCTATCCGAACTTCGAGCCCCTCGATCTCAAGCGGTTCGCCGTCGGCGAGGCCGCGGCCAAGCCCGGTTACTCCATCCGCATCCACGTCGTCAGGTCGACCGATTACGGCGACCGCTTCAGGCTCTACCGCATCGGCACGCCCGAGCTGGGCGCCGGCGTCGGCTACGGGCTCTATGGGCTGAAGATGAAGCTGGACGAAGAGGGGCGCTACGCGGTTTCCGAGTTGCTGCCCAAGGGGCTGGCCGAACAGATCGGGGTCAGGCTCGATGATTTCGTCACCGATGTCGAAGTCGAACTCGTGGGCCAGCCGGCGAGGCAGTGGATCTACCCGTTCGGACTGGCGCTTTTCGGCGCCGTCATCGCTTTGCAACTGGCGCGGCGGCGGCGCGAAGCTCCGGGCGCCGCCGTCCCTCCCGGCGCGCCGGCATAAGGAGGCGCAAGCATGTACGAGAACATCCTCCTCACCGTCGATCTCACCGAGGAGAGCTCGTGGAAAAAGGCCCTGCCGACGGCGGTGGAATACTGCCAGTGCGCCGGCGCGACCTTGCATGTGCTCTCCGTGGTGCCCGATTTCGGCATGACCGTGGTCGCCCAGTTCTTCCCCAAGGATTATGAGAACAAGACCATCGAGGAGGCCAGGAAAGAACTGGCAAAGCTCTGCGCCGAGGGCATACCGGACGGCGTACCCGTCAAGCCCATCGTCGCTTACGGCACCATCTACGAACAGATCATCKMGGTGGCCGAAAGCATCAAGGCGGATCTCATCGTCATGGCCGCCCACCGGCCGGCGCTGGAGGACTATCTTTTGGGGCCGAACGCGGCGCGGGTCGTCCGMCACTCCAATCGCTCGGTGCTGGTGGTRCGCGAGTAGAACGTCCTTCGRTYCGACGCAYYCGGGGGGATTGAATTGAAGCGCTTCATTGGYATCGCTGCTCGGCGCGTYGCCGCCATGAGCCMAAACACGGTCCTKGCCATRACCGCCTTCTTGGCGGTCGTGGTGTTGTGGTCCCTATCCGACAACGATGTCGAGTCGACGAAGCCGGRTRTGCRAGTCAGCACGCGCGATGGCAGGTCAGTCAYCATCGGCACCGGCAGTGTCAGCGGGGTGTATTTCCCSGCCGGCGGCGCCATCTGCCGTCTCGTCAACAAGGGCCGCAAGAGMCACGGYATACGCTGYGCCGTCGAGAGTACGGGCGGCTCGGTCGACAATCTGAACGCCATGCGGGCGAATGANCTCGACATGGCCATSGYCCARTCGGACTGGCAGTTTCGCGCCGTCAACGGCACCGGCAGGTTCTCCGATGCCGGCCCTTTCACCGATTTGAGGTCGGTCTTTTCGGTCCACGGCGAGGCCTTCACGGTTCTCGCCCGCCGTTCCTCGGGCATCGCCGCCATCGCCGATCTCAAGGGCAAGAGGGTCGGCATCGGCAGGCTCGGTTCGGGCCAGCGCGCGATGATGGCACTGGTCATGGAAGCGCTCGGGTGGCAGAGAAAGGATTTGGCCCGTGCCTTCGAGTTCGCTGCTTCGGAGCAGCACCGGGCCCTTTGCGCCGACAAGACCGACGCCGTGGTCTATGTCGTCGGCCACCCCAACGGCATCATCAACGAGGCGACGGGCGCGTGCGAAACGGTGCTCGTCGAGGTCGCCGGCGCCGCCATCGACGAAATGGTCAAGGAGCGTCCCTATTTCGCCCATGCCGTCATCCCCGGAGGCATGTACAAGGGGAACGCGAAGGACGTGAAAACCTTCGGCGTCACGGCCACGCTCGTGGTATCGGCGAAGCTCGACGCCGATGTCGTCTATGAGGTCGTCAAGGCGGTGTTCGATAATTTCGACGAGTTCAAGTCCCTGCATCCCGCCTTCGCCCATCTCGAGCGTAAGAACCTGGTCAAGGCCGGCAATTCGGCGCCGCTTCACGACGGCGCCGTCCGCTATTTCAAGGAAAACGGCTTGCTCTAGAGTACTATCCGGCCAGATGGAACCATTTGACCGGGATGATTTTGCGCCGTGGTCCAGTACTTACTTTCATAGAAGGGTGCGACATATGAYSKCTTTTCGCGGCCKCCGGGGTGGAGGCGTCGCGCCGRCSWKCCCTCCGTACGACTTCGGGAGGCGGGCGATGTCTGGACATCCACCCTCCGCAGCGGCAGCGACTGTCCGCCCTACAACTCCGGAAGGCGGGAAGGTGCCGCTGCTGCGGAGGACGGGTCGTCAAGCGGCGCTAGAGCCCTCCGGTGGCCGCGAAAAACGACCCATCGGGCGGCCTTGCGGGTTCTTACGCTCTCGTCGCGCGGCCCTTGTGATGGACCGGCATCACGGCGGACCACGCTCCTAGCCGAAAAACCCGCAAGGCCGTCAGATGTGTCACCCTCCTATGAAAGTAAGTACTAGAGACGTCGCAAGAGGTCTCGGAGCCCGGCGAGCTCGCCGCCAAGCTACGCCGGGAAGGCGTGGCGGTACGGACGACGGAGACCACCGTACCCGGCGGCAGGATGATCGAACTTACGGCGCCGGCGCGGGGTCTCGCCATGATCTTCGTGCCGCGGGAACTTTGCCGGTCGCTCGCCACCTCGGGGCCGAAACGCGAACCCGCCGCCAAGACCTGCCGCTGAACTACCCCCCCCTCGCGCTCAGGCTAGGATCAGCAAATAGAGCCCCGCCGCCAGCATGGCGACGCCACTGATGCGCGCCGTCCATTCGCCATGGGGCGCCGCCTTTTCGACCAGCACCAGGATGGTGAGGGCCGCCACCCACAGAAGGTTCATGACGCCGAGGACGAAAAGCAGTCCCATGAGGAACCAGCAGCAGCCGACGCAATAAGCGCCGTGCTCGAGCCCCATGCGAAGGGCGCCGCCGCCGCCGCTCCGCCAGCGGGTCATGATGAAGTGCACCGGCGACCGGCAGTTCTTGAGGCAGGCGTGTTTGAGCGGCGTCAGCTGGTAGGTGCCGGCGGCGATGAACAGGGCGCCGGCGAGAACGGCGCTGGTGCTCACCAGCATCGGCGAAAGCAGCGCGGCGCTGTGCAGGGCCCACTGCAGGATGGTGGCGAACAGGCTGAAGGCCGTCCACGCGCCGGCATAGCCAAGGGCGAAGGCGCCGGTGGGGACGAAGGGATACCCCGCTTCCCGCTTCTCGCGGTTGATCATGGCGAACAGGAGGATCATCGGCGTGGCGCCGGGTAACATCATTCCGACCATCATCACCGACCACATCAGGACCATCAGGGCGAAGTCGCCCGCCGTCCACGGGATCGGCCGGGCATTGGCCATGGCCTCGCCCATGGCGCCGGGCCCATCGACCATGCCGGCGGCCAGCAATATCAGATAGAGCCATGCCAGCACCGTGACCCCGCCGAGCCCGGCGAGCACCACCAGGCGGTCCCGCCGCAGAACGGTAACGAGTATGTGAGCCATGATACGTGCCTCGACGCCACCCCGGCGCGGGGCCGTCAGAGGTATCTTTCTATTTCGGCGGCGAGGCTGGTCACTGCCGTACACCCATGGCCGCCCTTACCTGACGACCCCGGAATCCGTCAAATGAAGCTCTGCAAGATGGCCGTGGCTGTTGACCAGATCGAGCTTGATCACCCCGGTGGTCTTGGCGGTGCCGCTGGCGACCTCGGCCACGGTGTACTCGAAGCCGTGGGGCAGGTCGATGCGGGCGCGGTGGGGATTGCCGGTGACCGGATTGCGGATCGGCTCCATCGTTCCCTCGATCATGCCGGGAACGACCAGCCGCGCCGTGCGCTCATCGACATCGATGTCCAACTCGATGGCCATGAACAGCGGATCGTGRACCTTGGTCATGGTGGYGCTGAAGACCTGCAGCATGGTGGCGCCGGGYTCGGTCTCGCGGCCATGGACGATCTCGACCAGCGCATGGCGYTGGKCATCRTCGGCGCGCTCGTCGATGATGGCCTGCATGGTGCCGTTGCCCTCGTGGATSGCSTTGGGCCAGCTCARGGTGGCCGCCCAGCAAAGRCCGGCGAGSGGAACGTCGCCGAAATGCCCTTCCTCGATACGCATCGCCGTCACCGCGCGGCAGGWSCCGTCGGTGGGCAGGGCGTTGAACTGGCAYGGACAGCCGTAATCGCAGTTGCAGTTGACGTACTCCGGTCCCTTCATCGACCATGAAACATTCGCCATCYCTACCTCYSCTGAGCRTTGCYRAATCCGCGWTTARRGCGGATCGGWAACGTTWTGTTSGTCTTACGGCCAGACCGGGGCGAAGAACAGCCTWGCYNGCCG
>LKGT01003233.1_pt1 | contig 12676 bp, 8 predicted proteins | sample 503861 | NCBI WGS metagenome assembly LKGT01 (sample SAMN04113194, study PRJNA297058) | marine sediment metagenome | biome: marine benthic biome; feature: marine benthic feature; material: marine sediment; isolation source: sediment sample collected at the water-sediment interface from the South... ...
GGCATGGATGAGTTGACGGGCGGGACATTCACAATAACGAATGGCGGCGTGTTCGGGTCCATGATGTCGACCCCGATTCTTAATCAACCGCAGAGCGCCATCCTTGGAATGCACGCAACGCAGCAGCGACCCATGGTAGTGGATGGCGAGATTCTTGCGCGGCCCATGATGTACGTTGCGTTGACGTATGATCATCGCATCATCGATGGTAAGGACTCCGTAAAATTCCTGGTCGCAATCAAACAACTTCTCGAGGATCCGAGTCGACTGTTATTGCAGATTTAAGTCTGAACCGATGCAATAATAGGCCGAGATGAGCAGACAATTTGATGTAGTGGTTATCGGTGCGGGTCCGGCCGGCTATGTCGCCGCGATCAGGGCGGCGCAGCATGGGCTGAGTGTTGCATGTATCGATGAGTGGACCAACAAGGACGGTAAGAACGCATTCGGCGGAACGTGTCTGAATGCGGGCTGCATTCCATCGAAAGCGCTGCTCGAGTCCTCGGAGCTGTTTCACCGCGCACAGCACGAATTCAAGAAGCACGGAATTACGACTGGCGATGTYGGCATGGACATWRCYGCCATGCARAAGCGTCGCGCGRGCATCGTKCGGCAACTCACTRSYGGCATTGCGGGTCTRTTGAAAGCCAAYAAMATYGAAGGYCTTGTCGGSCACGGCARGTTGCTCGYCGGCAAGAAAGTCGAATTTACGCCGGTTAAYGGTGACGTYGARATAATWGATGCAGGCCACGTCATTCTCGCKTCCGGCTCMRTTCCGATYGAAYTGCCSGTKGCCAGGTACGAYGRCGACAAGATTGTCGAYTCSTGGGATGCGCTCGAATTTACTGCYGTCCCCAAGCGGWTGGGYGTCATTGGCGCTGGYGTAATYGGCCTGGAGATAGGCAGCGTTTGGGYGCGGCTCGGCGCTCARGTGACGGTYATCGAGGCAATGGATGACTTCTTGTTCATKGCGGATCGYGACGTCGCCCGCACGGCTGCGAARGAATTCAAGAAGCARGGTCTGGATATACGYCTGGGCGCGAAGGTGACSGGTRCGGAATYAGTCAAGCAAGGCGTRTCTGTCACTTATGAGGACAAGGAAGGCACCCAGTCGCTGGARGTCGATCARCTGGTGGTTGCCGTCGGTCGACGACCGTTYACCGACAGTCTGYTGGCTGAMGATTCCGGCATCCAGCTTGATGATCGTGGATTCATTGTTGTYGAYGACGAATGTCGTACGCGGGTCAAGGGCGTTTTYGCGATAGGCGATTGCGTRCGTGGTCCGATGCTTGCCCACAAAGGATCGGAAGAGGGCGTCATGGCAGCCAACCTGATCGCTGGTGAGATCTCGGAGGTTAACTACGATGTTGTGCCGTTGGTAATATACACGGCGCCTGAAATCGCCTGGGTCGGCAAAACCGAAGAGCAGGTCAAGGAAAGCGGACGCGCCTACAAGACGGGTTCATTTCCGTTTGCGGCGAGCGGGCGAGCGAAGGCGATGGAGCAAACCAGCGGCATGGTCAAAGTTATTGCCGCCGCAGACGACGACGAGATTCTCGGCGTGCACATCGTTGGGCCAATGGCTGGCGAGTTGATTGCGGAAGCGGTTCTGGCAATGGAGTTCTCCGCCAGCACCGAGGACTTGCAACGCACGATTCACGCGCACCCGAGCCTGGCCGAGGCTATTCACGAAGCAGCGTTGGCTGTCGACAAGCGTGCTCTGAACTACATCAATTAGACTTGGTAATGTGTCTCAACACGCGACCGAAACGGGAACAGGATATTTTTCGACCGAAGTAAAGCGCAGCGTAGCGAGCCATGAGGGAGAGRAATCTCGCGTTTGCGGGCTGGCTTTGCTACATACCGCTGTAGTTGGGGCCGCCGCCGCCTTCGGGTACGGTCCAGACGATGTTTTGCGTCGGGTCTTTGATATCGCAGGTTTTGCAATGCACGCAATTCTGCGCGTTGATCTGGAAGACTTTCTCGCCGCCCTCCTCGACAACTTCGTAAACGCCGGCCGGGCAATAGCGCTGCGCGGGCTCGTCGTAGTTCGGCAGGTTGAAACTGATCGGCACGGAGTCGTCGTTCAGTTTGAGGTGTGACGGTTGGTCTTCCTCATGATTGGTGCTCGATATGAATACCGATGACAGCAGATCAAAACTGATCACGCCATCGGGATTCGGATATTCAATTTCTGGTGCGTCGCTCGCCTTCAACAGGGACTCGTGATCAGGCAAGGTGTTGCGCCACGTGAACGGTAGTTTGCCAAAGAAGATATTCTGGTCGATAAACGTGAACGCCGCGCCCCAGAATGTTCCCAGCTTCGCCAACGCAGGCCCGAAATTGCGCCCGCTGTGCAACTCCTTATATACCCACGATGCTTTGACGTTCTGTTCGTAGTCGCCCAACTCCGACTGACCGGTGTCTCCAGAAGACAGCGCTTTGTGAACGCTTTCGGCAGCCAGCATCCCCGTCTTGATCGCTGTGTGCGCACCCTTGATCTTGACACCATTCAGGAATCCGGCATCGCAACCCACCAGCATTCCGCCCGGGAAACCAAGTTTCGGCAGCGACTGGAGCCCACCCTTGTTGACGGCCCTGGCACCATAGGCGATACGCTTGCCACCCTCGAGATATTGTCGAATCTTCGGGTGCTGTTTCCAGCGCTGGAATTCCGCAAACGGAGTTAAGTGCGGATTCGCATAATTAAGCGCAATAATAAGTCCCAGAAATACTTGCTTGTTGGCAGCGTGATACAGAAACCCGCCGCCTTCGGTGTGATTGTCGAGTGGCCAGCCCGCCGTATGCACAACGAGTCCTTCGTCGTGCTTGTCCGCATCGATCTCCCAGATCTCCTTGAGCCCGATTCCATAGTGCTGCGGGTCGGCGTCTCGCCTCAGGTCGAATCGATCCATGAGTTGCTGCCCGAGATTGCCGTGACAGCCCTCGGCGAAGATCGTGTACTTGCCGAGCAACTCGTAACCCGCCTGGTAGCTCGCCTTGCGTTCACCTTGCTTTCCAATCCCTAAGTCGCTGGTCGCAACGCCGGTTACGCGTCCCTGGTCGTCGTACAGGACCTCAGACGCCGCAAATCCCGGAAACAGGTTGGCGCCAAGGCCCTCCGCCTGTTCGCCGAGCCACTGGCACAAACGGCCAAGACTGATGATGTAATTGCCCTTGTTATGCATTGGCCGCGGCACAAACAGCCCAGGCGTACGAATCCCTTTCTCCGCACTCGTCAGGTAATAGACGTCGTCGCCTTTGATTTCAGTTCTTACCGGAGCGCCCATCGTTTTCCAGTCCGGGAACAACTCGTTTAGGCCGGTTGGCTCGAAGACGTTACCGGAAAGAATATGGGCACCGATTTCGGAGCCTTTCTCGACCACGACCACCGACAGATCGCTGTCAAGTTGCAAAAGGCGGCAAGCTGCGGCGAGCCCTGACGGCCCGCCACCAACGATCACCACATCAAATTCCATGGATTCGCGTTCTGTTGTCATAGTATTGTCACCCTGCCCACWCKYCYGWKSYGCAAGAGAGGATATATGGAAATTTGAACGTTCGCGAGGCCTATGAAGAGAGCCTGCGACGCGACAGTCACCATCGCGATGCAGCGCAGGAARCGATTGTCGCAGACCTCGATGCACTGCAACAACGYYTGCAAKCTCRTGCTCCTGGCYGGCGCSGATGGTTGGATTTWTTCARRGCARCACGRCTGGCCGGRAATGACAGTGRGTTGGGGCTTTACATCTGGGGTGGYGTCGGCCGCGGCAAGACGTTCCTCATGGATCTGTTTTTYGAAWCGTTGTCGATCGASGCCAAAAAACGAATYCATTTTCATCGCATGATGCACGAGGTACACGACCGACTCGCACARCTCGGYGAYATCGAAGACCCGCTCGACCAGGTRGCCGMCGATATTGCGMGCRATACGCGCGTCCTTTGTTTCGACGAGTTTTTTGTCAGCGAYATYGGSRACGCGATGATTCTCGCCCGATTGCTGCARGGAYTGTTCGCRCGCGGCGTTACGCTTGTCGCAACATCAAACTCGGCGCCGGATGACCTGTACCGCGACGGCCTGCAGCGCCAGCGATTCCTGCCGGCCATTGAACAGCTCAAAAAGCACACGCGCGTTGTCTGCCTGGACGGTGACACCGACTATAGACTGCAACTATTGCAGCAGGCGGGTACTTACCTGTCGCCCGATGACGCCGTGGCGCAAAGCAAACTACAACATTATTTCGATGAAACGGCATCGAGCAAGGTCAGCCAGGATCGGTGTTTGCGCGTGAATGGACGGGACATTCCGACGCGTGCATGTGCCAAGGGTGTTGCATGGTTCCAATTCGAGAATATTTGCGATGGGCCGCGCAGCCAGAATGATTACATTGAAATAGCTCGCTGGTTTCCGGTTGTGATCGTCTCCGAAGTTCCGGTTTTTGACGAGACACTCGAGAACCAGGCACGTCGTTTTATTGCGCTTGTCGACGAATTCTATGATCGCCGTGTCAAGCTGATTGTCTCAGCGAACGTGGATGCCGTTGACTTGTACCGCGGTGAGCGACTCTCGTTCGAGTTTGACCGTACCGTCAGCCGACTTGTTGAGATGCAATCAGCCGAGTATCTGGCCGCACCGCATCTCGCCTAGCGGTTGTACGCAGGATCGATACTGGTTACTGTTGAAAGCATGACGGATGAACTGATTCTCGAGGACTTTTTGCCGTATCGGCTGTCCGTGCTCTCGCATACTATCAGCACTACGATCGCCAACGTTTACGAGAAGCGCTTCGGCGTCTCGATTCCGGAGTGGCGAGTCATTGCCATCCTCGGACGCTTCCCYGRCCTGTCCGCGGTAGAGGTCGCCGATCGGACAATGCTGGACAAGGTTGCGGTTAGCCGCGCGGTGACGAAGCTCATCAGAAACGGYCGCATCGACCGTCAGTTTGCCGATTCGGACCGGAGACGTTCGATTCTCAACCTGTCGGACGAAGGCAGGCAGGTCCACGATGAAATCGCTCCCCTGGCACTGGCGTTCGAGCATGACCTGTTGCAGGGCATCAGCGCGGAAGATTACGACACGTTCAACATTGTCATAGAGCGATTGCTCGCCAAATCGCGCCTGCTCGGCACGCCGCAAGCATAAAGAGACCTATTCGCGAATCTCTGAACGAACGCGTATCAGTTCCGGGAAAAACTCAATATCGATTGCTTTCTTAAGAAAGGACACCCCTGACGACCCGCCGCTACCACGCTTGTGGCCTATAATTCGCTCAACTGTCTTCATGTGATGAAATCGCCAGAACTGAAAATTGTTGGCAATATCCATTAGCGCTTCACACATTTCGTAATCATCCCAGTACGCGTTGCGGTCCTCGTAAATCAATTTGAGCGCCGCAACGACACGATCATCCTCATCGCGCACCTTACTGAAATCCCGCTTCAACACCTGTTTAGGGATGGGCAGTCCTTTGCGCGCGAGGTAGCGAAGAAACTCCTCATAAAGACTCGGGGCCTCCAGTGCAACCACGAGCCGCGCATGCCATTCGGGCTGCTGTTCATAGAGCACCATCGATGAGCGACTCTTGTTACCCAGCTTGAATTCCAGAATCCGGTACTGGGCCGACTGAAGACCGGATGCCTTGCCAAATACGTGCCGAAACTCGCTGTACTCGCTTGGAGTCAGCGTATCCAACACCTGCCACTGGCCATACAGCTGCGCCTGTATGTGCCGCACCCGGGCCAGGTTCTTTACAGCTGGACGCATGTCGTCCGCACGCAAAAACTCGATCGCCCGTGACACCTCGTGAATTAACAACTTGATCCACAACTCAGCGACCTGGTGCTGAATGATGAACAGCATTTCGTCGTGATGCGGGGGATCACTAAGCGGCTGTTGGGCGCCTAGCAGCGTGTCTAGCTGCAAGTACGCCGTGTAGTCGTCGTCGCGTGACAGGTTCGTGTGTATTGAGTCTTCAAGCTTGCGTTTTTTCATGATTTTGCCATTGTATAATGCCACCGCTACGAACGGCAGCGATTCCTGCCGGAGACATTGCAGTGACGAAGAAAAAACAACGCCGGGGTAGCGATCGAAAGGACGAAATCGTCCGCGCCATCCTGTCCGCCCGGGTCAAGTCGAAGATCTTGCCCTCGGGCGCACAATCCCGGAATTTTCTGAGCCACTACTTCGCCGACGTGCCGGCCAACGACCTCGCCGGCAGATCGCCGAAAATAATGGCGCAGATCGCCTTTAGCCATCTCGAATTGGGCGCGCAGCGCCGCATGGGTCATCCCAACATACGTATCTTCAATCCGACCGAGGAWAMRYACGGTTATACATCGCCGTTCACATTCATCGAGATGGTCCACGACGACATGCCRTTTATMGTCAATTCGATCACRACGGCGATCAATCGACATCAMCTGACCGTGCACATCACGGTTCACCCGATTATTCGCGTATTGCGCGACAAGCACGGCAWCATTGAGGGTGTCGCCGACTTRAAYTCGAMYAAAGGGCAGCGGGARTCATTCGTTCGGCTTGCGATCGACCGGGAARCGGAYTCKCAGGAATTAAAAAAACTCGAACRGGAAATTCGAAGGGTCCTGGCCGACATCAAGCTGTCCGTGCGAGATTGGCACAAGATGCGCGAMAAAATGGTCAARGCGCATGAATCGTTGAAGTTCGTACCCAAGCGCATCGACAAGAAACTGCTCAGTGAAAGCCAGGCGTTYCTGCAGTGGYTGGCCGATGATCATTTCACGTTCCTCGGTTATCGGGAGTACAAGCTTTCGAAGCGCAACAARAAAGTATTTCTCAAGCCCGTCGAWAATAGCGGYCTGGGATTGCTGTCGCGCAAAGATCGAGCCGGSCACACYATYGAGCTCACGGACGATATGCGCCGGCTCACGCGTTCGAAAGATTGGCTCATACTCACCAAATCCAATGCGCGATCGACGATTCACCGCCACGCCTACCTCGATTACATCGGCGTAAAACTGTACGACAAGAACGGCGACATCAGCGGCGAACGACGATTTATCGGATTGTTCGCCTCAGCTGCTTACAGCGAAGCCCCACGCAATATTCCGCTGCTGCGGCACAAAATTGACCGAATTTTCGAGAGAGGCAATATCGAACCGCTCGGACATCGCGGCAAAGCATTGCTGCATATCCTTAATACCTATCCGCGCGATGAATTATTTCACGCATCAGTGAAGGACCTGGTCCGGACAACAATTGGAATACTGAATCTTCAGGACCGGCAACGCGTCGCGTTTTTTTTGCGTCGCGATGCGTTTCGTCGTTTCTTTTCTTGCCTGGTGTATGTCCCGCGCGAAAAATACACGACCCTGATTCGCCGCAAGATCGAGGGCATACTCATCGACGCACTCGCCGGGGCATCGGCCGACACCAGCGTCCAGATCTCGGATTCCGCGCTTGCCCGCGTTCACATTGTTGTTCACACGCCGTCCGGCGAACGCCCACGCATCAGCATTCAAAAAATTGAAGCCGCCATAGCCGACGTCGTGGTCACATGGTCTGACCAATTACGTGATCAACTCGTTGAAACTCTTGGCATCGATGAAGGAACAAAACTGTTTCGAGCCTATCGCGACGTCTTCCCCCCTGGGTATCAAGACGATGTTGGCCCACGTGACGCATGCAGCGATATCAAGCGAATTGACGGGATGCTGGCGACCGGCAGCACACAATCCGTTGATTTATACGAGGCAGAGGGCTGCCTGCCCGGCCACATGAATTTCATGTTTTACAGTTTCGGTGAACCGATCGCGTTGTCCGAGGCGCTACCGTTGCTTGAAGACATGGGCGTCGATATCTACACCGAACACCCTTACGAGGCAACACTCCAATCCGGCGAAACGATATGGATACAAGACTTTCTCCTACGCCATGAGTCCGACGCGCCACTCGATATCGAAGACGTCGAAATTCGTTTTGAGGAGTGCATTGCCGCGGTCCTCGCTGGTCGTGCCGAAAGCGACGGGCTGAACCGGCTCATCCTGAGTGCGCATCTCGATTGGCGCGAAACCTCGCTATTGCGCTGTTATACGAAATACCTGCTGCAGCTCGGAATGCCATTCAGCCAGGACTACATGGAAGATGTTCTCGTTGCGCACGCGTCCTTCGTACGCCTGCTCATTGATCAGTTTAAATTCCAGTTTGATCCGGATCTCTCGAAATCCGCACGCGAGAAAAAACTCGATTTGCTGTTACCGAAGCTGCAACGCCGGATCAACAAGGCAAAAAATGTCGACGAGGATCGAATTCTGTCGGCTTTCGCTGGCGCGATTAATGCAACATTGCGCAGTAATTATTTTCAACATGACGCCAATGGCGATCCCAAGGCCTATATCTCGATCAAACTGGACTCAGGGGCTTTGCGCGAGGTGCCATTGCCACGCCCCAAATTCGAGATATTTGTGTATTCAACCGAAGTCGAGGGTGTGCATTTGCGCGGTGGCGACATCGCGCGCGGCGGCATTCGCTGGTCCGATCGCAGGGAAGATTTTCGCACCGAAGTGCTCGGGCTGATGAAGGCGCAGGTCGTCAAGAACACCGTCATCGTACCTACTGGCGCCAAGGGTGGATTCTTCCCCAAACGAGCGCCAATAGGCGGTCGCGACGAGCTGCTAGCTAACGGTATCGATTGTTACAAGACGTTCATTTCCGGATTGCTCGACATCACGGACAATGTTGTCGACGGAAAGGTTGTAACACCCGACCGGATCGTGCGCCGGGACGGCGAAGATCCGTACCTGGTTGTCGCCGCCGACAAAGGCACCGCAACATTTTCTGACATAGCGAACGAATTGTCGGCGGACTATGGTTTTTGGCTCGACGATGCCTTCGCCTCCGGCGGCTCGGCGGGTTACGACCATAAGAAAATGGGCATTACCGCACGCGGCGCCTGGGAAGCTGTCAAAAGACACTTTCGCGAGCAGGGGCTGGATACGCAGAAAGACGCCTTTACAGTCGCTGGTATCGGCGATATGGCCGGCGATGTTTTTGGCAACGGTATGTTGCTGTCGCGCAAGATCAAGCTTGTTGCCGCGTTCAATCACATGCACATCTTCCTGGACCCCGATCCGGACATGCCGGCGAGCTTTCGCGAGCGCCAGCGCCTGTTCAAGATGCCGCGATCGAGCTGGTCGGATTACAAGGACAACTTGATATCCAAGGGCGGAGGCGTTTTCTCGCGACAGGCGAAAACCATTCGTCTCAGCACCGAGGCGCGCAAGTTACTCGATACCGACGCAATGTCGATGCAGCCCGACGAGCTAATCAGCGCGATCCTGCGCATGCCAGTCGATTTGCTCTGGAATGGCGGCATCGGCACTTACGTCAAGGCGAGCACCGAGAGTCACAGTGACGTCGGCGATCACAGCAACGACAACTTACGCATCGACGCGAACGAAYTGCGYTGCAAGGTCGTCGGWGAAGGCGGYAATCTCGGTTTGACTCAGCACGCTCGCATTGAATATAGCCTGGCTGGTGGGCGAATAAACACAGACTTCATTGATAATTCGGCGGGCGTCGACAGCTCAGACCGCGAAGTGAACATCAAGATCCTGATGAGCGATGTCGTCAAGAAGAAGAAAATGTCGCGCGGCAAACGCAATGAATTTCTTGCGTCAATGACGGACAACGTCGCCGAACTGGTGTTGCGCAATAACTATCTTCAGACGCAATCCATCAGCATGAGCGAAATTCGTTCGGTCGAGCGCATCGATGAGATCGCGCGGCTGATTACGAACCTCGAAAGCACTGGACTCCTGGATCGTGAGATCGAATACCTGCCCGAAGAATCGGCGATTGATGATCGCCGTGCGCGTAAGCAGGGGTTTACGCGTCCGGAGCTTGCCGTTGTGCTGAGCTACGCCAAGATCGATCTGTACAACGGCCTCATCGACTCGGGTGTTTCCCTCGTGGATTTCCTCATTATCGACCCAGTTCGTTACTTTCCGACCGAACTTCGACGTCGCTACTACGAATTTGTACCAGGCCATCGACTGAGTCGCCAGATCCTGGCGACACTGATCGCCAATGACGTCGTCAATCGAATGGGCCCGGCATTCGTAAAACGGGTGCAGGACGATACGGGGGCGGATATCGTAACGATCGCCCGTGCCTATGCCGTGGCGCGCCAGATATGCCGCACCCGAAGATTGTTCCAGAAAATCGAGTCACTCGACAACGAGATCCCTGCACGAGCACAAATGTCGATGATGTTTGAGGTAAGTCGCACACTACGTCATGCCTGTTATTGGCTMATCGAGCAATTYGGCGACGAGTTGCAAATCGAATCGACTGTGGARCGCCTYAAGGAGAGAATGACCAAAGTCTATCGGCGCACGCCGGCGAYCYTGTCRCCATCCGCWMGRGAMCGRCAAGARAWWGCCGCCGCCGAGTACATCGAGATGGGTGTATCCGAGTCTCTCGCGAATCGCATGTCGGCGCTGTTGCTAACGCGTGTGGCACTCGATATCGCGGATCTCTCTTTCATCAGCAAACGTGATGTTCTCGATACCGCCAAGCTCTACGCTGCGCTCAATCACCACCTCGGTTTATTCTGGCTGCACGCCGGTGCCGAGGACCTCGCGGTACAGGGTCGCTGGCAAGCCGTGGCTCGCAGCAATTTGCGCGAAGARTTTTAYCGGYTRCGTCGCAATCTCGCGCAGCGCCTCCTCGTCAAGCGCGGCAAACGACCAWTATCYGCSTCGYTGGAYAAGTGGCTAARCGAGCACGATGAAGCAATYGCACGATTCCGYAGCATGGTCGATGAGATGAMGCTACGAGGCGATTTTGACTTTGCTACTCTTTCCGTWGCCGCACARGAGTTGCGCGACCTCATATCAGCCTGAATCAAAGACACCCGGAGAATTCATGGCGGGCAAGCTCGTACTATGCCGACACGGCCAGAGTGACTGGAACCTGAAGAATCTATTCACGGGCTGGATTGACGTCGATTTGACTGAGCAAGGTGTACAGGAAGCAGTTGATGCGGCACGAACGCTAAACGATTCAGACTACGAATTCGACGTCGCCTTTACATCCGTTCTCACGCGTGCAATCAGAACGCTTTGGTTGATGCTCGACGAGATGGATCGCATGTGGCTTCCCGTTATTCGCGACTGGCGATTGAACGAGCGCCATTACGGTTCGTTGCAAGGGCTCAACAAGGCAGAAACCGCGGCGAAATACGGCGATGACCAGGTACATACCTGGCGCCGCAGCTACGATATCCTACCGCCGGCGCTGGATGCCGGCGATGAAAGCCACCCGACTCACGACCCGCGCTACGCCGGCATTGCCAATCTTCCATCCACGGAATCTCTTGCGACGACATTGGATCGAGTACTGCCGTGCTGGAACGAAATCATCGCGCCCGAATTGCGCGCTGGAAAAAACGTACTCATCGCGGCGCATGGCAATAGCCTGCGGGCGCTCGTGAAAATGCTCGATGGAATTTCCGACAATGCAATTACCGGTTTTAATATTCCCACGGGCATTCCCCTTGCCTATGAGCTTGACGACGAACTCAAACCCGTTTCTCGTGACTTTCTTGGAGATCCGGAAACTGTGGCCAAGGCGGTAGCGGCGGTCGCCGCGCAGGGCAAGGCGAAATAAGTACTGGACCTGATTGGAAGGATGCGAGCGTTTGCTCCTGCTGCCCGCTTTCACAACTCGCACAAGACCTTCTTGCGCCGTCGATGCGACGAGCTCGCCGTCCTCACTGAATAACTGACCCCGGGAGAAGCCGCGCGCGCCCGATGCGCTTGGACTGTCCATCGCGTACAGCAGCCACTGGTCGATATGTACTTCGCGATGAAACCAGAGCGCATGGTCGAGACTGGCCATGATGACCGACCCTTTGTCGAACGGCAGATTGTGCGGGATTGTGCTTACACCCAGAAGTTCGTAGTCGGATACATAAGCCAGCAGGTTTTGATGCAGCGCGGAATCGTCGGGCAACGAATCAACGGCGCGAAACCACACGTTTTTCATCGGCGCCTCGCGCGCATCGGCCGACACTACCGGACGAATCTCGAACGCGCGCTTGTCTGCCATATGCCGGCGCATTTTCTCGGGCATCTTTTGTACATTGTCGCTTTCCACTTCGAGAATGTCTTTGCATTCATCCGGCCTGGCCACATCCGGCATGCTTGCCTGGTGTTCGATGCCTGGCTCGGGGCCCTGGAACGATGCTGCCAGGTTGAGAATTGGCCGGCCGTGCTGAATCGCAACGACGCGTCGATTGGAAAAACTGCCGCCGTCGCGGGCTCGATCGACCTCGTAGACGATCGGTGCATCCATATCACCGCGACGCAGGAAATACGCATGGAGTGAATGCGCAACCCTGCCCTCTACCGTGTGTTGTGCAGCGGAGAGCGCCTGTCCGAGTACCTGGCCGCCGAACACTTGCGCGCTTCCGATGTCCCGACTCTCGCCCCGAAAAATGTTTTCTTCGATACGCTCGAGCCTGAGGAGCGTAATCAGATCATCGAGAACAGGGTGCATCGTGTTCAGAGGCCGGTGGTTCCGCCGTCAACGAGCACACCCGTGCCACTGACAAATGCTGCATCGTCGCTGGCGAGAAACAACACGACTTTCGCGATATCAACGGGCTCACCCAATCGGCGCGCAGCGGAGTTG
>LKGT01006244.1_pt1 | contig 12676 bp, 12 predicted proteins | sample 503861 | NCBI WGS metagenome assembly LKGT01 (sample SAMN04113194, study PRJNA297058) | marine sediment metagenome | biome: marine benthic biome; feature: marine benthic feature; material: marine sediment; isolation source: sediment sample collected at the water-sediment interface from the South......
TCGGCCGCCAAATCGCGCAACAACTCGAGGATATGGGCTTGAGTGGTGACGTCGAGGCCGGTCGTCGGTTCGTCGAGCAACAGAACATCGGGCTCGCCCGCCAACGCCATGGCGATGGCAACACGCTGTTGCTGACCGCCCGAGAGCTCGTGGGGATAGCGCTGCAGCAGTTCCTGCGGTTGCGGCAAACGCACCTGCAACAACAATTCGATAACGCGTTCACGTCGCTGCTCTTTTGTGAGCTTGGTGTGCAGTTTCACCGACTCGTCGATCTGCCGGCCGATCTTCGAAGTCGGCGTCAACGACTGGCCGGCATTCTGTGGAATCAGGGCGAGCTCACCGCCGCGAATGTCCTCGAGGGCCCGGCCGTCCATGTCGAATATATTGCGCCCACGAAACAGGGATTCGCCTTCCAAGACGCGGAGGCCACGCTTCAGGTAACCCATCATGGCCAGGGCCAGGGTGCTCTTGCCGCACCCCGATTCGCCAACCAGTCCAATCGTCTCGCCCTCGCCAATCGCCAGATCGATGTTCCGCAGGATCGGCATTACGAGTCCCGCTTGGCTGGTAAAGCCTATGCCCAGGTTCTTTACTTGGACGAGCGGTTCGCGCATCGCGAGGTTTAGACCGGTGCCTTTTGGGCTCGATCGATACCCAAGGCCTTAGCGAGTGCGTCGGCGCTCATGTTAATCCCGATAATCAGCGAGCTGAGCGCAACGACGGGTGCTAGCACCGTCCACGGCGCGAGCGACATGAAGCTTCGCGCATTGGAAATCATCAGGCCCCAATCCGCCGTGGGCGGCGTGACCCCGAACCCAAGAAATGACAGCGAGCTGAACGCCAGCAACATCCATGACCAACGCATGGCGCCTTCGACCAGGAGAACGTCGAGCACGTTGGGCACGAGCTCCCGCCAAACAATTGTAGACCGGCTCTCGCCTCGCGCTCGGGCAGCCGTCACGAAGTCGAGGGCCACCACATCCTGCGTCGCCGCACGCGCCATCCGTATCACCGGGATGCCGTAGAAAAATCCCAGGGTGGGAATCAGCACGCCGGGGCCGGAACCGACCGTGACAACGATCAAGAGCAAGACCAGGATCCATGGCAGGGMGAGAAWGGCATCGACGAGACGCATCAGGAGCTCGTCGAGCCRCCCGCCGACGAGGCCAAGTAAAACGCCCAACAATCCACCCCAGGTGATGGCGARGAYYGTGGMAATGGTTGTCACGAGTAACGCCTGTCGACCCCCGAGCATSGTGCGCGTGAAKACGTCGCGTCCAAGGTTATCGGTSCCRAACCAGTGCTCGRAGGASGGCKCRTTRMKSATRATCTKAGCGCTCARCTCTYTGAAATCGTACGGCRCGATCGCMGGCGAYRCGATCGCCAGGACGAYGTGGAAAGCCACGAGAAYGAGACCCACGAGGCCSGARGGCCGRGAGRCCATCGCCAAYAGGACAGYCAGCAACCYGACGAACGCRCTMTTCGGTTYGACGGGCTCTAWKTTTGTCGTCRCYGTCATGGTYGYKAGGTYYGCATYGTYCTAAGYCTTGGATTGGCCACCAGAGTCAACAAGTCGGCGAAGAGGTTYAGGCCGACGTATAGGGYCGCCAGGATCAGGGCGATCGCCTGCACCRTCRCGAGGTCACGGAAGWATATGGCTTGGAYCATCAATCGACCGAGTCCGGGATAGTTGAACACSACCTCGATGACRACGGTGCCCCCCAACAGCCATGCAATCGTCAAGGCGACRAGRTTGATSGTYGGCAACAGGGCGTTCGGCARYACGTGCCTGAACACYATCTGCCAGTAGGGAACACCCTTYAGTTGCGCCATCTGGACGTAGTCGCTYGCCATCACSTCGATCACGCTGGTGCGKACCATGCGCAATATGTGCGCCGTCATGACMAGGGCGAGYGCGAYGATCGGYAGTATGATGTCSGACAGGAACTCAAATAGCGGCGCGTYGGGKSGSGTSRTTACGATTCCGGGGARCCAYCCGAGCCAGACGCTGAARATCAAGATTAAWACCGTGGAGSTCACAAACTCCGGGATCGTCATGGCGAMGATCGCCGTGGTGGATACCCACARATCGASMGGSCGRTCTCGCCAYAGGGCCGCGAWAATYCCAAGCAGGATRGCRAGKGGAACRCCKAYCATCGACGCGGTAACRCCGAGGATGAKYGTATTACGGAAWCGCGTGCCRACSKTTTCGGAAATCGGCGTCTTGCSCTKGAGGGAGACGCCGAAATCGCCKCGGACCGCGCCGAGGGCCCATTCGRCRTAGCGTGTCAGGGCAGGACGTTSGAGCCCRAAATCCCGGCGACAATTCTCCAGCCTCTTTCCCTGGGCCRYCCGCCCSAGATAGGCRGTGCAGGCATCGCCGGGCAGCRCCTCGACACCSACGAAGATAATGCCTGAGAYAAGCACSATCGTCAAAACGCCGAGTGCCAACCTGCGRGCAATTAGCCTAACCATTTGGACCCCAGTTCACRGCWTRCGGCTGTCGGGYCGGGCGCRCACTTRGTGGNCCCCAGTATYCGYMCGAGCGTACTTTTGCTCTGACCGAACGCAGATTTCGCGCCGGCAAACGGTTTGATTTGACGGCCTGCGGGGCTTTGACGACCTGCGGGTCATATCTTGGATGATCCGGTTGCCCGCGGTAGACCAGTCGACGATGCTCGAAAGCATTGGGCGCTAACCTCGAACGATCTAGAGATCCAGTTCAACCCAGTAAGGCCGATGATCCGAGCCTTCCGCAGCGCTGTCGACCCATGCACGCTTGATCTTGTGCCCCAGTTCAGGGCCAACAAAGCAATAATCCAACGTCAGGCCATGGCCGGGTGAACGATTGGGCGGATCGGGCAGCCAAGTGATGCGGTCACCGGAACGATCGTCCGCGGCCGTCCAGCTATCGACAAAGCCATCCAGATAGCCGATCCTGCCAAAGCAAGGATCGATTTTGCCAACCATCCGCATGTATTCGTCGCTCTCGGGTTCGCTGTTGAAGTCGCCCATCACGATTGCCTCTTTGGGCATGGACGGCGGTGCTTCACCATTGCTCCAGTCCAGATCAGCCAAATGCTGGGTCTCGATTGGATCGATATGTGTTCCATCTCCGGTCCAGGCGCCACCATTCGCTTGCGCGTTTCTGTGGAATTCGAGCAGCCGGTCAATTTGCATAAGCCGTTCCCGGCTCGAGAGGGCGGAGAGGTGGACGGAATAGACCCTCAGCGACCCTGAAGGCGTGTCGATGACGCACTCAACCGCCCCCGTGTTCATGTTGAAACAGCCCACCGTGCCCAGTTTTGGCAGCACGATGAAACGAGACGAACGAATGGGCCAGCGAGACAGCACCATAGACCCAAATTGGCGACGCCGATTGAGCACGGTCCCATCATCTTCGCGCTCGCTGGCATGCATATCGAACGCTGGAAAATAGACCCAGTAGAATTCCTTCATATGTCTACCAAGGATGTCCGGCTGATCACTCATGCCACTGCGCTTCCAAAAACGCTCGACCTCCTGCAATCCGATAATGTCGGCATCGCGCACGGTCTCGGCGATGCGCACAAGATCAACTCGCCGGTCAAGCCCTAGTCCGAAACGAATGTTGAAGGCAACGAGCTTCATCTTGTCCTCCGTCAAGATGTCTACCGAACGCGCTAAGCGCTCCTAAGGCGGGGTGCTGTCTAAGCGATTTGAAAAGTGTGGGAAGCACGGTGCTCTGGAGGCGGCCCCGTTAGCGAAGAGTCTGATGATCCGTTCCGAGCAGGGGATCGTGGATGCTTCCCTGCGCGCTGTCGCCCATGAGGCAATGCACCACGAATCCGCCTCGGTTTCCGGCAACATTTCCAGCCGTCCAGTCGATGTCCACCCGGGCTCGGGCAGCTCACCCTTCACAGGGCTCTCGCCTTGCATCCAGCCGCCCGAGTCCGGACCAAAAAGATCCACGTGGAATTCACATGACTTGGTCTCTAAAGCGTCGCCCGTCGGTTAGTCGCTCACGTGTACGAGGTGGTAGCGGACGGCGTCTGTAAACACCGCTTGTAGGCCCGAAACTCTGGCGGTCGTAGCAACGGCCTGGTTGACGTGGTAGGGGATGAACGATCCGCCCTCCTCGTAGAGTATCGTCTGCAGCTTGTGGTACAAAGCCCTACGTTTCTCGAAGTCGAGCTCCTGCCGCGCCTGGTCCAGCAGCTTGTCGAAATCGGGACGGTTCCAGTAGGTTTCGTTCCAGGGCGCGCCGCCGCGGTAGTCTTCGTTTAGAATCTGATCGGCGGGCCGCTGCCCCCAGCTTGTGGTCACTACTGGTTTCTTCATCCAGACTTCCGACCAATATCCGTCCCCCGGAGCCTTCACTATGTTGACCTTGATGCCGGCCTTCGCGACCTGTTGCTGGTAGACCTGCACCAGATCGATCCAGGTGGCTCTAAGATCGCTGGTGGTGACGTCGATTTCTATGCCGTCGGGATAACCGGCTTCGGCGAGCAGCCGCTTGGCCTCATCGATCTGCGGTGGGCAATCGAACGCCGCGCGATATTGATCGCCCGTCCACACCGGGTGATCACACGTCACGACGCCGCCACCGGGGCCTAGAACAAGGTCGATAATGGCCTGACGATCGGTTGCTATCCGCAGCGCCTTGCGGACGCGGGCGTCGGTGTAAGGCTTGGTGTCGGTTCGGAAGACGATGCCCTGCCAATCGCCTGTGGGCACGCTATGCACCTTGAACTTCGGGTTGTTCTTGAAGAGCGGTACCTGTTGTCCGGACAGATCACCGTAGCCCAGCATGTCGATTTGGCCACTGAGCAACGCTTGCACGCGCGCCTGTGTATCCGCAATGCCGATGATCTCAACGGTCTTGACACCCGGCGGCCCCTCCCAATAGTCGGGATTCGCCTTCAGAACGGTCGTCCCTGCGGGATCGAGCGTTACCTGAATAAAGGGCCCGGTTCCGATCCCCGTCGTTTCGATGGTTACATATCGCTTTCGGAGTCGATCGGCGAGCCCGGCATCGATGAGACCTTCGGAGCGCCATTCGTCGATCTCCGAGCGTAACGTCTTATGGTGCTTGTTCGCCGAACCTTCGGGGATCATCCGGATACGATAATCCATCAGCAGCAGCGGGAGATCTGCGTGAGGTGCCGAGAGCGTCATCTTGACGGTCAACGGGTCAACGGCCTTTATCGTATCTACCATCGCGATGACCGACGCCGCCGCCGAATCGAGTTCCGGGTCTTTGACGCGTTCCAACGTATAAACCACGTCGGCTGCGTCGAAGTCGGACCCATCGTGGAATTTGACTCCTTCACGCAACTTGAAAATCCATTCGGTTGCGGTCTCGTTTGCCGACCACTCCGTCGCCAGATCCGGCTCCGGCTTTCCACTTGGGCCTGGCCGAACCAGGCGGCTCATCGTCTTCTCGGTGACTTGCCAGAAGCGACCCTCAGAAATGGGGTCGACGTTTATCTTGTCCGCGCCAAACCCAACGTCGTGGGATTGGCGGAATGTGCCGCTCTGGGCATGGGCCTGCGTTATTGGCAGCGCTGCGATGACGGCCGCTGCAATGAAGATGCCTATCCTGGTCATGATATCCTCCTCTGTCCTGGATTTTGATTCATCTTCATCCGACATTGCGCGGATGATCCGTTCGCGGATSATCCCCATCGGATTGGGCCCACGCTAGCACACAATMACTTGGGCTGGAAGTCCGGCGYGGTTGCACTAAGGTGGCGGCGTCGCATAGGYGNANAGCTCGGCGACAACTCCAAACSGCACGACCAAGCYACTAGTATAAGGTTCGAATCCCGTTGSGGACGCCGATGTYGTAAGGGKCCCSTCCAGCAGAATACGCAYATYATYRGTGTGTCAAATTTGTGCCGYATTRAAATTTGCTGGAACAGAAATCAGCGGGTTACGTTGRGTTTGCTAACGGTGGCAAGCGCCGCAAGTAGCTGATTTAAAGTTGGTTAAGTGTTTGCCCCAAGTGAATGCGGTTCAGGTGGTCGGAGGTTCAAATCCTCTCGCCCCGACCAAATTTCTTTCTTGTTCAGCGCGTTACAACGGCCGTGATTTCCACACAAAGCGCGCGTACTACTATTTCACCATTACTAGTAAGTTACAGACAGGTGGAGAGAACATTACGAAAGATCTGGGTGATCGTCGTGACCATATCCATACTCTGCAGTACGATCCTTGGACTGTATCTCAATGCACAATGAGGCCGTGCGCGGAATCGCTTAAAGTTCCAACCCTCCGGTGACTTCGATCCATCGTTGTTCATAGCGATCCAGATAAAGCTCGGTCATGCGCGTCTGTTTATGGCCGGGCATCGCCTCGTCGGTAGTGAGGTGGACTAAGCCCCGAATAGCTTCTTCAGGTTGTCGAAGCCGGTTTGGTAAATTCCCTGGATTACTTCTGTTGCCTTTTGGACAGAAGCGTCTTTGGGCTTGAATTCACTGGACCACTCGATCGTGCTGCCAGTTCCGTCTTCGTTCTGACGGACGCGTATCTCGGCGACATAGTCGGCCACCGGTAGGGGGCTTTCTAGGATCGAATAGCGGTATAGATGCTCGTTGTCATCGACACGCTCCAATCGCTCCACGATCGAGCCGCCGCCGACCAGCGTCAGACGACGAACCTTGCCGTCTTCTTCCAACTCGCTTTTTTCTATGGCTGGATGCCAATTTGGTAGACCATTGAACTGGCCGATCAACTCCCACAGTTTGTCGGCGGAAACAGGGACTTGTGTTTTCATGTTTACCTTAGTCATATAGACATCCCTCGTTTTTGGTTGACTGCAATGTTGGTAGTCTGGTCAGATCGGCAGGCGTGTCTATGTCGATTAAGACGCTGTTATCAGCCATTTCTACCTCATGGACAAGGCCTGCGTACCGGGCGATGAGATCTCGTGCACCCACATCACCGGTGGTTTGGCCCATCTCCACGAAGAAACGCTTGGCCCAAAGCACGGGGTTTCCCCGTTTGCCAGCGAATGTCGGCACACAGATGGCGCGATCAGCAGTTGGGTGGAAGGTCATCATTAAACGATCGATGTGGGCTGAGGTAATGTGCGGCATATCACCGAGACAGACTAGAGCCGCGTCCACATCCTCCGGTAGGGCGGCAAGTCCCCGGCGCAACGATGTACTCATGCCGTCCGCATAATCGGGGTTGTTAACAAACGTCACATTTTGACCTGATAGGAGTTGTTTGACGTGCTCTCGTTCATGGCCAGTTACGACAATCACCGGTTCTGCGTGCGAGTGGACTAAGGCGCTGGCGACCCGAGCCACCAACGGAATCCCATTCAGTTTTGTAAGCAGCTTGTTGCGTCCACCCATGCGCACTGAGCGACCGGCCGCGAGGATGAGGGCGGCGATCCTTATTGGTCTAGTCATAATTTGCTTTTTCCGAGACCGCCATAGCAGGATTGTTAAGAGACGCTAGCTGCCGAATCTAAGATTTTATTCCCTGACGTAACACTTGGGTAAGCTGGGCCATGATCGAGATTGCGATCTCGCCAGGTGTTTTTGCCCCGAGCGACAAGCCGGCAGGCCCGTGGATGCGGGACAATGTCTCGTCCGTAAATCCGGCCTTAGCGAGACGTGCGACGCGTGCCGCCTGGGTCTTCTTGCTCCCAAGGGCGCCGATATAAAACGCTTTTGATTTAAGCGCAACGCTGAGTGCGGGTTGGTCCAGCTTCGGGTCGTGGGTCAGTGCGACGACCGCGGTTCGGCTGTCGGGCACAAGTCGCTCGAGTGCGCGATCCGGCCACTCCTTGATCACGTTGACAAACGGGAAGCGCTTATCCGTAGCAAATGCCCGACGTGGGTCGATCACCGTGACCTCGTAGCCGGCGAGCCCTGCCATCGGCGCAAGCGCTTGGGCAATGTGTACCGCACCGATGATAAACAGGCGTCGCGGTGGAACAAACACATGGATAAAGACAGTACCGTCCTCGGTCTCGACAATACCAGTACGGTCTTCACGCAAGGCACGCTGCGCTTCACTGAGCGCCCTAGCCCCAACCGCGGTGCTCGCTGCGTCTTCACTAGGGTAGACGATCGCCTGATTGCCGGATTCGATCATAGTGACCAGCGCAACCGGCTTTTTGGCGCTGCGCGCGGCAAGCAACTCGGTTAAGATCGCGTACTTCATCCGACGCGCTCCACGTACACCCGCACGGTACCACCACAAGCAAGACCTACCTCCCAGGCCTCGTCATCAGCGACCCCGAACTCCAGCGTGCGTGGTTTGCTATCCTCGATCACCCCTAACGCTTCGCGCACTACTGCGCTTTCTACACAGCCACCCGAGACCGAGCCCACGAACGCACCGCTTTCATTGACCGCTAGTTGGCTACCTACCGGACGTGGTGAGGACCCCCAGGTCGACATAACGGTTGCTAGCGCCACACCTTTACCTTCCGCCCGCCACGCCGCCGCCGTCTCGAGCACGTCATCGACACCTTTTACTGTACTGTCTGCAGCCATTGTGTGACTCCCTCAGCCTGGCGCGGTCCGGGATGACTCAGCGCCTTAGTTAAACCGGTTAGGGTATCCAGGTTGTGGATCGAACGAAAATCGTCAACATGCGGCAAAATGGCCTTCATTCCGCGCGCGATTGGTTGAAAACCCTCGTAGCGCAACAGCGGGTTAAGCCATACCAAGCGCCGGCAAGACTTGTGCAAACGTTCCATTTCGCGCGCCAGGCCTTCACCGACGTCACGGTCCAGCCCATCCGTGATGAGCAGAACGATCGCACCTTGCGCAAGCACGCGGCGGGACCAATAGCGATTGAAATCGTGTAGGCAATGACCGATGCGCGTGCCCCCGTTCCAGTCCTCGACCATTCGCGCAACTTTTTCGAGCGCGACATCAACGTCCTTCTCGCGGAGATACCGGGTAATGTTTGTCAGTCGAGTAGCAAACAAGAATGTCGACACCCGCTCACGGTCATTCGTCATGGTGTGAGCGAAGTGAAGGAGTATGCGGGAATACTGACTCATGGACCCGGAGATATCACACAGCATGACAATCGGTGGCGGGCGCTTGCGTAGGCGCTTGCGTATCAATGGAATCGTTCCTGCGCCGGAGCGAAGCGCCGCACGCAGCGTTTTCCGCATGTCAATGCGCGCACCGTGAAGGTGGGTGCGAAAACGCCGCGTGGGTATGTGCATCACGGGTAGATGCATCGTCTTAACTGCGGCCTTGGCTTGCACTAGCTCGTCAGCCGACATCGTCTCGAAGTCTTTGTGCTGGAGGCGTTCCTGATCAGACCAGGTGAGCGCCGCGTTGAACTCTACCGTAGGCGGTTGGCGTTTTCGACTCGGCTGTCTGCCCGGGTAAAGCGCGTCGACCAGCCGTTGGCTCAGTTCTTTGCCGGGTTTCTCCTGCGGTTGGCTCACCGTAGGTAGGACAAGCGCCATCATCCGTTCCAGAATCCGCGGATTTCGCCAGAATACATGGAACGCCTGGTCAAAAAGTTCCCGTTGGTCAGCGCGATTAACAAACGCGGCATGTAACGTCCAGTAGAAGTCGCGACGATTTGTAATACCCACCGTGCGTACAGCACGGATCGCGTCCAGTACCTTGCCGGGGCCGATAGGAAGTCCGGCAGTGCGAAGCGCGCGCGCGAAATGCATAAGATTTGGTACCAGCTTGCCGCCGGCATTGTGCTCGTCGCGAGCGTGCACGGTCATCGCCTTACCCCCGCCGCAGCGATCTCGGCGTTGATTTCGTCAAGGATACGTGCAGCCTCTGTTCCCCGTATCTTGACGATATCGTCCTGGTACTTAAGCAGCGCGCCTAGGGAATCGTTGACCACCTTCGTGTCGAGGGTGAGCACGTCGAGCTGGGTCAGCGCATGGGCCCAGTCAATGGTTTCGGCAATACCGGGTAGTTTGAACAGATCCATAGACCGCAGGCGCTGCACGAAAGCCACCACCTGACGGCTCAATGCATCCTCGGCATCGGGCGCCTTGACGCGCAGAATTTGCAGCTCGCGTTCTGCACTCGGATAGTCGATCCAGTAATAGAAACAGCGACGCTTGAGGGCATCATGAATCTCGCGAGTCCGGTTCGAGGTGATGACGACGATAGGGGATGCGGCGGCCTTGATAGTGCCGATTTCAGGGATGGTGATCTGGTAGTCGGAAAGCACCTCAAGCAGATAGGCCTCAAACGGTTCGTCCGCCCGATCCAGTTCGTCGATAAGGAGTACAGGGGCGCCTCCGTCATGAGGTTTTAGTGCCTGCAGTAACGGGCGTTCGATAAGAAACCGCCTGGCGAACACGTCCTCTGACAAACGTTCGCGCGAACGCTCGCCGGCCGCCTCGGCCAAGCGGATCTCGATCATCTGCCGGGCATAATTCCACTCGTAGACCGCCGACGCAACGTCCAGCCCTTCATAGCACTGCAGGCGCAAGAGTCGACGGCTCAGGGTGGTTGCGAGCACATTGGCGATTTCGGTCTTGCCGACACCGGCCTCGCCCTCTAGGAACAACGGCCGTTCAAGTTTCAATGCGAGAAACATCGCAGTGGCAAGGCTTCGATCGGCAACATACTTGCCGGCGGCGAGTAGCTCCTCGGTGTCGTCAACGCTTTGCGGGACATCCATGCCGTAACAATACCGGCATGCCGGAGCGACTGCCAGTAGGAGCGCGGCGGCAACGGTTCTATGCGTCTACTGGGACATTCCTTTCGACTCACCCGGCGGCAGCGACGGCCCGTTTGGCCATCACCGTCACCAAATGCGCGCGGTACTCGGCAGTTGCGTGCAGGTCCGAGTTCAGTCCATCCGCTGGAACCGAAATCCCCTCGATGGCATCAGGTGCAAACTTACTGGAAAGTGCCTGCTCCATCTCGGTTACCCGAAAAACGCTTGCGCCTGCCCCTGTCACCGCTACCCTAAGGCCACCATCTCCCTGCGACACCATCACGCCGACGATGGCATAGCGCGATGCCGGATTGGCGAACTTGGCATATCCTGCACGTTTCGGGATCGGGAAGCTCACGGCGGTCACAACCTCATCGTCTTTCAGCGCGGTTTCGAACATCGCTTTAAAAAAATCGTCGGCGGCGATCTTGCGCTTATTGGTGTGCACGGTCGCCCCCAGGCCGACGACGGCGGCGGGATAGTCAGCCGCCGGGTCTGCGTTGGCGATGGAGCCGCCGAGGGTGCCACGGTTGCGCACCTGCGCGTCACCGATGCTGTCAGCCAGCGTGGCAAGGGCCGGCATTGCACTGGCCACCTCGGAGGAGGCGGCAACCTCCGCATGCGTGGTCATGGCGCCGATCACAAGCGCGCCTTTCTCCTTCTTGATGCCCTTAAGCTCCGCGATAGCGCCAAGATCGATGAGGTCAGTGGGCTGCGCGAGGCGGAACTTGAGTGTCGGGATTAGGGTCATCCCGCCGGCGACGAACTTGCCGTCTTCGGCCTTGCCTAATGTCTTGACGGCATTAGCCAGCGAGGTCGGCCGATGGTATGTAAAGTCGTACATCGTTTCCCTCCTACGCGGCGGCCTGGATCGCCCGCCAGACCTTTTCGGGCGTCGCCGGCATGTCAATGTGTTCGACGCCGATTGCATCGGTGATGGCGTTGATCAGCGCCGCCGGCGCCGCGATGGCACCGGCCTCGCCACAGCCCTTGACGCCGAGGGGATTATGCGGACAGGGCGTTTCTGTCATCCCCACCTTGAAGCTCGGTAGATCATCGGCCCGCGGCATGCAGTAATCGATAAACGAGCCCGTGAGAAGCTGGCCCGTTTCTTCGTCGTAGACACAGTGCTCAAGCAGCGCCTGGCCGACGCCATGGGCGATGCCGCCGTGCACCTGGCCTTCGACGATCATCGGATTGACGATCTTGCCGAAGTCGTCAACGGCCGTCCAATTCACGATCTGCGTGACACCCGTTTCCGGGTCCACCTCCAGCTCACAGATATGACAGCCCGACGGGAAAGTAAAATTCGCTGGATCATAGAACGCGCTCTCGTCAAGACCCGGCTCCAATTTGTCCAACGGATACTTGTGCGGGACATAGGCGGAAAAAGCGATGTCACTGATACCCACGCTCTTGTCGGTGCCGGCGACCTTGAATGTGCCGGCGTGGAACTCGATATCGGCTTCCGCTGCTTCGAGCGTATGGGCAGCGATCTTCTTAGCTTTTTCGACAATCTTGTCAATCGCCTTAACGATTGCCGACCCACCGACCGCGAGCGAGCGCGAGCCGTAGGTCCCCATGCCGAAAGGTACCCTGTCGGTGTCGCCGTGCACGAYGTCGACGTTKTCAATGGGYACACCCARCTTGTCTGCCACGATCTGGGCAAARGCGGTTTCATGYCCCTGRCCGTGCGMGTGCGAGCCGGTGAACACGGTCACGCTTCCGGWCGGATGCATGCGCACCTCGGCSGCCTCGAACAAACCGGCCCGTGCCCCGATAATGCCGGCAACGTTCGAGGGCGCYAGACCACAGRCCTCGATGTARGTTGACAAGCCGATGCCGCGCAGCTTTCCRCGGCCTTTGGCGTCTTGCCGGCGTTTGGCGAAGCCCGCGTAATCCGCCATCTTGAGCGCCTCGTCGAGGATAGGCGCATAGTTGCCGCTGTCRTACTGCACSACCACCGGCGTCTGGTACGGAAACGCGTCAGGCGGAATGAAGTTGCGCCGACGRATCT